>Ga0315268_10002337_pt1 | contig 21462 bp, 14 predicted proteins | sample C1_top_MG_FD_204535 | JGI IMG/M metagenome (GOLD analysis project Ga0315268, IMG submission 204535) | Sediment microbial communities from Yellowstone Lake, YNP, Wyoming, USA - C1_top | ecosystem: Environmental > Aquatic > Freshwater > Lake > Sediment | place: USA: Wyoming | collected 2017-08-01 | reverse complement strand
ACCTGGCCGAAGCCATCGCGCTGGCGCACGATCTCGGCCACTCGCCCTTCGGCCACAACGGCGAGATGGTCTTGAACAAGCTCATGCGGGGCCACGGTGGTTTTGAGCACAACCGGCAAAGCTTGCGAGTGGTGGAGTTGCTCGAACAGAAGTATCCTGGCTTTCCCGGGCTAAACCTGACCTGGGAAGTGCGCGAGGGCCTGGCCAAGCATCGGACCAGCTACGATTACCCCGGGCAACGGAGCTGGTTCGCCGCCAGGCGCGCTGCCCTCGAGGCTCAGGTCGCCAACCTCGCCGATGAGGTCGCCTATTACAGCCACGACTTGGATGACGGCCTGGACGCCGGGTTGCTGGCCGAGCCGCAGTTGCGGCGCGCCGTGCGCGTTTGGCGGCAGGCGGCCACGAAGGTTGCGCGCCAACACGGCGAACTGCCCGCCGAATGCCGCCGTTATTTCATCATTCGCTGCATTATTGACGAGCAAGTGCGCGACATCGTCAGCCACACCGAGCAACGGCTGCGCGCCGCTCGTGTGAGCACGGCTGAGCAGGTGCGGCTTTACCCTAAGCCGTTGGTGGACTACAGCCCGGCGCGCCGCCGGCTCAACCTGGAACTGCGGGACTACCTTTACGCCAGCCTCTACTACTGCCCGCAATTGCATGAGCTGAACCTGCGCGCCGCCAAAAGGCTGGAGGAGTTGTTCAACTTCTACCTGGCCCACCCGGAGGAAATTGGCGACCAAGCCCGCAAAAGGGTTGCGCAGGATGGACTTCACCGGGCGGTGTGCGACTACCTGGCCGGCATGACCGACCGTTACGCCGTTCAGGAGCATCGGCGGCTGCTGGGCTGAGCGGGGCGCGAAGCCTTTGGAAGACATTTCTCGTGTCAGGGCCGCCTTTTTGCGCCCATGGCGGCTTGGCGTGAGGAGAATAGCATCGCCCGACATACACAACGGCCTCACGCAAAGCCGGCTGGAAGCCGGCGCTCCGGCCTGTCCCGCCCTCTGGAGCGAAGGCCGTTCTCTGGTCACTCCGGCGGCTTGGGCTTGACGGTGACGCGCCCCTCGCTGACTTCGATCTTCTCCAGTTTGCGCATCGTCAGCGCCGTCTGCGGATTGCGGTACGCGTCATTGGCCAAGTTACCTTGCAGGAATCGCGGAAGGGCACTCTTGGGCAATTGCTGGCCTTTGACCTGGAGGGAGTCGAGAGTGACAATCAGCACGCCATTGTCCAGCGAGGTCTTGAAGGTCGCCGTGCCATTCAAGTAGCGGCCCCGGAAGCGGGACAACGGCAGGCGGTCCAACGGCAGACTCACTTGGCCTTTGATCTGGCCGCTGCCGAAGGAGATGTAGAGTATGTTTTTGAGCGGATGCAGCTCCGGAACGCTCGCGATGAGGACGTTGACTTCTTGCTCGGTGAGCGTCAGGGGCTCAGGCGTGGCGCCGCTGTCCAGGGCCTTGGCGAAGGCCTTGATCCGCTCCTGCAGGCTGGCCGCCAGGGCCGATGACGCCTCTAGCTTCGGCAGCGCCGAGGGCGCGGGGTCCGAGAGTGTCATCAGTTGGTCCGCCAAATAGCGTGCGCCCAGGAAAAGCCCCACCGCCGCCAGCAGGCCCAACACAAGCAACCCGAAGCAGCCGCAGAAGCAACAACCGCGTCTTTTTTTGACTGGCCCCTCACTCATGAGCATCGGTCGCAAGCGCCGTTCAAAGCTCGCGCACCTGCCCAACCGGCTCAACCGCAAGTTGGAGCGCGCTCGGCCTCGGCGCGCAGGCACAGCTCCACGAAAGGAAGGTCAGCCAGCGTCGTGACCTTCGGATTGGGCGCGGCGCCCTCGACCAACTTTACTGGTTGGCGGATCAACGCGCAGGCGGCCGTGTCGTCCGTGACCACCAATCCGCGCTTGCGCACGGCCCCCAAAGCCCGGCGGATGATGTCCAGGCGGAAAGCCTGCGGGGTCTGCACCGCCCAGAGCCGCGCGCGATCAAGGTGGCGGGCGACGAACGTGCCGTCGTATGATTCTTTGATGGTGTCGGCGACTCGTTGGGCCGCCACGGCAGCGCCGGTTTCCCTGGCGGCTTGGACCGTCGCCGCAATCAACTCCGGCGTCGTGCAAGGGCGCGCGCCATCCTGGATCGCCACTAACTCGCACCGCGGCGAGACTGCCTGCAGACCGTTCCAAACAGAGTCCTGTCGCTCCCGGCCGCCCGCCACCAGCCGGTAAGGCTTGACAAAGCCGTAGCGGTTGGCCAGTTGGTCGAAGGCGGGCTGCTTCCCATCGCGCACCACCAACACCACTTCGTCAATACACGCGGCCACATCGAACCGGCGCCACGTATGGGCCACAATCGGCGTCCCCGCGGCTTCCAGGAATAGCTTGTCCACGCCCGTTCCCAGGCGGGCGCTTTGGCCGGCAGCGACGATGATTGCGGAGGTCATATTCGACTCACGCCCTCATCTGGTAGCAGGAATTGCCGATGCCGTCAACGCGCGCGGAGTGCCTGTCGGTTGTGGGTCCCATACGCGACATAGAATTGGTCATCCAGCGTGCAGTTCCGACTGCGGCTTGTGCCGGTGGGGCTTTTGCGCAACGGCGCGAAGCCTGGAGTAGGGCGGTCGGCTAATTGTCTTCCCAGACCCGGGGCTGGGTGGTAGAACCACCCCCAAGACAATGAATGCGGATCAGCAAACGACGGATAGAGTTACGGATACTGCCACCAACCAACCGCCAGCTTGCCTCACGCGGCGGGGCTTCCTTTCCACCACGGCGTCGGCGACGGCGTTTTCGATCATGACCCCCGCCTTGGCGTTCGGCTCCGAAGCGAACGCGCGCGTCACCGTTGGCGCAGTGGGCGTCGGCGGGCGGGGCGGGTGGATCGCCGACCACGTGGCCAAGCACCCCGGCTTCCAAATCACCGCGGTGGCTGATTATTTCCCGCAAGTCGCCCAGGCTGCGGGCGAGCGGCTCAAGGCGCCCAAAGAGCGGTGTTTCTCGGGTCTGAATGGCTACCGGCAGCTCATCGAGAGCAAAGTGGACGCTGTGTTCCTGGAAACGCCGCCTCACTTTTTCCCGGCGCACGCCCAAGCGGCCGTGGCGGCAGGCTGCCACGTGTATGTGGCCAAGCCGGTGGCCGTGGACGTGCCGGGGTGCCTGCTCATCCGCGAGCTGGGCAAACGTTCCACCGCGAACAAGAAGGTCTTTTTGGTGGACTTCCAAACCCGCGCTGATCCCTTCCACCAGGAAGCCATCCAGAAAGTCCGCGCCGGGATGATTGGCAAAGTGGGCTTGCTCACGGCCTTTTACCACGATGAATGCTTCAGCGACCCGCCGCGCCAGAAGACGGTGGAGAATCTGCTCAGCGGGCTGGCCTGGGTGAACGACACCGCCCTGGGCGGCGCCTACATCGTCAATTGCGACATCCATGCGATTGACGTGGCGCTCTGGATCGCCGGCGACGCGCCGGTCAGCGCGGTGGGTTATTCGTGCCGCAACCGCCCCAACGCCAACGGTGACTCGCATGATTGCTATGCGGTGAGTTACCAGTTCAAGAGCGGCCTGGTGATGACCGACCAAAGTGAACACGTCCGCAACGCCAGCGGGTTCAAGGCCGGCTGCCACGCCTACGGCCAGGAAGGCTATCTGGAAACCAACTACGCCGGCAAAGTGTTCATCCGCGGCCTGCAAGACGGTTACGCGGGAGGGGAGAACAAGGAGCTTTATGCCGACGGGATGCGGCGGAACGTGGACACGTTCCACCAGTGCATTACTGAAGGCCGCTACGACAACCCGACCGTCGTCCCTTCGGTGAACAGCACCCTGGCCACCATCCTTGGGCGCGAGGCGGCGCTCAAGGGGCGCAAGCTGACGTGGGCGGAGTTGCTCAAGGACAAGCGGAGGCTGGCGGTGGACCTCACGGGTTTGAAGGCGTCAAATCTGAAACGTGAAACGTGAAACATGAAACGTGATTGGTGGCCGGCGCCCGTCCGTGTCTGTCCGTGCCCGTCCTTGCTCGTCCGTGTGATGCGTCATCTCTGCATTGCCATGAAGACCACTCGACCCACCGCAATCCCTCAAACCCGACTTCACCCCGCCCCAGCGCGCGCGTTTCGGCCAATGTGGTATTGGGCGGGCATCATCCTGGTCGCGGTTGCGCTGGTGGTGTTGGGCGCGGCCAGGCTCAACGCTGCGCCGGAGAGCATCGCGCCCATCAGAGCCGGGTTTGCCGAGGCCGACATCACACCGGCGCCAGGCCAGGAAATGCCCGGCAACTACGGCAAGGTGTTTGGGCGCAGCGTGCATGACCCGTGCAAGGTGCGCGTGGCGGTGTTCGATGACGGCCGGAAACGGGTCGCGCTGGTGGGCGTGGACGCGCTGATCGTGCCCCGGCCGCTGGTGTTGGGCGCGCGCCGCGGCATCCAGGAACGCTGTGGCATCCCGCCCGAAGCGGTGCTCATCGGCGCGTCGCACTCCCATTCGTCGGGCCCGCTGGCGATGATTTGGCCAGGGGATTTCGACCACGGCTCGGCGTTGGTGCGGAAGCTGGCTTATGAGCTGTCGCCGACGGTGGACCTCGACTACGCGCGGCGCGTGTCGGAGGCGATTGTCAATGCGGTCGCTCAGGCCAACGAGCGCCGGGCCGAGGTCCGCCTCAGCTTCGGTTCGGGCAGAGAGGACAAAGTCTCATTCAACCGGCGGCTGCGGATGAGGAGCGGGGGCACGTTCACGCATCCTGGCCGCGGGAATCCCGACGCGCTGGGCTACGCCGGGCCAATTGATCCGGAAGTGGGCGTCATCGGCGCCTGGGACAAAGAAGGCCGGCTGACCGGGTGCGTCGTCAACTTCGCCTGCCACGCCACGACCAGCCCGCCGGGCTTCTCGGCCAACTGGATTCATTACCTGGAGCAGACCATTCGGGGCGGCTTGGCCACCAGCGCCCCGGTGGTCTTTCTGCAGGGCGCCTGCGGCGACATCACCCAGGTGGACAATCTCAGCCTTTACGCGGAGCCGTCTGGGGGCAAACAAGCCCAGCGCGTGGGCGGGTGCGTCGGCGCCGAGGCGCTCAAGGTGCTGCTGCGGGCTGAGCCAGGCGCCACCGTGCCCTTGGACGCGCGGGCCAAGGTGTGGAACATCAAGCGGCGCGCGCCCACGCCGGAGAAAGTGAAGAAGTCTCTGGAGCTGGCGCAGAAGTCCGAGCAGGAAGTTGGCCACACCGAATGGGTGTTCGCCAAAGAGATCGTGTTGCTGGAGGCCTTGATGGCCAAAGAGCCGGAGGCGGAAGTGGAAGTGCAGGCGATCCAAGTAGGGCCGGCTGTGTTCATCACCAACCCGGCGGAGTTCTTCGTCGAGTTGGGGCTGGACATCAAGAAAGGGAGCAACTTCCGGTTCGCTTGGCCGGCGGAACTGGCCAACGGCTGCGTCGGTTACGTGCCTACCGAGGCGGCGTTTGGTCCGGGCGGGGGCGGCTATGAGACACGCCTGACATCGTACAGCAACCTGGAAACCACGGCGGGTGCCCAAATGGTGGCGGCGGGCCTGGAACTGGCGCGGCAGATGACGCCGGGCCAGGTGTTTGAACCGCCGAAAGCCCCGCCCTTTGGCGGCCCTTGGACCTACGGCAACGTGGCGCCCGAGTTGAGGTGAAGTGAACCGAAGATGGGCTTGCTTCCCCTCACCCGGCCCCTGTCCCTGAGGGAGAGGGAGAACGGTATCCCGCGGTGCGACGCGCTAACCCACACTCGATGGGCGGACGGGCAGACGACGTTTCCCCCTCTCCCCCTTGGCGGAGAGACGTCGCTACATGTGGGCAGGGGAAGTCGTCTTCCCAGTCCGGCGTGACCGTGGAGCTGTTGGCTCCGGCCTGAAGTTTATTCACAGGCGACACGGCGTGTGCAGCAAAGTCATTCACCGTCGGCGGCAGGGAGCTGACCGGGAGGCTCCCCTGGCCGCCGGCGAATAACTTTGGACAGGCTACAAGGGCTGGGGTGAGGGGGTGGAGCAATGCGCGATGCGTGATGCGTGAGCACGGTCGCTCGCCCTGGAATTGTTATCACGTTTCACGAAGTCCGGAGGTCATAAGCCGGCTGGAAGCCAGCGCTCCGACCCCTCCCACGCTCTGCGGCGACGGCCGTTTTTGGGGTCAGCCTTCATGCCGCACGCGGCGCCACAAACGATGAAAATGAGATGCGCGCCGGCTCGCGCGAAGCGCCTTGGAGTGCGCCAGTCCTCCGGCGCTTTCCCCGCGGCCCGGTCGCAAAAGCGGCAGGGGACTGCCGCAGTCCAGGACGCTTCGCGCACATGCACCGGACCGTCATTTTCGAGTCAGACAACATGCCAGGCTGCGTGGCGCCACAGACGACGACAGGTGAAGTCAGAGGCTCATTGCGTCGGCTCCTACGCATTTTCTGGTTAGAGGACATGCCGCTGGCAGCTCCACAAAGAATGACCATTGAGGACGAGAACGAGAGCGAGGACGAGAACGATTTTTCAGTTCGGCCGTCACTTCAGTCCGAGCACGTCCTGCATGTCATAGAGGCCGGGTGGCTGGCCGACAATCCAGCGGGCCGCGCGCAAGGCGCCGCGGGCGAAAGTCTCGCGGCTGGAGGCCTTGTGGGTGAGTTCGAGCCGCTCGCCTTCGCCGGCAAAGATTACGGTGTGGTCGCCGACGACGTCGCCGCCACGAAGCGAGTGCATCCCAATCTCCGCCGAGGTGCGCTCGCCAGTGATGCCTACGCGCCCGTGGCGGAGCACGTCCTGGAGTTGCTGCTGGCGGGCGTCAGCGAGGATTCGCGCGAGGGTGGCGGCGGTGCCGCTGGGCGCGTCCTTCTTGAGCCGATGGTGGATTTCCACGATCTCCAAATCGTAGCCCGGCCCCAGGATTTGCGCCGCCTTGCGGGTCAGCCAGAAGAGCGTGTTGACGCCCAGGGAAAAGTTGGCCGACCACACGATGGGGATTTGCGATTTGCAGTTTTCGATTTGCGATTTTTCTTCCGCCGTATGCCCTGTGGTGCCGATGACGAGGCCCGCTTTGCGCTCGGCGCACAACGCGGCGGCGGCGGGGGTGGCGGAGTGAAAGCTGAAATCGGCGACCACGTCGGCCTGAGCCAGCACCGCCTTGAGGTCGTCGCCCAGGTCAATCTGGCCAACCACTTTGAAGTCGGGCGAGCGGGCGGCGCAGGCAGCCAGCACTTGGCCCATGCGGCCTTTGGCGCCGTGGATGACGAGGTTGGTGGGGCGGTTCATTTGGAGAGGCCGCAAGCGACGAGGGTGGCTTGGAGTTTGGCCCGGCTGGCCGGGCTGATGGGAACCAGGGGCAGCCGCAGTTCCTCTTGAATCTGGCCGAGCATCGCCAGGGCGGCTTTGACCGGCGCCGGGCTGGTCTCGATGAAGAGGTCCTTGAACAAGGGGTAGTATTTCGTGTGGAGCTTGCGGGCCAGGCGCAGTTCGCCGTTGGCAAACGCGCTGACCATGCGCTTCACCTCTCTGGGGATGATATTCGAGGCCACGCTGACGACGCCGTCCGCGCCCACGGCCATGAACGGGAGGGTGAGCGAGTCATCGCCGCTGAGCACCGCGAACTGTGGGCCAAGCGCGGCCCGCAACTGGCTCACGCGGTCAGCACTGCCGCCGGCTTCCTTGATGCCGACGATGTTGGCGCACTCGTGGGCCAGCCGGCTGACGGTGTCCACCCCGATTTCGACACCGCAGCGGCTGGGGATGCTGTAAAGGACGATGGGGAGCCTGGTGTTCTGGGCGACGGCCTTGAAGTGCTGGAACAGACCTTCCTGGGTGGGCTTGTTGTAGTAGGGGGCCACTTGCAGGGAGCCGTCGGCCCCGGCCTCCTCGGCGGCCTTGGTGAGGTAGATGGCTTCGCGCGTGGAGTTGCCGCCGGTGCCGGCCAGGACCTTGAGCCGGCCCGCGGCCGCCTCGATGGCCAACTTGATGACGCGGATGTGTTCGTCAAAATCCAGCGTGGGCGACTCGCCGGTGGTGCCCACCGGGACGATGCCGTCCACGCCGGCCCGCATCTGGGCCTTGATCAGGCTCACGAAAGCGGGTTCATCAACCACGCCGTTTTTGAACGGCGTGACCAGGGCGGTATAGGTTCCGGTAAACATGTTCATTCGCTAGTGCATCTCCACATCGCAGGCGCCGATGCCGGGGCGGTAGAAGTTGAATTGCACGTTGGGATGGCCGGCCAGGAGCGACATCGGGACGGCCGTGTCCACGATCTTTTGCGAGATCATGAAGGTGGTCAGGCGCTGGCCAAAGGGGTTGTCGTGCTTGCCGGCGTGCCAGATGGAGACTCTGTCGGCCTTCCAGGTTTCGAGCGGGCCGACGCTGATGGCTTTGGTGGGCACCAGGGCAATGTTGCCGCCGCCCGAGGTGCGGGCGTTCTGGGCGACAGTGAGCGGGTGCAGCTCCACCACGCGCGTGGGCAGGCGGCGGTATTCCTCCGGGGTTGGGGGCTGGTCTTTGTATTTGCCTCGGCGGCGGGGCGGGTCGTTGAAGGCCCAGTGCTTCACGTCGCCCTGGCCGCCCTGCATGATCGCGCAGCGCACCCCTTCCCAGCTCTGCCGATAAGGGGCCGTGTCCGCCTTGGGGAAGTGAAGGTTTGCGTCGGGCATCCGCAAGTCCGCGCGAATGCGGCTGAAGCACAGCTCGCGATCGGCGCGCTCGAAGGAGAGCGGATGCGTGACGGGGACTTCCGCCTCCCCAAGAAACCATTCGTCCATGCCCCAGAAGTGGGCGGAGCGGATGTTGAGGGCGAGTTCATTGACCAGGCGGGCGACCAGCGGGAGTTGCTCGGTGGGGCCAATCGGGCCGCAGATGCCCACCGGATTATCCGGGGTGGACTGCCGCCAGGCGGTGACGTATTCGAGCGCCTCGGCCAGGTAGAATTCCTCCCGCGTCTCGTAGAAAACGACTTTGAAGCCCGGCCGCGAAAGCTTGAGCATTTTCTCCGGCGTCAAGCGGGCAACGGTCTGAATAAGCTCGTCGTCGAGGGTGGTGTAATCCCACCAGTCGGGGGCGATGGAACTGAGTTTGCGTGGCATAAACAAGGTCTTGTTCGACTCGGACGCGCCAGAGCGTAGCTGGTCGGGCCACCAAGGCAAGCCCTTTGCAGGCGCATTAGGGCGGCGGTGCGCATGGGAAGACTTTTCGACCGGCCCCTTTTGCCGGGCTTTTGGCCCGAGAGTGTTTGGGGACGGCTTATGCTCGCAGGCCCGCGCCGTAGAAACCGCTGAAGCGGTTGCGGTGTCTGGTTGGCGTCGGTGACACCGCGCTGAAGCGGGGTGTCAATGAGAATCACCCGCCGCGGTGCACCTGGTCCACGTAGTCTGAATCCCCAGTCTTAGCGGCGCGCCGATGGCTCGACTTGAGCTGCGCGGAATGCCTGCTCCTGCATGATCACGTGGCTGCCACCTACGACAGCGAAGATCCGAGCGCCTTTTGTCAACTCGCCGCGCAAGAGGTTGACCATGTAGCGGTCGCGGAATTCGCTTGACTTTCGCGAAGCCCGGTTGAGATAGACTGTGGGCCTTAGCACGGCCGGATCGAACCAGGCATCGGGCGCTTTTCGCCAGTCGGCCGGTTCGGAGAAGAGGCGGGCGTAACTCTGCTCGAACTCGGCCAGCGTCCGCGGCGGGCCTTCCAGGCCTGATTCACGCGACAATCCGGCCAGCACCCGCTCGACAAACTGCTCGACGCGCTCGTCGTTGCGGCTCTTGCGAAACTGCACTACCCCGCGCAACACGTAGAATACTTTGACTTGCTCAGGAGAGAAATCCCGCAGCAGCAAGGCGCGTTCTTCGGTCTGCGGCGGCTCCAGACTGCGGACGGGCACGCCGTCGGCCTTGGCCAGGAATCGCAGCAAGCCCGGTTCACCAAAGCGACTCACGGTCTCATCACGTGAGGGCAGCACAGGCGGCTCGCCGCCTTCATTGAAGGCCAGGGTGGGACGGTATTGACGCCAGTAGTCGGCGATGGCCTGGACTTGCCAATCGGCGGGGTCAAAGGTGTGCCGCGCGCCAAAGTAGAGAAGCTGGCCCTGGCCCGCAGTCAGCGCGATGAGGTAGGGCATCGGCGGCAGAGGCCCCCGCGCATACTCCTCAAACGACATGATGGGCGGGGCAGGCGCCGGTTGGTGGGGCAGGGGAGCCAGCGCGACCGCGTTAGGAAGAGTGAACATGGCCGTGTTGACGCCAACGCCCAACGCGAGCGTGAGGATGATCGCGGCACTGAAGCCGGGTTTCTTCGCCGGCATCCGCGCCGCGAAGCGAAGATGCTCAAGGAGGTTCTGCATAACATGTGCGCACCCCAAAAGGCAACGCCGGACAATGGAGAGTCCAAGCTGCCGGGCCGGCAAGCTTAATAGCAACGGCTTCCAGGCTCGACGTTCGAGGCGTGCTGGCCAATACTGCGGCCCATGCAGTTGCTACCGCGAACCAAATCATGTTTTGTGTGCGGCGTGGCCAACCCGCTGGGGTTGAACCTGGGCTGCACGACCGACGGCCAGACGGTGACCGTCCGGTGTTGCTTCCGCCCCGAGCACGTGGGCTTTGCCCGAACCGTCCACGGGGGCCTGATCGCCACCGTGTTGGATGAAGTGATGGTGTGGGTTTGCGGGGTGCGGACCGGGCGCTTCGCCTTCAGCGCGGAGTTGAGCGTGCGGTTTGTACAGCCGGTGCGGCCGGGAGAGGAACTGGTGGCAGTCGGCGAACTGGTCAGCAACCGGCGCAATAAGTTGTTTGAGACCAAGGCGGAACTGCGTGACCAAGGCCAGCGCATCCGTGCGTCTGCGACCGGCAAATACCTGCCTGTGCGCGGGGACTGGCTGCCGGAGATGACCGAGGATTTTGTGGGGGACATCGGCGCGATTATCAGACGCCAGTTTGCTGAGCCAAATCGGTAAGTGCGTCCGGCTCGGTAGGGCGCGCACTCCGCTGCGCGCCGGATTCCGTCCAAGCCGGGGTGTGCGGCGCGCAGAGGGCTGCACGCCCTGCCGCCGGTCCGCGGTCAATCCAACGTCGGCACACTCTTGGGGCTTGCTTTTGGGGGCCAGAATGGCATTCATTGGCAAAACGCGTGGAGTATGTGTGACCTGCCTTTGAAGCTGTCGGGTAGGCCTGCCAGGGCCGAGTCACTTCTCCTTAGCCTGCTAATACTGTCCGGGTGGCCGACCGGACGATGGGTCTTGGCACAGCCCGCCGGCGCCCTGGCCGCGAACGAGGTGCCCGTGGTGCTGGCCGAGATTGAGGGCAAGGTCGAGTTTCGCGCGGGCGGCACGACCAACTGGGTGCCCGCCAAGCTCAACCAGTCTCTTCATTCGGGCGATGCGTTGCGGACGGGCGAGCGCAGCCGGGCGGGCTTGCGCGTGGGCGAGAGCATCATTCGCAAATCCGAACTGGCGTTCGTCGAAGTCCAGCCGCCGCCGCCCCGGAGCCGGACGCCGGTGCTCAATGTCCGGTCCGGCTTGCTCTATTTCTTCAGCCGTGAAAGGCCATCGGAGATGCAAATCCGCCTGCCCCAGGGCGCGGGCGCGATCCGCGGCACGGAATTCAACCTGGCCGTCACGCCGGAGGGCGCGTCGGTGCTGACGGCCAAGCACTAATCATGTCAGAGGTTGCCAGTGGCCGTCACGCCGGAGGGCGCGTCGGTGCTGACGGTGATTGACGGCACCGTGGAGTTGAGCAACGAACAGGGCCAGGTCAAGCTGGTTGGCGGCGAGCAAGGCAAAGTGGAGGCCGGCCGCGCGCCCACCAAGACCGCTGTGCTGGCCAATGAAAACATCAATCTCATCCAATGGTGTCTCTACTATCCGGCCGTGCTGGACCTCAAAGAGCTTGGCTTGGCGGCTGGGAGTGAGCCGGCCCTGAGCACGTCGGTGGGCGCCTACGGCAGTGGGGACTTACTCGGGGCGCTCGCGAGCTACCCTGCCGGACGCGCGCCGGCCACTCCGGCAGAAAGTCTTTACCTCGCCGGGCTGCTGCTCTCGGTTGGGCAAGTTGACAAGGCCGAAGCCCTGATTGCAGATGCCGCAAGCCGGAGTCCGCAATCCCCAATTCCGAACGCCCTGCGCACGCTCATTGCCGCGGTCAAGTTCCAGCCCAGGCCCTCAACCCTCAGCTCTCAACCCTCAACTTCCGGTTGGCTGGCCGAGTCCTACTATTGCCAATCGCGAGCTGACCTGCACGGCGCGCTCAAAGCCGCCCGCGCCGCCGTGCAGCAATCGCCTGAGTCCGGGTTTGGGTGGGAGCGGGTGGCGGAGCTGGAATTCAGCTTCGGGCGCATCCGCCAGGCGCAGGCGGCGCTGGACAAGAGCCTGCAATTGTGTCCGCGCAACGCGCAGGGGCACGCGCTCAAGGGCTTCTTGTGTTGCGCCCGGAACCAGTGGGCCGGGGCGTCCGCCGCCTTCAATCAAGCCATTGTCCTGGACGGCGCGCTCGGCAACGCCTGGTTGGGCCGCGGCCTGGTCCGAATGCGAGGCGGCGAACTGACTTTGGGCCGCCGGGACCTTGAAATGGCCGCCGCGCTGGAACCCCACCGCGCCTTGCTCCGCGATTACCTCGGCAAGGCCTTCAGCGAGACCGAGGACATCTCCCGCGCTGCCAAGGAATTGGACCTGGCCAAGCGCCTGGACGCCAAAGACCCGACCGCGTGGCTTTACTCGGCGCTGCTCAATCGCTACCAGAACCGGGTCAATGAAGCGGTCCAAGACCTGGAGCGATCCCAGGACCTCAATGAGAACCGCAGCCTCTTTCGCTCCAAGCTCCTGCTGGACCAGGACCGGGCCGTGCGCGGCGCCAACCTGGCAGCCGTCTATCGCGATGCCGGCATGACTGACGTAAGCGTGCGCGAAGCCAGCCGGGCAGTGAACCACGATTACGCCAACGCCTCGGCGCACTTGTTTCTGGCCAGCAGCTACGACGCCTGGCGCGACCCGCGGCAGGTCAACCTGCGCTACGAAACGCCCTGGTTCAATGAGCTGCTCCTGGCCAATCTGCTGGCGCCGGTGGGCGCCGGAGTGCTCTCCCAAAACGTCTCGCAGCAAGAATACTCCCGGCTCTTCGAGCGCGACCGCATCGGCCTGAGCGCCGGAGCGGACTACAACAGCCACGGCGATTGGCTGCAATACGGCTCGCAGTTTGGCACCTTTGGCAGCTTCAGCTACGCCCTAGACGACGCGCTGGTGATCCAGCGCGGCTTCCGGCCCAACGAGGACGTGGATCAGCGGTCGCTTTATGCGAAGTTCAAATACGAGTTGACGCCGCAGGACGAGCTTTTCGTCCAGACCATCTGCTATCGCAATGAGTCGGGGGATGTTCGCCAAGTGTATGACCCCAGCGACCCGAGCGAGTTTAGCCGGACGCTGCGCTCCGGGGAGACGCAAGAGCCGGACCTGTTCGTGGGCTATCACCGGGCCTGGGCGCCGGGCAGCCACACCCTTTTGCTGGGCGCGCGCTTGCAGGACGAAGTGCACCTGACCGAGCCGAACGCATTGCTGCCGGTCTTTCAGCAGAACGCCGCGGGCCAAACCACGCGCGTGCGCCTGCTGGACTTCGGCCAGGCGTACCGAAGTTCCTTAGAGGCCTATTCCGCCGAACTCCAACACATCCTCCAATTGGAGGCCCACACGTTCATCGCCGGGGCGCGGTTTCAGAGCGGCGACGTGGACACGTATTCAAAAATCACCCGCGACCCGCTGAAATTCCCCGCCAATCTTTTCGGCACTAATTCGTTCATTGCGCAGCAGAATTCCACCGACCTGGAGCGGCTGAGCTTCTACGGCTACTATCACTGGCAGCCGGTGGCGCCGCTGCGGCTGATTGCCGGGGTGAGTTATGACCGGTTGGAGTTCCCCGCCAACATTGACCTGCCGCCCATCATCGCCGACCAGCGCGCTGAAGACCAAGTCTCGCCCAAGGCGGGCCTGATCTTGGCGATCACCAAGGACACCAACCTGCGCGCGACCTACACCCGCTCCCTGGGCGGGCTTTACTACGATACCAGCGTGCGGCTTGAGCCGGTCCAGGTGGCCGGGTTCAATCAGGCGTTTCGGAGCGCGATTCCGGAGTCGGTCGTGGGCATGGTCCCAGGCTCCAAGTTCGAGACCTGGGGCGTGGGGCTGGACCACAAGTTCAAGACCCGCACTTACGCCGGCGTGGAAGGCGAAATCCTCAATTCAGAAGGCGCCCGCAAGCTCGGCGTGTTCGATTACCCCGCCCCGCCGGCCATTCCCTCGGTTACGTCAGAAGCCTTGGACTACAAGGAGAAGACGCTGACGGTCACAGTCAACCAGTTGGTGGCCGACGAGTGGGCCGTGGGCGCGCGCTACCAGTTGAGCGACGCCGATTTGCACGACCGGTGGCCTGAGGTTGCTGCCGCCGTCTATCCGGCGGCCGACACCGCGGTCGCCGCGACGCTCCATCAGCTTTCGGTCTTTGCGCTGTTCAATCACCGTTCCGGCTGGTTCGCCCAGGCCGATTGTGTGTGGCAAAGCCAGGGCAATCGCGGCTATAGTCCGGGCCTGCCGGGCGAGGAGTTCTGGCAGTTCAACGTGTATGCCGGCTACCGGTTTCCGCGGCGAGTGGCGCAAGTGGGCGTGGGCCTGCTCAATCTCTCCGACCGGAACTACCGGCTCAACCCGCTGAACCTCCATGCCGAACTGCCGCGCGAACGGAGCTTCGTAGTGCGGGCCAAGTTTTCCTTCTGAGCTGAAAATGCCACCGAGGACACAGAGGACACACCGCGGCAGAGCCGCAACCAAAAGACGAATTAGGAACTCACGAAATCAGGAAGAAGGAAAGCTGGAAACCAGCAAAAGAGCCCTTCTTGAGTTCGTGGGTTCCTCGTTCAAAAATCCTCGCGAAGACGAGTGATTTTGACAGATAGAGCACAGAGGGGTTGGGCGCGCAGTCCCTGGCGCGCCGCCGCCATGCCGTTCTGCTTGCTTACGACGGCGGGCACGGGAGTGCGCGCCCTGCCTCGCTCCGTCTTCATCGTTTGGGGCGCCGCGCGGAGCGGCTGGCGGCTGATCCGAAAATGCCCAGCGACGGTAGGGCGGCGCTGCCGCGCCGCCCAAAAATCGGCGGAGCAGCAGCTCCGCCCTACCCCGCTCCATCTTCATGGTTTGTAGAGGGCGGGCTTGGGAGCACATGGCGGCTGACCAGAAGATGACAGTTGGGTGCATGTGCGCGGAGCGTTTTGGACTGCGGCAGTCCTCTGCCGCTTTTCCGACCAGTGCGCGGGCGAAAGGGCCAGGGGACTGGCGCAGTCCAAGACGCTTCGCGCCGGCCGCCGCCCGTCCCATTTTCATCTTTTGGGGCGCCGCGCGGCGCAGCATGGCGGCTGACCCGTGGACTGGAAGAAACGGATCGTCAAGGGGGTGATTGGCGGTCCGGGCAGCCAATTGAGCGGGTCCAGGCCGGTTGTCCGCTCCAGGGTGCAGCCGCGCTAACCCGCCAGCCAGGAAACGATGACTTGCTCGCCAGCCGGCCTGATCTGAGCCGCGGCTGGTTTCACGCCGGCCGGCTGTCATGTCCGTGGCCCTAGGGAAAGCAACTCGGCTCTCCCCCTGCCAGACGGCCTCCCCAGACCCAAGCGCTGCAACGCTCGCGAAAGCCCGACTTTTTCGTTGCGCCCAGGCGCCAATCCACCATAACGTTGGGGCGCCAGCGGCAAGAAACCAGTTACGTATCAGTGTTTTGCGTGAAAAGCGGCCTGAAGGCGTGGGTGTGTTCGATGGCAGTGGCCGGGGTGGTTAGCAGGTTGTTGAAAAACGGGCGTTTTTTCGACTGCCTTCATCCTGATGATTCGGTTTTGTGCAGTTACCTGTGAGCCAGCGCGGATTTCTGCCCGCACTGGCCACCCGCATGGGCGTTTGTCCCGACCACTTCGGCGCTTGGGCGGCTGTCGGCGCGCCGTTGGCCTCGCTGCCGGCAGTTCATCGCGCGCCCGCCAAGGCCAGCCGCGCCAAGCGCAGCAGATTGTAGGTGCCGGCGACAAAGTAGCCCCACGCTTGGGTTCGTTCTCGGCCCCGATACCGGCTGCGCCTCACCCCGCCGACCGTTTTGAGCCACCCGAAAATTTCCTCCACCCGCTTCCGCAGCTTCTGGCTCAAACGGTAGCTGGCTTTGGTGGTCGTGCGTCCGTCCAATCCCTCGACCCGCACCCGGTGCTTGCACGCGACATGGGGAGCGATGTGGTGCTCCCGGCACTGGCCCACAAAATCCTTGCGGTGATACGCCTTGTCCGCGCCCACCGTTCTGACCCGCACTCCGGGGTGGAGTTTCTGGCGGGCCTTCATTTGGGCCAGCGCCACTTTCGGCTCCGGTTCAGCGAGGGGATCGTGGATCGTGAATTGAGCGCACAGGCCATTGCGGTTCTCCATCAGGATATGGCCACCGAAGCAGAGCTTGGCCTCCTGACCGTTGGCCTTCCGATACAGCACGCTCTGCGGATCGGTCCTGCTCTGGTGCGTGTCGTTGCGGCGCCGCTCCCCGCGAAAGTTGATCGTGGGATTGCCCGGATCCTCAGCCTTGGCAGCTTGCACTTTCTTTTCCTCGGCGCCGTCCTTGCGGCGGAAGCTCTTGAGGCTGGCCCACGATTCAATGAGGGTGCCGTCCGCCGTGAAGTGTTCGTCGCTGGTCCAGCCTTGCTGGCGCGACAGTTCATAGACCTCAGCGAAGAAGAGCTCGGCCACTTTGGCCGAGAGCACCCGCCGGTAGTTCTTGGCGAAGACGCTGTGGTCGAAGCTGCCTTCGCTCAACTCGCGGTCCAAAGACCACAGCCAGAGCAGATTGTAGCCCAGTTGTTCGCAGAAAAGCCGCCCGCTGCGCACGCTGTAAAGGGCGGTCAGCACGCGCGCCTTGAGCAACTGCTCGGGTGGAATGCTCGGACGACCCTCCTCGGCGTAGAGCTGGTCGAAGCGAGCCGAGAGTTTCTGGAGCACGGCGTCCAGGTGGCGCTTGATGGCGCGCAAGGGATGGTCCGGCGGCACGCAGGCGTTGAGGTTCAGGACGGTCACAAACTCGGGCTGGGCTTGAGGTTTTCCGCGCATGCTGATTGGGCCCCTCACACCAAGGTTTCATTCAAACAAAGTGAAAGTTTTTCAACAGCCGGCTAACGTGAGCGCGCAACCGGACAACGCAGGCCGAGTTTCCCTTCTGAACCGCCCGCAGGTGAGGCCGTGAACTGGAAGAAACGCATCGTCCAGGGCTGGGTCGGGGGCGCGGTCGGGGCCGGCGTGGCCATCGGGCTGGGCTGGTTGATGGCCGGCCATCGCTTGGGCGACCCACTCAAGCACCTGAGCTACGATCTGCTTTTCGCCATGCGGGCGGACATGAGGGTTGACGAGGCGCTCATCGTGTATCTGGATGACCTGTCCCACAAGGAACTGAACCAGTCATTTCTTGAAGCGTGGGACCGTTCGCTGCACGCCCGACTGGTCGAACGGCTGACCGCTGACCGCGCCAAGGCGGTGGTCTTTGACATCGTGTTTGCCGATCCGTGGGACAAAGGCGAGGGCGTGGACGAACGGTTCGCCAGGGCCCTGCGGGCGCATGGGCGAGTTTTCCTGGCGGCGCTGGAGCTGCGCGCCGCGGACCTGCTGCTCAGCGGCAAGCAGGTGGAATTACCCAATCCACTCCTCCGCACCAACGCTGCCGGCTGGGGGCTGGCCATGCTGGACTTCGATGCCGACTTGGTCAATCGCCGGCACTACTCTGGCAACGAGGAGCACCCCAGCCTGGCGTGGGCCGTGGCGCAGGCCCTCGACGCGCCAATCACGCGCCGGCCCGCCCGCCGGCTGGCGCTGCGCTGGTTCAACTACTACGGGCCGGCCTTGAGCATCCCGTGCGTCAGTTACGCCAAGGCCCTGGCTCCGAACGAGGTGTCACCAAGCTTCTTCCGGGACAAAGTGGTCTTCGTTGGCGAGCGCCCGACGGCGGCCTTCGCCGGGGCCAAGCGAGAAGAGTATCCCACTCCGTACACAGCGCTCAAGGGCGGGTTTTCGCCGGCGGTGGAAATCCTCGCCACCGCCTTTTTGAACCTCTACCGAGGGGATTGGCTGGAGCGGTTCCATCCCGTCATGGAAGCTCTTGTGTTGGTGTTGACGGGGCTGGTCCTGGGCTATGGCCTGGCCTTGTTCCGGCCATTGCCCGCCGGCGGAGTGGGGGTGGTGGCTGGGTTGGCCCTGTCGGCAGGCTCGGTAGTCTTCTGGTTGCTGACGCGCTGGTGGTACGGGTGGCTGATTGTGGTGGCGGTGCAACTGCCGGCGGCGTTCCTCTGGTCGGTCGTCTATAACTCGCTGCGCACCTACGTCGAGAAGCGGCTCCTCGAACAGTCCCTGGCCCTGCACCTGTCTCCGGCGCGAGTCAAGCAGATTCAGAAGCAGCCCGAATTGCTGAAGCCGGGCGCCGACAAGCAGGAGATCAGCATTCTCTTCACCGACATCGCCAATTTCAGCCGCGTCACGGCCCGCATGGAGCCCGAGGACCTGTTTCGGCTGCTCAACGACTATTTCGAGGCCTCCCTGGGCTGCATCCATGCCACCGACGGCACGGTGGTCAAGCTCATCGGCGACGCCATCTTCGCGATCTGGAACGCGCCGTTTGTCCAGCCGGATCAGCAGGAGCGCGCCGTGCGGGCCGCCTTGATGCTGCGCGAGCGGTTGGTCCGCTTCGAGGCTGATCAGCACAGCCTGCCGTTGCGCACCCGGGCCGGGCTGCACACTGGCTATGCTTTTGTGGGCAACGTGGGCAGCAGCACGCGCTTCGATTACACCGCCATCGGCGAACCCGTCAACCTCGCCTCCCGGCTGGAGAACCTTAACAAATACCTGGGCACTGACCTGCTGGCCACGCGCGACATCCAGAAAATCGTGGAGAAGACCGTTGCCAGCCGCATGGTCGGCCACTTCCGGTTCAAGGGCATAGACCGGGTGGTCGAGGTGCACGAGTTGCTCGGCGCCGTCCAAGAGGCCGAGTCGAGTCGCCCCTGGCGGGAGGCCTTTGCCGACGCGCTGTTCCATTTCCAGCGCCGGGCCTTTGGCGCCGCCGAAACCCGCTTCCAGCGCACCCTCGAACTGAAGCCCGCCGACGGCCCCTCCTTGTTCTACCTCGAACGCATCGCCGAATTCCAGGCCCATCCGCCCCCAGACGACTGGGCGGGCGAGATCGAGCTCAAAGAGAAATAGCGGGCTTTCCAGTTGTCAGGTTTTCAGGTCTTCAGGTTATCAAGTTATCAGGTTATCAGGTTGTCAAGTTGTCAAGTTCTCAGGTTGTCAAGTTGTCAAGTTGCCAGGCAGTTCAGGCACAATTCAATGTCAAGAGGCGACCCGCACGGGCGAAATCAAATCCATCCGCGCGATCCGCGTTATCCGCGGTTAACACTCCGTCCATGCCGAAAGCGGGAGCAAGCTCCCGCACTCCAAACGCTTCGCGCAGTCGAGGACGAGAACGATTCTCTGGTCAGACCTCATGCCACACCGCGTGGCGCCACAAGGAATGAAAATGAAGTCACCGCCTCCTTACGTCGGCGGCTACGCATTTTCTGGTCAGGGCTATGGCAACTGGCCCGCAAAGACTTTCGCGTAAATGGCGCGGATGTTCGTTCGGTAGCTGGTGACCGCGCGCATGAAATCGCCGGCGTTGGTGAAGCCGCAGCGGACGGACACCCGGTAAAGCGGGGCGGGGTCGTCCGGGAGAGTGGTCTCGCCGACGTAGCTCCAGCGGCGGAGGATGGCTTCGACGCGCCGGAGCTTGCGATAGTTCTCGATCAGCAGTTCGGCGTCGTCCGCCGGCAGCACCGCCCGGTCGCGCGCCAATTGCAGTGCCCGCAGCGTGTTGGGTTCCTGCCAGCCATGGGCCAGGCAGAGCATTTGCGCGATGAACTCGGCGTCCATCAAGCCGCCGGCGCCTGTTTTGATGGCCAAGGCCGCCTGGCCGACGGGGGTGCGTTCTTTTTCGATCCGAGCGCGCATGCGGGCGATTTCCTGCCGCCAATTGGGGTCGCGCGCAGCGAGGGCGGAGTCGGGACTGGAGAAATCAGTGAGTTGGCCAACGAGTTGCTGAAAGCGCTGGCCGACTTGGGCGTTGCCGGCGATGGGGCGGGAGCGGGAGAGGGCCTGCAATTCCCACAATTGCGCGCGGTGACGATAGTAGTCGGCGTAAGCCCGGAGGGTGTTGACGAGCAGGCCCTTCTCGCCGTCGGGGCGCAGGCGGGTGTCAATCGGGAAGGCCACCCCCAGTTCGGTCTGGCTGGCCAGGAGGTCTTTGACTTGGACGGCCAGCCGCTGCAATTGGGGCAGGTTGCGGACCTTGTCGTCCGCCACAAACACCACATCGAGGTCCGAACCATAGTTGAGCTCAGCCCCACCCAGCTTGCCCAGCCCAATGATGGCGAAGGGCGGGATCTGATACCGGTGTTTTTGCAGGACGGCCTCCAGGGCGTATTGGAGGCAGGCGTCGGCGAGGGCGGAAAGCTCGACCAGGCTCTGTTCGTAGTCGGCCAGCCCCAGGATGTCGCGCAGCCCGATGCGCATCAGTTCGGCCTGGTGATAGCGCCGCAGCCAAAGCCGCTGGTCTTCATCGCGCCGGCCGTGCCGGAGTTCCTTCAGAATCTGTTCTGCGGTCTTTGACTGGCGCAGGCGCCCGCTTTCGGCCAGCGCGTCCACCAAATCGGGGGTGCGAATGGCCGATTCGGCCAGGAACTCGGAGCGGTCGAACAACAGCACCAGCAACTCGAAAAGGGAGGGATTGGCGGCCCAGGTCTCAAAGAGCAAGGCGCGGGCGCCATAGGCGGCAATGAAGCTGTCCAGGCGCGCCAAGACGCGGTCGGGGTCCGAAAGGCGTTTGGCGGCGGGGTCGCCGTCCGGGTGGTCGAGCGCGGGCGGGCCGGGTGGCTGGTCCTTGCGTGGGCAGAGGGCCAGCAGGCGGGACAGCAGTTGGCGGGCACACTCGACCGTGCGGGGGGAGATGTGACCGAAGCCGGGCCCCTGCACAAAGGCGCTGGCCAGGCGGAAGGCCTTGTCTGGGTCGCGAAAAGAGTGGTTGGCAAACAACTGCTTCCACTCGCCCTCCGCGCCTTGGAACTCCAGCGGCAGGTCCAAGCTCGGTTCCGCCGGCTTGAGTCGGAAGAGTTGGTCGTAGAGTTGGCGCACCAGCCGCCGGTGGCGGTCAAGCGCCCGCTGGAAGGGGAGCAGGGCCGGGAAGCCCATCAGCGCGGCGAGCCGTTGGCGGGCGACGCGCTCGGTCGGGATGGTGTGGGTCTGGAGGTTGTTGTCCATCTGGAGCCGGTGCTCGACGTCGCGCAAGAACTCGTAAGCCGCACTGAGGGCTTGAGCCGAGGGCCCCGGCAGGAGCCGGTAGCGGACCAACTTCTCCAGCGCGCCCAGCGTCTGGGTATCGGCCAAAAACGGCTGGCGGCCGACGTTCAAGATTTGCAAGGTCTGAACGATGAACTCGATC
>Ga0315268_10002336_pt1 | contig 21464 bp, 31 predicted proteins | sample C1_top_MG_FD_204535 | JGI IMG/M metagenome (GOLD analysis project Ga0315268, IMG submission 204535) | Sediment microbial communities from Yellowstone Lake, YNP, Wyoming, USA - C1_top | ecosystem: Environmental > Aquatic > Freshwater > Lake > Sediment | place: USA: Wyoming | collected 2017-08-01 | reverse complement strand
AAGTTTATTGAGAGTCGCGCCGATCACGCCGTCACCGGGACCTTTTTCAACAGGCATCGATTCACCCGTCAACATGGCCTCATCCACCGCGGAACGCCCCTCGATCACCACGCCGTCCACAGGGATCTTTTCGCCGGGTTTTACGAGGACGATATCGCCCACGCGCACATCATCCACAGGCACTTCGGTTTCAATTCCGGCGCGCACAACGCGTGCAGTCCTGGCGCGCAGTCCCATTAATTTTTTGATGGCCTCGGAGGTGCGTCCTTTTGCGCGGGCTTCCAGGAATTTCCCGAGTCGGATGAGGGTGATGATGACGGCTGCGGTTTCAAAATAGACGTGACCGGAAATGGCTCCGAAAACAACAAAGATGGAATAGAAATAAGCGACCGACGAACCCATGGCGATCAGCACATCCATGTTGGCGGAGCCGTTGCGCAGCGATTTATAGGCACCAACATAGTATTGCCAGCCCACATAGAATTGGACCGGGGTCGCCATTGCCCACATGATATACAGGATGGAATTGCCCGGGAACCATTCCATCGGCAGGATCTCAAAATCGTGCGCCATGGAAAGGATGAACAAGGGCAGGGTGAAGACCAGGCCGACGATCAACAGCATCCTTTGAGTATCGATCTCATGCTGGCGGGCTTTGGCTTCGGCATCCTCGGCATCGCCGCCCAACTCCAGCGCTTCAAACCCCGATTTTGAAACGGCTGCCCTTATCTCGGCCTGACTCACCACGGTCGGCACATATTTAACGCGGGCCTTCTCGGTGGTGAAAGTCACCTGTGCTTCGAGAACGCCATCGAGTTTGGCAAGCGCCTTTTCCAGCCGGCGGGCGTCGTTATCGTCGGCCAGCCGCTTGATGACCAGGTCAGCCTCGCCGGTGGCAACGCCGTACCCGGCGCGTTCGACGCGGGCGATCAGGTCGGGCAGGGTGGATAAGGAGGGGTCAAACTGTACAGTGGCGCGTTCGGATGACAGGTTGACCACTGCGCTCCCCACGCCATTGACCTTCTTCAGATTGCGTTCCACTGTGGCAACGCAGTTGGCGCACGTCATGCCGGTGATCGGCAGGGTTAATTGTTTGGTATCAGCCATTTACACTCCCGGCGGTTCCATTTCTATTCCAGTGTTTCAACCTGTTCCGTAACAAAAGGGATGTATTTTCAGGTCACTGGATCTTCAATAACGATCTTCAACGATTTTCCTTCTGTTATGCCGGACCTTTATAATGTGATCAGGCCTTCCACAGGGTAATCGATCCCGGCCAGCAGGGATTTGATGCTTTCTTCGCTGGCGGGCGCATCGAAAGTAATAACAACCTTCTTCGAATCCAGGTCGGCCTTAACGGATTGGACCCCGGTCAATTCACCCACTTCTGATTCAACTGTATGGGTGCAGTGCCCGCAGTGCATGGCAGGGACGGAATAAGTTACTGTAGTCATTTTATTCTCCTTTTAGGTAATGGTTCGATCAGCCTTTGTTGGCCTGTTCAAAAACACCGGTGATCTCTTTAAGTACGCGTTCACGTTCCTTTGGATCTTCGCCTCGAATAGCAGTGATGACGCATGAATTCAGGTGGTTTTCCAGGATCTGCGCGCTGACCTTGTTCAGCGCGGCCTCCACGGCCTGGATCTGGCGGATCACATCAATACAGTAGGCATCCTCCTCCACCATGCGGATGATGCCTCGCATGTGGCCTTCGATGGTCTTCAAACGTCGCAATGAATTATCGTTTTCCATGGCGCCTCTCTCAGTAAAAGTGATGTGGGCTTATCGCCAATCCTTACCCCCCCCCTGGGGGGTTGGGCAATAGGATGATACAACCAACCAGCCAAACCCGTCAAGGATGACAATTGTCATCTTTTAAGTATGAAAAATCAGCCTCAAAATCTTTAGCCAAAAGGTCAGTTCAAGTCCTGGTTCTTCGGAATAAATGCGGTAATGACACAACTTAAATTTTCAGGAACAGCGATCCCGCCTTTTGGAGAAAAGGAATTATTCATCATCCCTTATTGATACAAATTTCAGCTGAGCCTCTGGAAATATTCCCAAGGGTATAATTGGCAGTATGGTCCAAAATATCAATGCCGGACGGGTCCTGCTCAAGGGAATTATCCTCTTTCTGGTGGTGGAATTCGTTTTCTTAAGCCTCCATCCCTATCCAGGCCTGCTAAACGTTTATGCCCCACTGCAAATAAAACGTACACGCTTCCCCACCAGCACGCACGCTCCTGAAGACGCCGCCCTGGATGTCGGCAGTTTGGATGCGATGTTCGCATCGCATATCGTTTCGCAGCCGAAGGCAAATAATGAATTCCGTGTTCTGCTGCTTGGTGATTCCGCCACATGGGGCTTTCTGCTAAAGCCGGAACAGACTCTCTCCGGCCGGCTTAATGCACTCGGATTGGCCTGCGGTAACAAACAAATTCAGGTCTATAACCTGAGCTATCCGCGCTCATCAGCCACAAAAGATCTGATGATCCTGGACAAGGCCATGAACTACCAGCCTGATCTGATCATCTGGCCGGTCACCCTCTACACGCTTATGCCAAAGACGCGCGTCGACCACTGGCTGATCGCCCAAAACCCGGAGGAATTTTACAGTCTCGATGCACGTTTTCATTTTTTGCCCAGGAATTTCCCCCCCGAATTGCTCTCTGACAGGGTCCTCGGCCCACAACGCGCCCTGTTCCGTGTGATGCGATATCAACTTTACAGCCTGGTCGACCTTGCGACCGGGACCGACCAAATACAGACAACTTACGATAATGTTCCCACCGACTTACCCGGCGACTTGAAATTTGAAGGCATGAACCCGCCCACCGTAACACCCCAACAAATTTCGATCGATCAAGTCCGGGATTTTTATCTTCTGGCGAAGAACGTGCCTGTCATCCTGGTCAACGAACCGATCCTGATCACCAAAGGTGCGCCGAACAGCGACATCCGCTATAATTACTATTATCCCCGCTGGGTCTATGACCAGTATCGTCAGATCCTGGGAACTGCCGCCGCGCAAAATGGCTGGAATTACCTCGATCTGTGGGACAGGTTCTCATCCGATTATTACACAAATACACCCCTGCATCTCAACCCTGAGGGCGAACGGCAGCTGGCTGGCATGTTGGCGCCGACCATTCAAAAGGCTTGCCCATGAAAAACGCTTTGCTGATTTTGTCCACCCTGCTTCTCGCATCGGCCTGCGGCCCAAAAACACCCAGCCCCAGCCAGCAGATCCAAATTGCCGTGCAGCAAACCATTGCGGCCATTCCAACCTATACCCCCTACCCACCGCCCCGAATTCCGGCCACACCCACGCCGGCCGGCCTCGAAGGTCTTTTCTGCGAATACCAGTTCTGCATCGGGCACCCCGCCGACATGGCTTTCTTCGATGTCAGTGCACAAAGCAATCCAACCGCGCCGAGCACGGTCTCGCAGGGGCTGATGGCTGCATATAATGCCAATCACCTGTTCATTCAGATCATCTGGCAGGACGCGCCGAACACTTCCGATCCGCAGTTCATGTTGAACCTGATCGTGGACGGGAAAGTGGATACACGCAATGGCAATCTTGATCCGCTCCTGGTTGGGACGCTTAACGTGTTCTACGTTCCGATCACGACCACTGCCACACCGGTCCTACCCTTCGGTGGAGCGGCAGCATGGATCTGCGGCGGCCGCGCATTTGCCTGGAAAACTTATACACCCCAGCCTGAACTTGCCAAACCCCTGCTCAATGAAGCCCTGCAAAAATTCAGGTGCAACACAAAATAAATTCCGCGCACCAGGCTGCATAATCCGTTCTCGTATATCAAGGGACAATTGATGAATTTGGAACATACTCGCACCGGGCAATCGCTATCATACAGACTCTATGAAGATGAACATGACCTCCAACAAATGCAGGACTTGTTGATGGAGGCGCGTTCACGCACCAACGACTGGCGCTATGCCCACGTTGGCGAGTTGTTGTTCAACTTCTTCATGGTTGCCTGCCATTTGGACCCGAAGGAATACATACACCTTTGGCACGCTGACGGCAAATTGGTCGGCTTCTCCATTTTGGGCGAGGACCCATCATTTGATTTTCAGGTACTGCCGGAATATGAGTGGCGCGGGATCGAGATCGAGGCGATGTCCCGGGCGGAAATGCAAATTGCCGAACTCCGCAAAAACAATGCAAAACAATGGGGCGGCCATTTTGTTTCGGGTGCGCGGCAGGACCATGCAAAACGTATCGCCTTCCTGGAGGAACACGGCTTTATCCCCGGCGGCGAATTTTCAGAAATAAATATGTTACGCTCATTGGATGAGCCAATTCCGAACGTCGAGATACCTGCCGGATGCCAGGTACGCGCCATTTCATCTGATGCGGACGAAATTTCAAACCGCGCGGAGGCCCACCGTGAAGTCTGGCATCCATGGACCGTCGGTAATATTAGCAATGAAGATTATGCATATTTTATGCGGCTGCCGGGCTATCAACGCGACCTGGATGTGATTGCCGTGGCACCTGACGGCGTAATCGCCTCATATGTGAACGGCTGGATTGACACGCTTAATCAGATCGGCGATCTCGGTCCGGTGGGAGCCCGTCTGGTTTATCGGCGGCAGGGATTGACCCGGGCTGTTCTGCTCGATTGTTTACATCGTATGAAGGCACTGGGGATGAAACGCGTTTGTGTTTCCACCGGTGTTTCAAACACACCGGCCACGCGACTTTATGAATCGATTGGCTTTAGGATCGTGAATAAATATATTGAATATGTGAAAACGGAATAAAAGCAGCACCAAATCCCGAACGGAGGTAATTGCCCTGGTGTCAAATTTTAATATCCCCCCGGTTACACTGACCGGCGGCAAACAGACCATGTCCTCATGGGCCAAAGTCATCAAAACCTTTGCGGCATCGATCCTGACAGATAAGGAAGTGATCTTGATCGAGGAGGTCGAATCCAAGGCCGAAAACCGGGGGGTCAGCTATGGCGGTATATTCCAATATATCCCGTTGCAGCATATCGCTGCATCCGGCATCACTGAAACAGCCAACGATCTGATGACATTATCCTTGTCTCCCGCCTTTGGCAGACAGACTTCCCCACAACCTCACAGCGCCCGATCTGCAGGGCAGGCTTTCTCCTTTTCCAGATGAGCACCACGAAACAGAGAAGACAAACCATGCGAGTACTTCACGATCTTTTTGAGAATAATAGAAAATGGGCCAGGGACATCAAGGCCGGAGATCCGGAATTCTTTCGAAGACTCTCAAAACAACAATCTCCCAGTTACCTGTGGATCGGCTGCTCCGATAGTCGCGTACCTGCGAATCAGATCGTTGGCCTCCTTCCCGGGGAATTATTCGTCCACCGTAACGTGGCAAACGTGGTTGTTCACACGGATCTAAACTGTTTGTCCACAATTCAATTTGCAGTGGATGTTCTCAAGGTCAGGCATGTCATTGTATGCGGTCATTACCGCTGTGGAGGCGTAAAGGCGGCGCTGCTGGATCAACGCATGGGTTTAATAGACAACTGGCTGAGGCATGTTCAGGATGTCCGGCAAAAACATGATCCGCAGCTTCTCGCAATCCAGGATGAAGATCAAAGATGGGACCGGCTCTGCGAGCTGAATGTCATCGAACAGGTGGTAAATGTTTGTCAGACCACAATTGTACAAAACGCATGGGAACGCGGACAGGAACTGTCCGTCCATGGATGGATCTACAGCATACAGGACGGGCTGCTGCGCGATCTGAAGATGTGCATTACACAGCCAAAGGAATTACGATCTGAATATCAGGCGGCTTTAAATTCTTGAAGCAGATGCAACCAGCAATCGTTCCGGTGCCGTCCATCCCTCCAATTTTAAAGGAGAAGATTCCATGAACATACAAACCGTTCAAGACATCTTCAAACCCAACTGGGTCTTCCGGCTGTTTACACAAAATCGCTGGCCTGCATGGGCGATCATCGCACTGATCGTGCTTGCTCCCGTGGCCGTTTTCGGGGTTATCGCGGCCCTGCTTGGAGAGTTCCCGCTTTATGCGGGAAACCTGCTGTCTTACAGCGGACCAGTCTGGGTCGGTCTGGCACTCACCGCATATTACTGGTTCACGCAGACTTTTCCGCGCACCATCCTGGCCTTTATCCCCTCCCTGGACGTTACGGAGGACGCCATCCTGGCCGTTATGCGAAAGTGGGCGGAACGGCTGGCCAATCGTCTAAGCATCATGATCCTGGTGACCGTGCCGCTCTCACTGGCAGCCGTCCAGGACACGTTCACTCTCTGGTCAACTTCAACCACACAATGGATGGGAACCCCCTGGGTCCAAAGCGGGCATCCGCTTTTTTTCGCCATCGTCTGGTCGTTCTATTACGGCGTTTCGGTCAGTTTCATGCTTGGTTCCGGCATGGTTGGGATTGCCGGTTGTGCGCTTTTGATCAACGACCTGCTGAAGATGCCGCTCAAATTGGAATACTACCGCCGACTCCGTTCGGTCCTCGATCTGAGCACGGGTATTGGAGTTTGGACCTTTGTCTCTTTCGCGATCACTGTCATTGGCCAGGCCTTCATCAAACCAAACTCAAGCGCCAACCTGCTCACTTCAAGTCTGTTCCTGTCGGTTCTGGCTTCCATTGCCCTGCTGATCTCCTTTCTCTCGCCCCTCCTTCCGGCTCACGACGCCATCATGCAGGCCAAACACAAAAAGCTCGAACTTTATGAGGAACGCCTGTACGAGATCGCCAACCAGATCGACCATCTCATCACCAGCCGGAAAAATAAAACGCTCGAGGCTCTTCAAAAGGACCGGGAATTGGTCAAGGAACAAATCGTGGAAATCGAAGCCATTCCGGAATGGCCGATCACGGTCTTGAGCATCTCCAAGATCATTTCGGCATCGATCCTGATGCCTTTTCTGAACGGCATCCCGGAATATATCAAGGGTAATTTCACCAGTTACTTCACCGGCTTCCTGCACAAATAACACAGGGACAAATGATCGGGGCAATCCTGCATCGTTTATTGAATCCCCTGGTTTTGCGTGTTCCCGCGAAAAACCTGGGACAAATGTCCCTTTATTCCGTGACGGACATTCCATATTGGATCATTTTCCGCGCGGAATGGATAAAATTCACCCGCAAACTTTCCGCCTTTCAGAAGAACCTGGGAACAAGGGAATGGTCGAGCCTGGGGATGGTTTATCCACGCCTGGGAGTGCTGGCTTACGGCTATTATCTGTTCTCGTGGGCGGATTATTGCGGGCAGACCGACAGGGTCATCTCGCACCCGGACGATACCCTTTTCGCGGAAGTCTTTCTCAGCTATATCTGCCAAATCGATATGCTAATTGACAAACGCGACAGCCTGTACCTGTGGGAAGGGGATCACATCAACGAGGTCAAATTAACGAAAAATATCGCAGCCACGGCAGGCGAACTCTGTGGGCGGGTCGATGCCCTGCCCATCCCGCGCGAACGCAAACATCTGCTCATTAAGCGGATCACCGGGTACCGGCGCAATGCCCTGAACGCCATGCGCCGTCATGCATCCAGTGGATCGCAATCCTTTGAAGAGATTCTCGAGGATAAAAAGGATACCGCCTGCAGTTTACTGCCCGAATGGAGCCGGCTGCTGAGTACTGCCTGCAATGTTCCGGATGAGATGGCAATTGCAATCCAGGAGATATTCCTCAACTTCAGTTTCCTTGTCCAGATCATCGACGATATTGCCGATGCCCCGGCAGATCATCGCAATCGCGTCCAGAATATATTCATTGCACTGGTCCAACAAAATGAAATGGAATGGGTCAGGCTTCAGGAGATCATTGCCGGAGGTATGGAATACATCGGCTGGAGGTGGATCAGGGTCAACCTGCCGGTCTCATATCAGGGGATCAAACAACTTTACAACGAATACGCCGCCCGCCTTATGGCCGGACCATACAAGCCTTCCATCGCCCGGAAGATGTTCTCCACGATCGACAGTTACCGTCAGCTCATGGAATTAAATCAATGACTTCGCACCGCGAGTTGGCCGTATTCCCTTCCAACCCGCGGGATCACACCGCGGTCTTCTGTGGCATCAGATTCCGCTTTTCTTTGCTTCATCCCAGAGTGCATCCATCTCTTCCAATTTCATATCCGATAAATTCCGTCCCTGCTTTTTCGCACCCTGCTCCACGAAGCCAAAGCGTTTCCTGAACTTGATATTCGTTCCGCGCAAGGCCGATTCAGCATCGACCTTCTTCCAGCGCGCCAGGTTCACCAGCACGAAGAACAGATCGCCGATTTCGGAGGCCAGTTCAAAATCCGTTTCGGCACGCTTGATCTCTTCGATCTCCTCACGCACCTTGTCCAGCACTCCATCCACCTCCGGCCAGTCAAAACCGACGCGTGCAGCGCGATCCTGATACGCCTGGGCCTGGCTCAAAGCAGGCAGGGAAAGCGGGACACCGTCCAACAGCCCCTTTTCATTTTCCCCTTTCCCCTTCCTCTCCTTTTCCTTCAGCTTTTCCCAGTTCTGCAGAACACCATCCACGTCATCCACCTTGACATCGCCGAACACATGCGGATGCCTGCGGATGATCTTGTCGTAAATCCCCTTGACCACATCGTTGGCGGTAAATTCACCTTCTTCGCTGGCGATCTGGGAATTCAGCATGATCTGCAAAAGCAGGTCACCGAACTCTTCGCGCATCGCATCGAAATCGCCGGAGTCGATGGCGGCAATGGCCTCATACGATTCCTCCAGCAGATGTCTGCGAAGCGACTCATGGGTCTGCTCCTTGTCCCACGGACAGCCATCCGGCGCCCGCAGGTGGGCCACGATCTCCTGGAATGACTCGAGCGAAGTCCCCTCCCCCAAAGGCGCAACGTAAAGCGTGGTCTGCAGGCCAATATGTTCGCTGCGGTCGATCTCATAAAGCGCAATATCTTCAACGATCTGGTTCCTGGTGCCGGCTGCATGGACCAACCGTACCGGATGCCCGTCAGGATAGATGGCATTGAGCGTGGACTTCACTTCGGAAGCGACCAGCCGTGAATAGATCTGTGCGATCAGCACCGGTTGATCGGGTGCAAAGGCCGGGATATGCGCCTGGCCCAGGGTTAACGCGTCGATGAGGGTCAGGTGGGGGTATGGGTCCAGGCCGAGAGCGGAGAAAGTGGGCTCGAGGAAGGAGACGGCCTCGACAATGCGGACCTCCAGGCCTTCGGCCCGGGCAAGGCGGGCAATTTCAGGACAGGTGGATTCTGCCACGAAAGGGTGGCCGGGTACGGCATAGATCACCCCCTGCGGACGGCGCCCGAGTTCCAGAATTCTTTTGGTGATGGCTGAATAGACCTCATCGAACGATTCGCCGTCCTCATAGAGATCGTCGAACGAGTGGATTTTGACCGAGGCCGGCAGCCCGCTCACGGTCGGGTGCTGACGCGTGCGCAGATGGATCTCGTCGGCGGAGGCAAGCACATCCCAGGCTTCGCGCGTTAATTGGTTTGGGTCGCCGGGCCCAAGTCCGAGCAGTATTATTCCGGGCATATTAACTCCGTTAAAGCAAAACGTAATGCGTGCACAAAAGTGTAACACGCATTACGTTTGAATGTCCTGCATCCTTGCTTAGGTCTTGCGGCCTCGCGAAGAGCAGCTCGCAGTACAACTTAACGCTTGGTGTAGGTTGGTGCCTTACGGGCCTTCTTGAGGCCTGGTTTCTTGCGTTCCTTGGCCCGCGCATCCCGTGTCATCAGGCCGACCTTGCGCAGTGACGATGTCCAATCGGCGTTGATCTTGACCAGTGCACGCGCCAGGCCGAGCTTGACCGCATCGGTCTGGCCGGTCACGCCGCCGCCGTTGACCACAACGGTCACATCATACTTGGCGGCATCCTGGCCGGTGGCCTTAAAGGCCTGCAGGATGTCATTCATATCACCCATACGGGTGAAGAAAGCCGCAGCTTCCTTCTCGTTAACCATGAACTTGCCGCTGCCACTCATCAGGCGGACGCGGGCAGTGCTTTCCTTGCGTCGGCCAATACCTTCGTAATATTGAACAGCCATGAGTTCTCTTTCCTTTCTACTTCATCTGCTCGGGGTTCTGAATACCGTGCGGGTGGTTTGGCCCGGCATAGACCTTCAGGCGCTTGAGCAATGCGCGGCCCATCTTGTTGTGAGGCAGCATGCCCCACACGGCAGCCTGCAGTACACGTTCGGGGTGTTTGATCAACTGGTCACCCAAAGTGACTGTCTTCAAACCGCCGGGATAGCCCGAATGATGGTTGTAGGTCTTGGTGTCCATCTTCGAACTGGTTTTGGTGCCGGTGGCCGTTACGAGCTCGGCATTGACCACCACCACGTAATCACCCATTTCCACGCCGGGGGTAAAGGTTGGCTTGTGCTTGCCCAGCAGAACATGGGCAATGCGCGTCGCCAGACGGCCCAGGGTTTGGCCATCGGCGTCCACCACGAACCATTTGCGATCTATTTCGCTGGATTTCGGATAATAACTTTTGTACACTTAGGTTCTCCGTCTTTTTTACTCGGATGACTCAATAGGTCACTTCGACGAGAGTCAATCCATGTGCGGGGGCCAGCCCCGCAGGGATCTCATTTTTGAACTGCGGCCTTTCCAAAGCCTTGACCACAGTTTCCTTGGAACATCTTCCTTGCGCCACAGCCACCTGCACATAAACAAGTCTGCGCACCATGCGATATAAGAACGCATCGGCCCGGACCTGGAACTGCCATTCGTCACCGGCTTTTTTCCACTCGGACAACGTCACCATCCGGATTGTCGAACTTTCGCGGCGTGGAGGCGATCCAAAAGCCGCAAAATCGTGGCGGCCCAAAAATACTTTGGATGTCTCGTCGAGCGCAGCGCCATCGACCGCAGGCCACACCCGCCAGGCAACTTCCGCCCGCAATGGATCGCGCACGTTCCCGCTAAAAAGGCGGTAGTGATATTGGCGCGAGGTGGCATCGAAACGCGGATTGAAGTTCGCATCCGCAATTTCCACCTCCCTGACGGCCATATCGGCGGGCAGACCTGCATTCAGAGCATCGCGCAGCTTATCGAGGCTGTGCCCCCATTCGAGATCGAACGAGGCCACCTGACCGGCTGCGTGGACGCCTGTATCGGTCCTTCCGGCCAACGTCACGGTACGGCCGGTCCAACCGAGTGTGCGCAGGGCCGTTTCAAGATCGCCCTGCACCGTCCGCTGTTTCGCCTGCCGCTGACTTCCAGCGAATGCTGTTCCGCTGTAGGCAAGGATGAGTTTGTAATGTGCCATTTTAGGGAGCAGAGGAAATTTTGCAGTCTCTGCTCACCATTTTCTATTCCTCGACAAGTTCGAGGATCACCATCTCGGCCGAGTCGCCAAAACGCGGTCCGAGCCTGGTCACACGCGTGTAACCGCCGGGACGCGTGGCGAAGCGCGGAGCGATCTCATCGAACAGCCGTTTGATAAGCTGGTTGTCGCCCAGTTTGGAAACGACCAGACGGCGCGCCGCCACCTTTTGCGAATCACTGCCATTGGCGCTGTTGCGCGCGATGGTGATGATGTGCTCGGCTTCGCCGCGGATGGCGGCCGCCTTGGCCTTGGTGGTCTGGATCCGCTCGTGGGTGAAGAATTGCTTGATCAAGTTGCGCCGTAAAGCGATACGGGCACCCTTGGTTCGGCCTAGTTTATATCCTGCTACATTATGTCGCATCTCTCAATTACTCCGGAGTTTTCGTTTCGTCTTTCAGGAAGCCCTTTTCCTGCATCTTTTGGCGCAATTCATCGAGGCTCTTCTCACCGAAGTTGCGGATGGACATTACCGCGGTTTCGCCTTTTTCCAGCAGGTCGAGCACATCGCCAACGGTTGTAATGCCCGTCCGTTTGAGCGAGTTAAAAACACGCACAGAAAGATCGAGGGCCTCAACAGGCGTCTCGGCCATTTCACTGGAAAGCCGGCTCCCGCCCGCTTCGCGCTCAGCCACGACCGTCAATGTCTCCTCATTGACACCGGCAATAAAGCGCAGGTGATCGATGATCAGTTTGGCGGATGTGCTTAAGGCACGCTCGGGTGAGATCGTCCCATCGGTCCAGATCTCAAGGGTGAGTTTGTCGTAGCCCGTGCTTTGACCCACGCGGGCCGAAGTCACTTCCCAGTTAACGCGCTTGACCGGGCTGTAAATGGCATCCACGGGCAGTTCGCCAATGGGCATATGACCGCTGCGTTCGTTCGCAGGTGAATACCCGCGGCCGCGCTCGACCGTAAATTCGATATCGAGCTTGGTCTTCGGGTTGTCCACAGTGAAAAGATAAAGGTCGGGATTGACGACCTCCACTTCGGCGGAGGGGACAATGTCGGCGGCGGTAACGGTACCTTCGCCGCGCACCTGCAGGTTCATGCGGGTGCTGTCCACGCCGTCCAGTTTGAGGCGGATCTGTTTGATCTGTAAAGTCAGCTGGATCACATCCTCACGGACACCTGGAATGTCGCTGAATTCATGCAGCACATCCCCGATGCGGATGGAAGTGACCGCCGCGCCGTCAAGCGATGACAGCAGCACGCGGCGCAGAGCATTACCCAATGTGGCGCCATATCCGCGCTCCAAAGGGCTGATAACAAATTTGCCGTAATTCCGAGCTTCAGCTTCGCGCTCGATCTTCGGCATGACCATGTTTGAAATACCCGTCACGGTTCACTCTCCCTTTCAAAAGAAGAAGGCGTATGGATGAAGGATGGTCGCCCACCCATCATCCCACGCGGCCAAAGAACTAACGGCGAGAATAATACTCAACAATAAGCTGTTCGTTTAGAGTGCCGTCAATCTCCATCCGCTCCGGAAGGCGTGAAACCGATCCGGCCATTTTACCGGCGTTGCGATTGATCCAGGCGGGGGAGGTGCGCTTCTCAAAATAAGCAGGCAGCTCCTTGAAATAAGTCAGCTTGGTGGAGCCTTCACGAATGGCGATCTCATCGCCTTCCTTCAAGAGTGTCGAAGGGACATCGTTGCGGCGTCCGTTGACAGTGAAATGGCCGTGCGTCACAAGCAGGCGCGCCTGGGAACGGCTGGAGGCAAATCCCATGCGGAAGACAACGTTGTCGAGACGGGATTCGAGGATCTGGAGAAGGTTCAAGCCTGTCAGACCGTGGCGGCCTCGGGCGGCCTCATAATAGCGGTGGAATTGACGTTCCATCACACCGTATATGCGGCGGGCCTTTTGTTTGGCACGCAACTGGCGGGCAAAGTCCGACTGCCCCGTGCGGGAGGCGTTTCCACCCCTGCCGGAAGTCTTGCCGTGCTGGCCAGGGGGATAACTGCGCTTCTCGAACGCGCACTTTGCAGTGAAACAGCGCTCGCCTTTCAAGTATAGTTTTTCGCCTTCACGCCGGCAGAGTTTACAAACCGGGCTGAGTGTTTTTGCCATATATCTACTACCTTATACTAAATTACACGCGGCGCTTTTTGGGAGGCCGACAGCCGTTATGCGGAACCGGCGTGATATCGGAAATGGAGCGGACCTTCAACCCCAAAGATTGGACGGCGCGGATCGCATTTTCACGTCCGGGGCCCGGGCCTTTGATGAACAGGTCCACTTCCTGAATGCCGAGGGTCTGAGCGGCCTTGAGAGCCTGTTCTGCGGCCAGACGGGCGGCAAAAGGAGTGCTCTTGCGGGAACCCTTGAAACCGGCCGAACCGGCGGAACCCCAGGAAACCGTGTTGCCTTCAGAATCGGTTACGGTCACGATCGTATTATTGAAAGACGCAAAGATATGCACCTGCCCGGAGGACAGATTGCGCTTTCCTTTTTTGGCGCCGGTCGTGCGGCGCGCGGAGCGTACACTTTGAGCCATATTCCATTAACTCCTGTATTACTTCTTCGCGCCGCGACGACGTCCGCGCCCGGCCACAGTTTTCTTCGTACCTTTGCGGGTACGTGAGTTGGTACGGGTGCGCTGTCCGCGGACAGGCAGATTGCGGCGGTGACGCAGGCCGCGATAAGAGCCTATTTCGATCAGGCGCTTAATGTTCATCTGCTGTTCACGGCGCAGATCGCCTTCCACTTTATAGTTCTTCGAAATGAATTCGCGGATCGCGGCGACCTCGGCTTCGGTCAGGTCCTTGATACGGGTATCAGGACTGACTTTAGTCGCGGCCAATATCTCACGCGAACGCGTCGGGCCGACGCCAAACAAATAGGTCAAGCCCACTTCAGCCCGCTTGTTGCGGGGCAGGTCAACGCCTTCAATTCTCGCCATAGCTGATGCTAACCCTGTCGCTGTTTATGTTTTGGATTTTCGCAAATGATATACACCATGCCCTTGCGCCGAACGACCCGGCACTTGGCACATCGCTTGCGAACCGAAGGTGATACTTTCATGATAACTACTCCTTACCTACTTGGTGCAACCAAAGACGCAATATTATACAGGTTGTTGCCTGTTCCGTCCAGTGAAAACAGCATCTCCAGACAAGTCATCATGGGACAGTCAGGATAAGGGGGTCTCCTTCGGTGACGGCCACTGAATGCTCAAAGTGAGCCGTCAATGACTTGTCTGCCGAGATCACCGTCCACTGGTCACGCAGGACGCGGGTTTCATGCGTCCCGATCAGGACCATCGGTTCAATTGCGATGGTCATTCCCGGACGAAGAGGCAGGCCGGTCCCCGCAGTACCGAAATTCGGCACCATGGGAGCTTCGTGCATCTGCCGTCCAACGCCGTGGCTGGTATATTCACGTGTAACGTGAAGGCCACGACTCTCGACGTATTCCTGTATAGCCGCCGAGATATCGCCCGTGCGGTTGCCTACGCGCATCTTATCGATCGCGGCGTACAACGCGCCTTCGGTAATTTCGAGAAGGCCTTTGGCCTCCTCGGAGATCTGCCCCACCCCGGCTGTAAAAGCCGAGTCAGATACGAAGCCCTGGAACACCGTGCCGCTGTCTACAGAGACGATGTCTCCCTCGCGCAGAATGCGCTTTTTGTTGGGAATGCCGTGCACCAATTCCTCGTTAACGCTGGTACAGATCGAGGCGGGGTACGGCGGCTGGCTGTATCCTTTAAAGGGCGAATAACATCCGTGTTTCTTCAGCACTTCCTCAGCAGCCGCGTTGAGGTCTGCCGTTGAAACTCCGGGCTGTATCAAATTTTTAACGGTCGCCAGGATCTCCGCATTGATGCGGCCTGAAGCGCGCATCGTCTTGATCTCATCCTGGTTCTTTATGTTTACCTGGCGTCCAAAATTCATGATCGACTACTTCTTGATCTCAGACAGCAGCGCATCCGTTACGATCTCGATCGGCTGCGTGCCGTCAATTTCAACTAATTTTTTTTGCGAACGATAATGTTCGACCAGTGGCATCGTTTGCTCCAGATAGACCTTGATGCGTCGGGCGACGGTCTCGACCTTATCGTCTTCGCGTTGGTAGAGTTCGGAACCGTCCACGTCGCATTTACCGGCAACTGCGGGCGGGTTGAACTTTTGGTGAAAGGTGTGCCCCTGCGCCCGGCATGTCCACCGGCCGCTGAGCCTCTCGATCAGGATCTCCGGCGCGGCGGATATAAAAGGGACAACATCCACATCGCCTTTGAAATCGGCCAAAATCTTCTGCAAGGCCACCGCCTGGACCGGGGTGCGGGGAAAGCCGTCCAAAATGGCACCCGCTTCACAGTCCGGGTGGGCGAGACGGTCCTTGATCATGGCTATGGTCACATCGTCCGGGACCAACTCGCCCCTGTCAATAAAGGATCTGGCGAGTTTTCCCAGGTCGGTTTCACTCTTCATGTTCTCTCGAAACAGGTCACCAGATGAAATGTGAGCCAGTCCGGTCTTTTCCGCCAGTATATTGGCCTGCGTGCCTTTGCCAACTCCGGGAGGGCCGAGCAGAACGATGTAGGGCGCCATCTTCGCTCCTGTTATTCTTTATCGAACGAGAAGTGATTCCTGATAGCCGTGAAGTTTCAACTCAGCTTCGATGTTAAGGAAAATATCGCGCACAACACCGACCACGATCAACAAACCCGCCGAGGAGACAAGGAACAAGCCTGAAGAAGATGCCTGCCCGATATTGAACAGGGACAACAAGCGGCTCAGAAAGAATGGCAGGGCAGCCACAAAACCGAGAAAAAGAGCGCCCGGCAGCGTAATGCGCTGCTGGACCTTATTAAGGTATTTCTGGGTCGCATCGCCCGGATGAACTCCCGGGATCTGCGCCCCGGCCTTCTTCAAGTTATCACCATAATTCTGCTGCTCGAACAGAACAGAAGTATAGAAGAATGTAAACGAAACGACCATCAGGAAGTACAGCAGCCAGTAAACCCAGTTATTGGTGCCGGTGCCGCCCAGCGTGGTCTGGACCGAGATCGCAAAGGATTTGATCCAGGCGGTGTTCGAACTGGCAAAGTAACTGGCAATGATGGCCGGGAATTGCAGCAAGGCGCTGGCAAAGATCAACGGGATCATGCCCGCCAGGTTAACCATCAACGGCAGGGTGCCCTTGACCGGCATGGACATGCGGCTTCCCATGCGCCGGCCCGGGTACATGACCGGGACATTGCGGCGCCCCTGTTGCACATAGACAATGGCGAAGATGACTGCAACGATCACGATCAAGGTGAAGAACAACATGAACCAGAACGTTGACGGGTCAGCCAGCAGCGAAGCCAGGTTCGCAGGCATGCGCGCCACGATACCGGCAAAGATCACCAGCGAAAGGCCCTGACCGCGGATGCCGTATTCAGAGATCAGTTCACCCAGCCAGATGGCGAACATCGTTCCGGCGGTCATTGCAATTAGAACGGTCACAGACGGAAGCAGGAGATCCCCGGAAAACCCGAATGGAAGGATCTGCTTGAACCCTGCCTGTTGCGAGAGGGAATTAAAAATGTTGATCTGGCCGATGGCGGAAAGTGCGGCCATGGGGAGAGCCAGGTAATAGGTCCAACGGTCCATCCACTGACGGCCCTCGCGCGGGTCCTCCTGCATGCGGCGTTGGAGCGCGGGGATGATCGGGATCAGCAGCTGCAAAATGATCTGCGCTGTGATGTAAGGATACACACCCATTGAAAGCAGGGAGAAATTGGAAACCGTACCTCCCGAAAGCAGGTCAAGAAAGCTTAGGAAGCCGCCCGCGGCCGTTCCGCCATTGCGGAAGGCGGTCAGGGTGGCATGATCCACACCCGGCGCGACCACATTGGCGGCCAGGCGATAGAGCACCAGCAAGCCAAGAGTGATCAATAATTTGCGACGGATGTCTTCCGACTTCCATATAAAGCGCCAACCCGAAAACCACGATTTCATTGGAAATCTCCTCGGACCCGATTACTCGATCACTTCGACGGAACCACCAGCCGCTTCAATCTTCGACCTGGCACCGGCGCTAATTCGATGGACCTTCACCTTAAGCGCGACCTTGATCTCGCCCCGGCCCAGAACCTTGACCTGGTTGCGAGGGTCACGGATCAAATGCGCTGCCTGAAGAGTTTCCAGGTTCACATCGGAGCCGGCTTTAAAAGATTCGGACAACTGATCGAGATTGACTTCGTTGAATGACAGCTGGTTCGGCGGGGTGAAACCTTCACCACGGATAAATGGCAGGCGGCGATAGAACGGCAGGTTGCCGCCCTGGCGGTAAAGACGTCCGCCTTCGCCCGAGCGGGCGCCCGCGCCCTTGGTACCGCGTCCGGCCGTCTTGCCCTGGCCGGCGGAAATACCGCGTCCGACGCGCTTGCGATTCTTTTTGGAGCCCACATTGGGCACAAGATCGTTTAATTTCATCTCTACCTACTCTTCGATCTTCAAAAGATGAATGATTTTATTCAACATTCCACGCAAAGCGGGAGTGTCCTTATGTTCGATGGTTTCATGCAAACGGTGCAAACCGAGTGCTTTAACGGTTGCCTTCTGATCCTTGGTAAAACCGATCGGGCTTTTCACCAGGGTCACCAGCAGGGTCTTGCCGTGGGTCTCATTCCTAGGCATGTTGTTTCCTCCGCTCCCAGAACGGCAGCAATTCTTCAACTTTCTTGCCGCGTCGGGCAGCTTCCTGCTGGACGGATTTCAATCCATCCAATGCCGCGAAAGTCGCCATCACCACGTTCAATACATTGGCCGAACCCATCGACTTGGTCAGGATATCGCGCACACCCGCCACTTCGAGCACGGCGCGCACACCACCTGCCGCAATAACTCCCGTTCCGGGCGAGGCTGGTTTCAGGAAAACGCGCGCCCCGCCCACCCTGCCGAGGGATTCGTGCGGGATGGTGGTCCCGGCCAGGTTGACGGTGCGTAAATTCTTGCGTGCCCGCTCGGAGGCCTTGCGCATCGCATCCGGCACGGCGTTGGCCTTGCCACTGCCCATGCCGATCATGCCTTTGCGGTCACCCACAACAACTGTGACGCGGAAGCGGAAGCGGCGTCCGCCCTTGACCACTTTCGCGACGCGGGCAATCTCGATCACGCGCTCTTCGAATGCGTCCTGCTGTTCGTATTGTTCTTGCTTTCCAGTATTTTCAACTTCTGCCATATCAAACTCCACTCAGGCCTAGAACTGCAGGCCGCCATCGCGCGCGCCATCAGCGAGCGCCTTGACGCGTCCCATATATTTGAAGCCACCGCGGTCGAAAACAACCGCTGAAATACCTTTGCTCTTGGCGCGCTCCGCCACGGTCTTACCGACCAATTTAGCCTGCTCGGATTTCTTTAGGCCCTTCACTTTTTCCCGCAGCTCCTTATCGATCGAAGAGGCGGAAACGAGGGTGTGCCCTGCCGCATCATCGATGATCTGGGCGTAGATATCCGTTATGCTGCGGAAGATCGCCAGGCGCGGGCGTTGAGCACTCCCGGAGAGATTCTTGCGAACGCGCTTGTGGCGGCGAACACGAGCTTCAGCACGATTATTAACAGCCATGGCTTACTTGGCTCCTTTCCCGGCCTTGCCAGCTTTGCGGCGAATGTGTTCGCCCAGATAACGCAGGCCCTTGCCATGATACGGTTCGGGCGGGCGTACATTGCGAATATCAGCCGCGGTCTGACCGACCAGTTCCTTATCGAAACCCAGCACCTTGATCTGACGGGTCTTCCCATCTGTTTCGAAGGAAATTCCGGCCGGGGGTTCAACCTTGACCGGATGCGAGTAACCGACATATAGCGCCAGATTTTTACCTTCCATCTCGGCGCGATATCCAACACCTTCCACTTCGAGAACAACCTCGAAGCCCTTGCTTACGCCATGCACCATATTGGCAAGCACGGCGCGGGTGGTGCCATGTAAGGCGCGTTCAGCGGGATCGTCAGAACTGCGTGTGATGACCAGTTGGTTGTTCTCCATCGCAATTCCAATGATATTGGAAAATGTGCGTTGAAGTTCGCCCTTCGGGCCCTTCACACGAATGTTCCCACCCTTGACTTCCACCTGCACGCCACCCGGAATTTCAACCGGCATACGACCAATGCGAGACACTATTACCTCCTACCTTTACCAAACTTTGCAGAGGATCTCGCCGCCGACGCCCAATTGGCGGGCGCGCGCGCCGGTCATCACACCCTTGGGTGTGGAAAGAATGGCAACACCAAGTCCGGAGAGAACCCAGGGGATATCCATCTTCCTGGTGTAGATGCGGCGGCCGGGCGTACTGACACGCTCGATACCGCTCAAAACGGGGCGGCGCTCGCGGCGCTCGCCGACGTATTTGATCTTTATGCGGAGCACTTTCTGTTCCACTTTCTCGCCATCCACAACCTCGAAGTTCTCGAGGAATCCTTCATCCTTCAAGATCCGGGCAATTTCAACCTTGATCTTGGAATTCGGCATCGCAACCTGTGCTTGTCCAGCCATCACAGCGTTGCGGACACGAGTCAACATATCAGCAATCGGATCATTAACCATGGTCTACCTCCGCCTACCAGGACGCCTTCACGACGCCCGGGATCTTGCCCTGCAACGCCTGTTCACGGAAGCAGATGCGGCACAGACCGAAGCGGCGAATATAGCCGCGCGGGCGTCCGCAACGCTGACAACGGTTGCGCACCTGAACGGCATTACGCCGACGGAGCTCACGAAATTGCATGCATTTCTTCGCCATATTATGCTTCCTTCTTGCTGAACGGCATTCCAAGCAGCTGCAAAAGGGCCCGCGCCTGCTCGTCGGTTTTGGCAGATGTCACGATCGTGATCTCCATGCCGCGCAGTTTGTCAATTTTGTCATACTCGATCTCCGGGAACACCAGTTGATCTTTAAGACCCAGCGTATAGTTCCCGCGACCATCGAAGGCGTTGGTTGAAACACCGCGGAAGTCACGCACACGCGGCAGGGCCACATTCAACAAACGGTCAAGGAAAGACCACATGCGCTCGCCGCGCAGGGTGACCTTGGTGCCGATCAGACGGCCGGCGCGCAGCTTGAAGTTGGAGATATCCTTGCGGGCCTTGGTGAGCACAGGCTTTTGACCGGTGATCTGCGTCAGGTCGGACACGGCGGATTCCAGCGCCTTCGGATTATCCAGGGCTTCCCCCAGGCCGATGTTAACCACGACCTTTTCGATGTGCGGGATCTCCATGACGTTCTTGAAAGCGAACGCCTTGAACAGGGCCGGGGCAATTTCCTTTTGATAACGCTCTTGCATATTATTCATTATGATGCTCCACGGCCTAATCGATCATCTGCTGGCAGCTTTTACAGATGCGGTGTGCGCCAATGTCATCGCGTTGAATGCCCACGCGTACGGCCTCACCGCATTTCGGGCAGACCAGCATTACGTTCGAAATGTGGATGGTGCCTTCGAATTGAATGCGGCCCGGATTCAACTGGCGGCCATTCTGCAGCTGTTGCTGTTTCTGGTGCTTGGTGCGAATGTTCACACCGGTCACCACCACGCGGTCGTCATCCGTCATCACATTGATGACTTCGCCGCGTTTGCCTTTGTCTTCGAGGCGGCCACTGATGATTTCGACAGTATCGCCTTTACGGATCTTTACTTTCATACCATTACTCCTGCATCCGCCTAAAGCACTTCGGGTGCCAGCGACACGATCTTCATGAACTGCTTGTCGCGCAGTTCACGGGCCACTGGTCCAAAAATACGCGTGCCTCTGGGGTTCTGACCATCGGCATCCAAAATGACGGCAGCGTTATCATCAAAACGAATGTACGAACCGTCTTCACGGCGCCATTCCTTCGTCAGGCGAACGATGACCGCATGAACCACTTCGCCCTTCTTCACCGCTCCCTGGGGGGCGGCCGATTTTACGGTGGCCACCACCACGTCACCGATGTGACCGTACCGGCGGGTTGAACCGCCCATCACATGAATGACCAGCAGTTCGCGCGCGCCGCTGTTATCGGCGACTTTCATTCGAGATTCATGTTGGATCATGACTACTCTCCCGATTTCTTGTCGGCCACAACTTCGGCGACATCCGCGGCGGCAATGGCTGCAACGCCTGCATCCGCAATGCGGATCTCACG
>Ga0315268_10002335_pt1 | contig 21467 bp, 19 predicted proteins | sample C1_top_MG_FD_204535 | JGI IMG/M metagenome (GOLD analysis project Ga0315268, IMG submission 204535) | Sediment microbial communities from Yellowstone Lake, YNP, Wyoming, USA - C1_top | ecosystem: Environmental > Aquatic > Freshwater > Lake > Sediment | place: USA: Wyoming | collected 2017-08-01 | reverse complement strand
TGGCTGTATGCTTTGCCAGCGTGTCTGTCCACAGGACCGTGACGTTTTGGGATGGGTTGAGAAGGGAGAGGAATTCTCCCCAGACGAGACCAGGCTCTTGTTGGGAGGAATTCAGCTTGATCAACTGCCCATGACGACCGTAGACAAGCTAAGCGGCTCGATCTGGCAGACTCGGTTGATGCGCTGCCACGCAACCTGGGTGTCCTGTTTGCGCAGAGCACCAGAATCAAGAACGAATGAATACCGCCGAACCAGGTAACGAAGGGGCGCAGCGTTTCTACCGTTCGCACGGCCTGGCGGACGAAACGGCGTTTCTCGAAAAGCACCTGTAAGGATGGAGAGGAAGCGAATATGGAAAAGGTCAATCTCGCGCACAAATTCAGTCTGTTCCAGGACTATTGGCATCCTCGCATCGCGGGCGAGATCAACGACTCGTACCTCAAGCTGGTCAAGCTCAAGGGTGAGTTTGTCTGGCATCGCCACGAGGCCGAAGACGAATTGTTCCTCGTCGTGAAAGGCAGGCTGTTGATCAGGTCGCGAGATCGCGACATCTGGTTGGACGAAGGCGAATTCGTCGTGATCCCCAAAGGGGTTGAGCACCTGCCCATTGCCGAAGATGAGGTGCATATCTTGTTGCTTGAGCCGAAATCCACGCTGAACACGGGCAACGTGCAAAACGAACAGACGGTGCCCGACCTGGAATGGATTTGAACGCAACGCGCGTCACCCGCAAGCGGCTGATGATTCACGGCCTGGACCTCGCCTGACGCAGCGGCTTGACGACGGCTTGCGCCAAGGCCACTGCTTGGTCCTGGTCTTCCGAACCTGCGCCTGGTCGTCATGATCCGCGCCGATCCGCCGTTCCCGCTGCCGCGTCTGCGCGTGCGCGAGGTGACGGCCGAGATACGCGACCACAGACTGCGAGTACTCTGGCTCGTTGCCGCCGGCCTGTCGGGCCAGGAGGTGGCGCGCGCCCTCGAGTTGAACCTGCCCCCCTGAGCTATCAACCTTCAAATCAACCACCTGATTGAGCGGTATGGCCAAGCGTTTGCAGACGTTGTACAGCAGCAAGCCCGACAAGATACGAAGCGATGATTCCCCAGATGCCGTTTATCGGGGGATCGCAAGTGCATATGTCGTCCGATTTGATGGAGTCAGCACCGCTCCTGGCTTATCTGCGCGTCTTGAGGGCGCGCGGCTGTGCTATTGTAATGGCATCTACCCTGGGTTAAGGAGAGAGTGACATGAACAACAAATCAAAGACGCGCATCTGCGGCTGGGCAGAATTTCCTACTATTGCAAGTTCTGGCTTGTCTCGCTCGGCATCACCGCGCTCTCGTTCGCGCTCTACACGGCGCTAGGCGCTGTCTCGTGGGATTTCTCCGGCAGGGTGTTCCTGCAAAGATTGGATCAGCAATTTGCCGCATCGGGATAAAGCATGCAAGACAGCCTACCGCCCGGTCTGACGCCGCAGATCATGTTATTGATTTTCTCTGTCGGCGGGCTGACTCTCTTCAACATCTTGCCTGGCCTCATTTCAGGATTTGGCGAAGAGTTCGGTCATCGCGGCTTGATGTTCCCGCTGCTTTACCGGATCAATCCCTGGGTCGGCCTCGTCGGCGGCGGGTTGATCCGGTATGCGTGGCACTGGCCGTTGTTGCTCGTCATCCCGCAGACGGCTGCATACCCGCTCTGGCAAATGGCGCTAAACTGGGTCATACTGGCGATTGGCTCCGTCTGGCGCTGGTACGGTTTCCAAAAACACATGGATCGGCTCAACCACCGGCGGGTCGTCACTCAGCACCATCGTAAAGTGGTTAACATCAGGGATGTCCACACGGCGGCAGCCGGGCGTCGAAGCTACAAACGCTTCAGCCGCGCGTTCGTCGAGGATATGCGCACGGTCGCCCAATAAGCCTTGCATCGGGCGCAGATAGAGCGACGGGCAACGCAGCGCAGGAAAGTGGACGCACATACTGTAGTAAAAGTGCAAATCAAGGTCGCGTTCGATGGCCTGCGCCGAGGACTTGGAGCAGACCGAACCATCCGGCATCACCTCCACGTCTTCACGGTAGTAGTGTTCAAGCGCCGCACTCCACGGCTTGTGATACGGGATGGAGCGCATGGCGTCGAGATAAGCCTGCATGGTGGGATAAATCTTTCCCAATCGGCGCACCACTGGCCGCATCGCTTCCAACACCTCCTCGTCTGGATCAACTCCACCGTCAAGCATCACCAGCGCGCGCACGCGACGGGGCCGGATGGAAGCCAGGTACACGCCGACCGTCGCGCCAAACGAATGGCCGAGGACGACAAACGGCCCGATCTCTAACGCGTCGGCTAAGGCCAGGATGTCACGCGCATGGTAGGCAAAGCCATAGCCTTCCAGCGGCTGGCTGCTGTCACCGCGTCCGCGCAAGTCGAGCGCAATTACGCGATAATCAGGCGCGAGGCGGAGGGCCACTTGCGTAAAACTGCCCTTGTGACCGGCCAGGTTGGGCAAGCAGATGACCGGCCCTTTTTCGCCGGGCCATTCGATGTAAGCCAATGTAATGCCGTTAACTTGAACGGATGAATTGATAGGCTGCATCCCTTTACTCCGATTGACGGCGAAGGACGAGAGACGCATTTCGCCTTTCGTCCTTCGTCGTCACCTGACCTGTGCCATGAGCCACCAGACGATCCGCGCAAGTCGCCCATTCGGCAGTTCTCGCAAAAGGGCGCCAGAAACTAGATTGGCTTGAACTGTTCAAAAGGCTGCTGGCAGTTGTTGCAGTAATACAGCGCCCCGCACAGCGTTGGCCCAAAACTGTTCTTGAGCGTCGTATTGTGCGAGCCACAGTATGGACAGGCCGCCGCGTTCGTAAGCAGGCGTTCCCAGTTGCCTGCGTGCCTGGTCGGTGGGGCCAGTCCGAAGGCCTGCAGTTTTGAGCGGGCCGTGTCGGTGATCCAATCACTCGTCCACGGCGACGCGAGCACAGTTTTCACTGTAACCAATTCGGCCCCGGCCAGGCGCACCCGCGCCTCGATATCAGTTTTCATCGCCTCCAGCGCCGGACAACCGGAAAAGGTGGGCGTCATCGTGATGATCACGGCGTTGCCCGCTACGGACACGGCCCGCACGATCCCCATCTCAACGACGGAGACAACCGGAATCTCTGGGTCCATGACCTCGGCCAGCGCCTGCCAGACTTGCTCCGTTGTCAAGCTTGCCATCGAGCCATCCTTTACCACTGTGCTTCGGAATCCAGTCGAGCAACCTGCTGCATTTCCGCAAGCAGAGCGGCCAGGTGATCGGTATGCTGGTGGCGCTGTGCCGCGCCGGGGACACGCTGCATGGGCGCTTGCAGCCCCGACTCTTTCAAGAACGGCGCGACCATATCTTCCCACTCGCGACGCGCCTGGTCTGGATCGGGAACAATGCCAGCCTGAATGAGCAGGGCCTGTTCCGGCAGCGGGGCGAAGAGTTGGAAGACGTACGGCCACATTTCGTCGAGAGCGTTTTGCGTGCGCCGATGGCTTTCTTCGGTACCTAAGCCGAGGCGTTTGATCCACGCCTGGGTGTGGCGGTAATGGTAGATTTCTTCTTTGCGAATCTTGGCCGCCGCTTCAGCCAGCGGACGATGGCGGCTATTCACCCACTTTGTCAGGCGAACCATTTCCGCCGCATCAAACAGGTATTGGCGCAACATGCTAAAGGCCCAATCGCCCTTGGGCAGCTCGACCAGTTGCACGTTCCGATAAGCCGCTGCGTCTCGAAAGAAAACTTGCCGGTCCGGGTCCTGGCCCGTCAGGCCGGCCACAAGAGAATACCAGATGATGGCATGGCCGATTTCGTCCTGGGCGATATTAGCAAAGGCAATATCTTCTTCCAGGATCGGCGCGTGACCGGTCCACTCTGAATCGCGATGACCCAGAATTAATTCGTCGTCGGCCATTGCCAGCAGTTGATTCGAGAGCGCCTGTACAAGCTCCGGCTCCATGGATTTTTCCACCTTAGGTCTGGCCTGATTTGACCTGCTTCATTTGCGTCACCGTGCGATACTGAACGGATTGCCGGTAGACTTTGCTTGCCGCGGGCGCGAACAGGCTGTCTATGTCCTCGGGCCGGCTGCTCGTGACGCCGCTCGCCGGCAAAACCCACCACACAAATGGCTTGGAGCTACTCCACGTGTCCCGAGCTTGGCAAAGCGCATGCGCTGGTGTGCGTGCCCAGACTTGACCCACATAGGTCACGAAAGCGGCCGTTGCGCGCGACGATTGTTTTTGAAAAACATAGTACGCCTCATCCGAGCCAGTTGGGTCAATTGTCTCTTCGCGCCACGTTGGTTCTTCAAGCTCCTGGGCCGTCTTGGCGAAAATCCTTTCGGCCGGCGCCACCCAAAGACTCACGCAATCTGGTCGGCGGACAAAAACGTCGCGAGCATTCTGCAAAGCGATTTCCGCATCCGGGGCATGAACCGCGCCCACGTTCTGATACGGCTCGCCAGCCTTTTCTTGCACAAAGACCTCAAACCGGCGCCATTGAGTGTCCGTCATGCCACTGCACCCGCAGCATGTTTTTGGCTGTATGCCTCCAATGCTTCACGCACCCATCGCCCATCTTCGTGGGCCTGTTGCCGAGCAGCCAGCCTTTCCTTGTTGCAGGGGCCATCTCCCTTGATCACGCGCCAGAATTCATCCCAGTCTATTTCACCGTAGACCCAGTTGCCAGTCTGCTTGTCATAGTGAAGGTCTGGATCGGGCACGCTCAGCCCCAAGGCCAGGAGTGCCGGCGCCAGCTCGTTGACAAACTCTTGGCGCAATTCGTCGTTGGTCCGGGTCTTGATGTCCCACCGGACGAGTGTTGGGCTATTGGAGGAATCGGCGTCGTGTGGGCCAAACATCATCAACGTGGGCCACCACCAGCGATGGATGGCGTCCTGAACCATTGCCCTTTGTTTAGGCGTGCCCTGAGCATAGCGAATAACCATCTCCTGTCCCTGCTTTTTGTGAAAGCTCTCCTCCATGCAGATGCGCACCATCGCGCGCGAGTACGGGCCGTAAGAGCAGCGGGCCAGCATGGTCTGATTGAGAATCGCGGCTCCATCAACCAGCCAGCCGATGACGCCAATATCAGCCCAGGTCAACGTTGGGTAGTTAAAGACGCTGGCGTATTTGGCTTTGCCAGAGAGCAAGGCATCAATAAGCTCTGCGCGCGTGACGCCTAACGTTTCGGCGGCGTGATAGAGGTACTGTCCGTGCCCGCCTTCGTCCTGCACCTTCGAAAGCAAAATGAGCTTGCGGCGCAAGTTCGGAGCGCGCGTGATCCAACCTCCTTCAGGCAACATGCCCACGACTTCGCTGTGGGCATGTTGAGAGATCATGCGGATCAGTTGGCGGCGGTACTCGTCCGGCATCCAGTCGCCCGGCTCGATTTTTTCGCCCCGGGCGATCCGCGCTTCAAACTCTTGCAACCGTTCTTCCTCCGTCATACGCTCGTTCTCCATTTCATTCTGTCACACGCGTTCGCCCCCCTTGCGTGGTTTTTTCCGTCGAAGGGAGATGAGGGCCAGATTCCGTGCGTTGTCGCGATCCAATAGGTGCGCGCTTTCATCAGACGCTCGGTTGCCCAATTCCACGGCAGCAGTCCTCTGCCGCTATTCGCGTCGAGAATGCCATAACCCGGCATGGTAGGCCAGCTCGCTTTTGGCATGCTTCCCCGCTATTCTTCCCGACCAAACAATAACGTTGCCAGCCCAGCGGCAAAGCTTTGCAGATTCTCGCCCGCCGCCGCCATCTCGGGCGACTTCATAGCGGCCTTGAGCGCGGCTTCGTCGTCAAAAAACATTTCGTTCATCAAGTAAAGGCCCTCGCCCATGATCGTGCGTGTAAAGCGGGTGATCTTGGTCTGACGCAGCCCGGGCACCTTTGCCATGAGCGGCAGATGCGTCTTAAAGTAGGCCCGGTCGAAAGCAGTCGGGTCAGGCGGAAGTTTGTAAAGAGCGACCAGTTTCATAGCATGACTCCTTTCGCAATGTCGGGAAAAACCGAGGACGAAAGACGAATGACCAAGGTCTTTCGTCCTTCGTCATTCGACATTCACAACCCCACCCAGATTGTCTTTACCTGGGTATACAACTCTAGCGCATCCCGGCCCATCTCGCGCCCAAAGCCGCTGGCCTTGTAGCCGCCAAACGGCGCGGCGGGATCGAATAGGCCGTAAGAGTTGATCCAGACTGTGCCGGCTTGGACGGCGTGGGCAAAGCGGTGAGCCTTGCCGATATCCCGCGTCCAGATCCCAGCCGCCAGACCATAACGGGTCGCATTGGCGCGGCTCACCAACTCGTCCCATGCATCAAAGGGAGTGACGGCCGCAACTGGACCAAAGATTTCCTCCCGCACCATTTTGAGTGAATCGTCCTGATGCGCGAACACGGTGGGCTGCAAGAAATAGCCACGGGCCAAGTCGCCGCCCAATCGCTGCCCGCGCGAAAGCTTTCAACCATGCCGCGTTTGCGCTCGCGGACGCGCGCCATGTCCACCGATACCGGCCCTGCCTGCACTCCATAGTCAGACGCGCGCCGCGCCAGGTAGGCGACGCGCGCGCTGGCCACCATCGTTTTCGTCGGCGTACACCCTTCGTTGATGCAACTGCCACCCACATGCTTGCTCTCGACAATAGCGGTCTTCCATCCGGCCCGCGCGAACACTCGCACCAGCGGTCCGCCTGCCTGGCCTGAGCCGATCACCACTGCGCCAAAATGCTCCGTCTCCACTGCGTTCTCCTTTCCCTGGTTTGCGGCTGCGCACCTGTTCCAGTTCTTGCCCGAAATCCTCTGGAGCGCAGAGAGTCCGCATAGAGAAAGCAGACTAAAGCCTGCGCTCCGATTTTTGCAGGTGCTAGAGCGCTCGCGCCTAGAATAGAAAACGCCAAGAACAAACATTTCTTGGCGACTTGCGCGAGGCCTCTTTGAAAGTGGGGGGCCTTTATGTTGTTGGGCAACGACGCACCTATTCTATCACCGATCATGTGCGGCTGTCAATGGTTTTTAGCGCAAGCGTGCGCACCGCGGCCAGCCAGCACATCGCGGATCGCTTTGAATATCAATTCGGTCGAGTAACGTTCGGCGCATCAGAGGCTAGCCTGTTCGAGCGCGTAGGCTACTGCCTGCTCTCTCGTCATGGCGCAGCCGGCTGACCAGGCTGCTTCGAATGCTTCGCCAAGTTTCACGCGCACAGCGGCCACGTCTCGATCAATGACTGCACGCTCGACGCTTACCCCTGAAGCGCCGATGCTTTGTCGCAAAACCTGCGCTGCTGCGTACAGACGCGCTGCCCTTTGTGCGTCGCCTCGTCCAGACGCTATCTTGGCGAATCCCTCCAGGCAGTCGGCAATGCCCCACTTGTCTACAATTTCCTGCTTGATGCCCAGGCCTGTTTCATAAAAGCCACGTGCCGCCGCATGGTCGCCCTGAGCCAACGCTGTCTTGCCCAGGTTGATAAGCGATTCGGCGATGTTCCACTGGTCGCCGATCTCTCGCCTGATGGTGAGGCTCTCTTGGTCAAAGGCGCGCGCCACCGCGTAATCGCCGTGCGCACGCACCACACTTGCCATGTGGTGCAGTGAATAGGCAATGCCCGGCTTGTCGCCCAGTTCGCGCTCGATAGCCAGGCTCTCTTCATACAAGCGCTGCGCCGCAGCATCGTCGCCTTGTGCGTATGCGACTTGTCCCAGATTGTTGAGTGAGTATGCGAGGCTTTGCCGGTCGCCGATTTGTCGCTGAGTGGCAATGGCCTCTTCCTGCAAACACTGCGCTGCGGCATAGTCGCCCCTGGCCCACGCGATGACGCCCAGTCCGTTGAGTGACGATGCCGAGCCGCGCTTGTCCTCGATTTCTCGACTGAAGGCCAAGCTCTCTTCGTACAAGCTCTGCGCCATTGCATAGTCATCCTGCGCGCACGCCAACTGCCCCAGGCTGTTGAGCGATGTTGCCATGCCGCGCTTGTCGCCAAGCTCCCGATGAATAGACAAGCTTTCCCGATAACATCGCCACGCAGTCCCATAGTCACTTTGAAGCCGTGCCAATTGTCCCAGGCTGTCAAGTGAATGAGCAATGCCTGCCTGATCTCCCAGCTCACGACACATCTCCAGACCCTGGTTCTGGAGTTCTTGTGCCCGCTGATAATCTCCCTGGCGTCCCGCCAGTCTGCCGGCCCATCTCAAAGCTTGTGCCTGCAAAGCCTTGGGCGATGCGCTGCCTCCGGCTAATGCGCACTCGAGTGTCTCCCGCCCTTCGGTAAAGTAACCACGCACATCCCAGAACTGTCCCAGTGCTCCCGCTAGTCGCAGCCCCAGGATTGGCTCGTTACTCAATGACCATTCCAACGCCATGCGCAGGTTGTCGTGTTCCAATTCCAAACGCGCCAGCCATTCCTGTTGTGCCGCGCCTGCCCATTGCGCTCCGGCGTCTTGAGCCAACCTCAAAAAATAGTCACAGTGCAAGCGGCGTGCGGTTTCTGCTTCGTTCGATGCTTCGAGCCTGTCCTGAGCATATTGCCGCATCGTCTCCAGCATGACGTATCTCGGCTCGCCGTGTCGCTCGTCCAGGCGCACGAGTGATTTCTCGACCAGCTGCGTCAGCACATTCAACACGTCAGAGCTTGGAACCAATGGGCATGCGCAAACAGATTCCATCGCCTCGAGTGTGCAGCCTCCTCGAAACACTGACAGGCGACCGAACAGGGCCTGTTCCGCTGGCGAGAGCAGGTCATAGCTCCAATCAATCAATGCGCGCAAAGTCTGTTGACGGGGCAATGCAATACGACTGCCGCCCGTGAGCAGACGGAAGCGATCGTCGAGCCGCGCCGCAATCTGTTCGACCGGCAGCACGTTCACGCGCGCCGCCGCCAATTCGATGGCGAGCGGGATGCCTTCCAGGCGATCACAGATTTGCGCGACCGCAGGCGCGTTGGCGTCGGTGAGCGCCACGTTCGATTTGACCGACACAGCACGGTCAATAAAAAGTCGCACCGATTCGTATTGAACAAGATCTGAGACCGCCATTTGCTGTGAGCGCGAAGCATGGGGGACCGGGAGCGATGGCACTTGATAGACGCGCTCGCCCGTGATGTGCAATGCTTCGCGGCTGGTGGCGATGATGTGCAAATTCGGCGCGACACGCAAGAGTTTATCTGCCAATTGAGCACATGCCTCGATCAGATGCTCGCAGTTATCCAGCACGAGCAGCAGTTCTTTGCCGGCGAGACAATCACTCAATGTCTCCAGCAATGGACGCTGCGCTTCTTCGCACATATTGAGGACGGTCGCGGCGGCTTGCGGCACCAGCGCGGGTTGGGCCAACGATGCAAGTTCGACAAACCACACACCATCGGTGAAATCGCCGCTCACATCGGCGGCCACTTGCAGGGCGAGCCGCGTCTTGCCCACGCCGCCTGGGCCGGTCAGCGTCAACAGATGAGTCGTTGCGAGCAATCGTTTCACGGCTGCCTTTTCTTGCTCTCGCCCGATGAAACTGGTCAATGACACCGGCAAGTTGTTGGCGGGCAACTCGCGCACAGGTACGAGTTCTCCTGTGCGAATCTGCACCACCAGCGCGACCGTCTCGGCTTCCGGCTCCACCCCCAGTTCCTGTGCCAGCACACGACAGCATTTATCGTATTGGGCCAGCGCCTCGCTGCGCTGTCCGTCGAGCGCCAGCGCGCGCATCAACTGCCGATAGGCAAGCTCGCGCCAGGGCTCAATTTCGATTTGGCGCAACGCATGGCGTCGCGCAGATTCATACTCGCCGCGCCGCTCGTGGCAGGCCGCCAGGCTGACAAGCGCATCCAGCGCCTGACGCCGCAGCATTTCTCGTTTGACCAATGCCCACTCATCAAACGCAACACTGTCGCTCAGGGTAAAGCCGGCCAGAAAGTCGCCCTGGTAATATCCGACGGCCTGCGCCAATCGCTCTTGACACGGACGACAGGTCTCGATGTGAACATGGTGGTGCTCTGCACAAGCTTTGATCAAGGTGAGGAAAGTATGCACGTCGAGCCAATGATCGCTCTCCAGGTTGAATTGAACCGCCTCGCGGGTGAGGAGCAAGAACGGGGATTTGTCCGTATCGTGAATAGCCTGCCGCATTCGGTGCAGCGATGTGCGCAGGTTGACCCTCGCCGCGTTTTCCGGCTGATCGGGCCACAGCAGGCCGGCCAGCTTTTCTCGGTCTTGCGCGCGGTCGGCCTCTACCGCGAGATAGGCCAAGAGCGCCTGCACCTTGTTCGTCTTGAACCCGGTCACAGGTGTTCCATCCAGCGTCACATGGAATGGGCCGAAAAGTGAAATGGCGAGCCTTGGCATGTGTCTTATTGTACAAAGATTGACTCTCAAACACAAGTCGAGTTTTAGAAATTGCCGATTTTCCTCGTCAAATGTCACGGTAATGTCACGGTGATTTGGTATGCTATTTATCAAGAACTTGGGAGGCGGGTATGGCAGCGCGGCGCTATGAATCCTATTTGCTCCGCTTGTGGGAATCCGACGAGGCCGGTCAACTTGTCTGGCGCGCTTCGCTCGAGTCATCCGACACAGGTGAGCGCCGTGGCTTCACCGACTTGGACAGCCTGTTTGCTTATCTCGAAACGGTCTGCCAGTCTTTGCCGCCGGACGATGCTAAAGGGCCGACCAAGCCATCTGGCAACATCTGATGCCCTCCAATTTAGACAGCGCCGCGAAGGCAAGCAGGTGACAAATAAGAAAAGCCAAGGAGAGGAGGTGCGCCTATAAGCCAAGACCCGAATTGTTCGTACGTCGCTTGTTATCAACCATCGGTGCGTCTCACTGTGAGGTGCACACCCATCACACAAGGAGAATAACCTATGATTTACCTCAATGTCCGTCACGCCGTCGCTGATTACGCTAAATGGCGCGTGGGTTTTGACGCTAACGAGGCCGCCCGTCGGGCCGCTGGCGCAACGGGTGTCCAGCAGGTTTACCGCGATCTGGAAAATCCCAGCACCATCACGATCATCATGGAATGGGACAACGCAGAAAAGGCGCGTCAGTTCGCCCATGATCCGGCGTTGGCAGAAGCGATGAAGAATGCAGGAGTCACCAGCGCGCCGGAAATCCGCTTCCTCAATCGCGCGTAAACGCTCAAATCAAGCGCGGGCTATTGCTTATCAACCCTCGGTGCGACTCGTCACAAGTCGTACCTCATTCATAAAGGAGAATCTAACTATGTCTGAGCAAGAGAACATCAAGGCCGCGTACGCCTTTTTCGAAGCCTGGAATGCCGGCGACCTGCGCAAGGCCGAGGTATACAACGCCGACAACTTTATGTCAGAAGGGCCAGGCGCAGCCGGTCCGATGAACGCCGAGCAAAATCGAATGTACCTCGAGAATTTCTTTACGGCTTTCCCCAACTCCAAGTTCGAGGTGCTGCTCACCGTCACACAGGGCGACTATGTCGTCACTAATTGGAAGGTCGGCGGCGGCGCACACACCGGCCCGCTGCGCACTCCCTCGGGCGGCACCATTCCGCCTACCGGCAAGACGGCGACGCTCGTGGGCAGCACGACAACGCAGGTCAAGAACGGCAAGATCACCCACACCTGGACGTTCTGGGATATGACCTCGCTGTTAGGCCAGTTGGGCCTGCTGCCGCCGATGTAATCGCATATCGTCAACGAGCCGTGCGCCTCACTGAGAGGCGCACCTCAATCATATAAAGAGAATGGCAATGGTACTCTATGTTCTGAAATATGATATTCATCCTTGCCCCGATCAGGCGGCTTTGGATTGAAAGGAGTGAACCGTGTCAATCTCTGATGATTTTCGGGCAATGTTGGATCGGACGGTTGCAGCCGAGTATCGCCTCTACGAAGGCGACCCCGAGCCTTACCTGGCGCTCTGGTCGGGTAAGCCGGAGGTGACCGTGTTGGGCGCGATGGGCGCGTACTATCGCGGGCCGGAGCAGGTCAGGCAGAACACCGAGCTTGTAGCATCCCGCTTTCGTGGCGGACGGAATCAAAGCGTCGAGCCGCTCGCCATGGGCGCGAGCGGCGACTTGGCTTTCTCGGTGTGGATCGAGCGCGGTGAAGCGCGCGTGGTCGGGCGCGACGATTATGCTCCACTCGCGCTGCGCGTCACGCACATCTTTCGCCGCGAGAACGGCGACTGGAAGATCATCCATCGCCACGGCGATGCTGTGATGGAGCAAGCAGATATGCCGCCAGTTCGGTAGAAAATAGATTTACAGCGAAAGGAGAAAAGGTCACGAGTTCGAATGTCATCTTTATTGGCTGGGATCGTACGATTCCCGGCCGCGAGCGTACAGGCGCTGAACACTTTGCCGAGTTCATGCAGTATCTCGGCGGACTGCAACAAACTGGACAGGCCAATGACGGTTGTGCGAAGCAAATAACGCCTGGGACGCAGTTCATTTAGAACCGCGTCCGACAAGTATGTCACGGTAATGTCACGGTGATCTGATACACTTGCTGTCAGTGGTTCGCGCGGTATGTGCCCACAGGCAAGAGTTGCGCAAGCTTGATTCGTGGCTTGCTCAACAGCCAATTAATGCCATGCAAGGATCTTGCGAAATTGGGCGGCGCTGAGCCTGGCGCGATTTGCAAATCTCGGGTCAGCTTGCAATAGCGTGTACGGCAGCCAAGGAAAGGGGGGATGCTCGTAAGTATAAAAGGCTGAACTGCTTCGATATGGCTTGGTACTAGCCAAGTGTCAATAGTGTGATTGGTGAAAGCAAAAACAAAACTTACAGGAGAATTGAAATGAATCGCATGGGAAAATTCATGTACGCGTTCGTGGGTGTTGTGGTGGCGGCCTTCCTGGTTAGCAGCACCGCCCTGGCGGGCGGAGGCAGCACATGGGTCTCGGCGGGACACGATCTGCAAAACACACGTTATCAGAACACGGAATCCAAGATCGGTGTGGCAAACGTGGCTAAGTTGGCTATGCAGTGGCAGTTCACCACAGGCGGCGATGTGTCCGCGACCCCGGCAGTGGACGGCTCTACTGTCTATGTGCCCGACTGGGCGGGCAACCTCTACGCCATTGACCAGAGTACGGGTAATCAAGTCTGGTCGCACAAGGTCTCGGACTATACTGGTATTGCCGGTGACACCTCCCGCGCTACACCGGCTCTCGTCGGCAACTATCTCATCTTCGGCGATCAGGGTGGCAAGATAGGCGGCGGCGCCTGGGTGATGGCGGTCAACAAGCAGACCGGCAATCTGGTCTGGAAGACGCTGGTTGAGTCGATTGGCTTTCCAATTGTAACGCAGTCGGCAGTGATAGATGCTTCCGGCACGACCCCGGTCGCCTACGTGGGAGTCGCATCCTTCGAGGAGGCCCTCGAAGCCTTCATCCCCAACTACGTCTGCTGCTCATTCCGAGGCAGTATCCTGGCGCTGAATGCCAATACCGGCCAGATTCTGTGGAAGACTTATACCGTACCTGGCGGCGGCGTACCTGGCAATAGTTATACTGGTGGTTCCGTCTGGGGCAGTACGCCGGTGATTGACTATTCTCGCAACTCGCTATACATTGACACCGGGAATAACTACTCGGTACCCGCGAGTGTTCAGAATTGTGTGGCGGGTGCCAATAACGATCCTGCAGCGATGCAAGCGTGCATTTCCCCTGCTGACCATTTTGACTCAGTGATGGCCCTCGACCTGAAAACGGGCGCCGTCAAATGGGCATCCGTAGCAATACCGTTTGACTCCTTCAATATCGATTGCGTGCCCGAACTCCTGCCTCCGGGTGTAGAAGGCAACCCTGCGAACTGCCCGCAGCCCGCAGGTCCCGATTACGATTTTGGCCAGGGTCCCACACTCTTCACCGTGCGCCCGGGCGGCAACGGAAAACCTGTTGACCTGTTAGGTGCCGGGCAAAAGAGCGGTCAGTATTGGGCCTTTAATCCGGATACCGGCGCTGTCGTCTGGGAAACCCAGGTTGGGCCTGGCGGCACGCTAGGTGGAATGGAATGGGGTTCGGCGACGGATGGCAACCGTATCTATGTGGCGATTTCAAATAATGCCGGCAAGCCTTGGAATCTAATAAATAATCAGACAGTCTATTCGGGTGGCTGGAGCGCACTGGATGCGGCCACTGGCAAAATCCTCTGGCAAACCGCTGATCCAACAGGCGGCATTGATCCGGGTGCTGTATCGGCTGCAAATGGCGTCGTCTATGGCTGCTCCTTGGACGCGCAAGGTAATATGTACGGCTTCAATGCGGCCACGGGCAGCATCCTGTGGAGTTTCGCCAGTGGCGGGTCGTGCAACTCCGGCGCGGCGATTTCCAATGGCGTGGTCTACTGGGGTTCCGGCTATAGCAACTTTGGCCTCGGCACGCCGAACAACAAGTTCTATGCTTTCCATCTCCCGTAATCGCGGGCTGAAGGACTGAAGTTCCAACCCGGCCCGGGCCGAGGTCGCTTGCGACCAGTCCCGGGCCGGGACATGGACACCGCCGTGGTGACACTGCTGAACATTATGTGCCCGTCGAGTTGTCATCATACGGCGCGTTATATCCGCAACTGACGACATGTGTCACCCAAAGTCGCGTTCCCCATTGGACGGATGGCGAAATTCTGCGCGCTCTCCGCGAAGGTGTAGACCGCAACGGGCACAAGCTATTCATGATGTCGAATATATTCGTCCGCCACATGAGCGACGAGGATTTGCAGGCCGTCATTGCTTACATGCGCAGTCAACCGGCCATGGACAACAAAACTCAGGACCCGCCCAATCTGCATCCGGCGGCCAAGTTGCTACCGGATGCGGTTTGTATGCCGCCGTGCCTGTACGGTTGGGCGGCGGCGCGTAACCTTGCCTTGTCCACAGTTGGTGGTATACTCTAAACGGCGCTAGAATATCAGACCAGCCAAGGAAAGCGCCGAACGTCGAGTCCCCACTTCCACACTTCGACGCTTATCGTTCCAGCGAAAGAAATGTCGAATTGAATAGTGAGCAGTAACACAGGCAACGCGAAGCGACCGACTGCACTGCGGTTTTCGCCGTGCGTTGGACAAGTGCCACGGGGAGGATGTCCAGCCCGTGGCTTGTGTTGTTGTGTCTCGCGTTGAAAAAGTTGATCACTCGAGCAGTTTCGGATACTGTGCAAAGTGGTGGCCTTCGACGAGTGAGTCCAAGCTGTATAGCCACCTCAAGTAGAGTTCCAATGTTCCGGCGTTGAGGAGTAGATGGATGAATAGAAAGAATTTTCCGTATGGCGTGTTCTCGCATTTACAGTTGGCCCTGATTGGAGCGCTGTTAGCCAGCATTGTGCTGGTCGCGCAACCTGCCAGAGTGGGCAAGGCTTCCACCACCATTGTAGTCACCACCACAACGGATTCGCTCGCCACGGACGGATATTGTTCGCTGCGAGAAGCCATCATCGCCGCCAACAAAGATCAGGCTTCCAGTCCACAAACGGGCGAATGTCCGGCGGGCAGCGGAGCCGACACGATCATTCTTCATGCCGGCGTCTACGCTCTCACGCGAGCGAACTCGGGCGGCAATGACACGCCCAGCAATGGTGACCTGGACATCACCGGCGACTTGACTATTCTCGGCGATGGCCCCGATGTGACGATCGTTGACGCGAGCGCCATCAACGATCGCGTGTTCCATGTCTTGAGCGGCAAGGTGACCATCAGCGGGGTGACGATCAGCGGCGGAAACTTGGGCGGGACCTCGGCGGGCGGCGGCATCTACAACGCTTCGGCGCTCACCTTGACCAATACCATCGTGTTGAGCAACACGGCGGGTGGATTGGGAGGCGGCATTTATGATGCCATCTCGACGACGCTGGTGATCAAAAACAGCACCATTGCCGGAAATAATGCTGGCGATAGCGGCGGCGGCGTTGCCAATACAGGTGGAACGGTTACCATTGCCAACAGCACGATCAGCGGCAACGCCAGCAAGAACTCGGGCGGCGGCCTGTATAACACCGGCAGCCTGAACTTGAACAATGCTACGCTTGCCAACAACACCGCCGATAGCAATGCCGATGGAACCGGTGATGGTGGTGGCATCGCTACCACCGGAGGCGCCGTGAACGTCAAGAACACCATCGTTGCGGGCAATGCCGATAGCAGCCTGACGACCAAGCAGCCCGACTGCTCCGGTACACTCACCTCACAAGGCTACAATCTAATTCAGAGCACAACCGGGTGCACCATCAGCGGCACGCTCACCGGCAGCATCATCGGGAAGGATGCCAGGCTTGGCCCGCTGCAAAAGAATCCCCCAACGACCACTTATGCAAGCGGCTCTACTCTCACACATGCTCTGCTGCTGGACAGTCCGGCCGTTGAAGCGGGCAATCCGGCTACGCCGGGCAGCGGCGGAAATGCGTGTGAAGCGACTGACCAGCGTGGAGTTGTCCGGCCGCGCGGCCTGGTCTGCGACATCGGCGCATTTGAAGTAGAGTATCCTCAACAACCCGGCCCCGTCTTCACCGTCACCAACAGCACCGACAACAATAACCTCTGCATTTTTGCAAGCTGCTCTTTGCGCGAAGCGATCAAAGCTGCAAACGCACGTCCAAACACTGCCGGCATGCCTGACCAGATCCGCTTTAACATTCCGGCCACGGGCGCAATCACGATTCAAGTTACCACAACACTGCCCGTGATTACCGATGCAGTCACGATTGACGCAACCACTCAGCCCAGCGGCACGATCACGCTGGATGGCAGCGCCGCCGGCGCAAATATGGACGGCTTGACGATCAACGCAGGCAGCAGCGCCGTTCGCGGATTGACCCTCAGAGGTTTCGGTGGAAATGGAATCGTGCTGTCCAGCCCCGGCAACACGATTCAGAGTAACACCATCATCTCCAATACTGGGGCCGGGGTTGTCGTTCTATCCGGCAATGGCAATCGCATCCAGTCTAATTCCATCGCGTCCAACGGCAGGCTGGGCATTGACCTGGGCGGCGATGGCGTGACGGCGAATCATACCGGCGGTCCGCTCGCTGGCCCGAACAACTTGCAGAACTATCCTGTCCTGATGCAGGTCGTGCCTGGCAGCGGCAACACGAGCATCCAGGGCCGCATCAACAGCACCGCGAACACGACTCTCACGCTCGAGTTCTTTGCCAATGCCGCCTGCGATCCATCTGGTTTTGGCGAAGGGCAGACCTTGCTCGGCTCTACGTTGCTGACGACGGACGGCAGTGGGAATGCCTATTTCACTTCTACGGTTGCAGCCACTTCCATCGGCCAATTCGTCAGCGCCACTGCCACCGACTTCGGCGGCAACACGTCGGAATTTTCGCAATGCGCGACAGCTGGCCCCGGCAATACTGCCTGGCCAAATGCATACCCGGTGACGCTCGTCCCATTGACGCTCAGCGGCACACCGCTTTCGGCTTCGGTTGACCAATACATTGACACGCAGGGCCAGTCACGCTGGTTCGAGTTCAGCGTGCAGCCGAACAGCAAACTGATTGTCATGTTGACCAACCTCCCGGCCAACTATGACCTCACGCTCTACAAGGACATTGCGGCTGCTTACCAGACGCTCGCCTCCTCGCAAGACCTGGTGCGCTTGGGCAGCGAGCTTGCGTCGGACGCTTTCAGTCCGTCATCTTTCAGTCCGTCGTCGTTCAGTCCATCCTCTTTCAGTCCATCGTCGTTTAGCTCGGACGCTTTCAGTCCATCGTCATTCAGTCCATCGTCGTTCAGCCCATCGTCGTTCAGCCCATCTTCCTTTAGTCCATCTTCCTTTAGCCCGTCGTCGTTCAGCCCATCGTCCTTCAGCCCATCTTCCTTTAGCCCGGATGCCTGGGCGCCGGATGCTTTTAGCCCATCTTCGTTTAGCCCGGATGCGTTTGCCCCGTCGTCCTTCAGCCCATCGTCGTTTAGCCCGTCATCGTTTAGCCCGTCGTCGTTTTCCAGCGCGCAGACGCGCAGCCTGATCGGCGTTTCGGCGTTCGATGGCACGGCGGGTGAAGGGCTGGTCCTCAACACTTGGAACAACACGGGCAACTTTTACGTGCGCGTGCGCGGACGCGAGGGCGCGTTCAGCCTGGCTGCGCCGTTTCATCTCCAGGTGATCCTGTCACCCGGATCGTGCAACCAGGTCGGCCCCACGTCCACGGCTTTTACGACCACCCCGACCGCGGGCGGTTACAAGACGATTATTCTCACCGACCAGAGCCGATTTCCCGATACACCCGTGCAAAAACTCGCCTCGTTTGCGGCCCGTCCTGAGGTGGCAGGCGTCGTGGTCAACGTGGGCGCAGATGCCAAGGTCGCTGCGCTGAACACGCAGGCAGACAACAATCCTGCTTGCCCGTATGCGAAGAATTTGGTCGCCAGTGCGATCAAAGACATCGTGGATGCCTACCGAGTGCAGAACCCGTTGCAGTACGTGGTGATCGTCGGCAACGACGACGTGATTCCTTTCTTCCGCTATCCCGATGAAGCGCTTCTGGGCAGCGAAACGAATTACGTGCCGCCTGTCCGCGACAACACAGCCTCTCAAGCCAGCCTGCGACTTGGCTACGTGCTCAGCCAGGATGCGTACGGCGCGCCGATTCAAATTTCTCTCAAGATTGATTCTTTACCGGTCCCAGATTTGGCCGTGGGACGACTGGTGGAAACGGCGTCGGACGTGAACTCGATGCTCGATGCGTATCTCAGCACATCCAACGGCGTCGTTCCGACGCCGACCTCCTCTCTCGTCACCGGTTACGACTTTCTCGCGGACGCGGCAAATGCGGTGGAGGCCGAGTTCGAGGCTGGGCTGGGGACGGGGCCTGGCGTGGTGACCGACACGCTCATCGCGCCTGCAAATATATCTCCGCAGGATCCATTGGCCTGGACTGCCGATCAACTGCGCGCCAAGCTGCTGGGCAGCCGCCACGATCTGATCTTTTTGGCGGGACACTTTAGCGCCAATGACGCGCTTGCCGCCGACTATAGCACCCATCTGCTCACTACAGACCTTATTTCGTCGTCGGTCAACCTCAAGAATGCTCTCATCTTTAGCGCGGGCTGTCACTCGGGTTACAACATCGTGAACACGGCTGATGTCCCCGGCGTGACGTTCGAGCCGGACTGGCCCCAAGCGTTCGCTTCCAAGGGCGCTACGCTTATCGCGGGCACAGGGTATCAATACGGCGATACCGATTTCATTGAATACAGCGAGCGGCTCTACCTGGAATTCAGCCGTCAGTTGCGCGCCGGCTCAGGTCCGATCTCTGTCGGTCAAGCCCTGGTGGCTGCCAAGCGAGCTTATCTGGCCGGCACGCCGCAGATGCGCGGCATTCACGAAAAGGCGTTCCTCGAAGCCATGCTCTTTGGTCTGCCGATGTTGAGCGTGAATATGCCGGGCGCGCGCATCACGCCGGGCAGCGGCGCGTCAATCGTGAGCGCGACGAGTTCTTTCCCCACAAATCCTGGAGCCGCGCTCGGTCTAACGTTCGCCGATGTCAACGTGACCTCGCCACTGACTCCGACAACCGTTTTGCTCAAGAATCCGGATGACGGCTCGACGATCACAGCGACCTATCTCTCCGGCTCGAACGGCGTCGTCTCTAACCCGGTTGAGCCGATCCTGCCGCTGGAGACGCGCAACGTCAGCGTGCCTGGCACGGTGCTGCGTGGCGTGGGCTTTCGTGGCGGCGCCTACAGTGACCTGGCGAATGTGTTGCCTTTGAATGGCGCGCCCACAACCGAAATTCGCGGTGTCCATACACCTTTCGTTTCCGACATCTTTTATCCGGTTCGACTATGGAACGTCAATTACTTTGACGCCCTGAGCACCACGGTAAGCAGTGGCGTCACACGCCTGACCGTGACGCCGGCCCAATACCAATCCGGCATTGCCGGAACTGACACGGGCACGCTCCGGCAATTCAGCCTGATGAATTTCCGCCTGTATTACAGCAACAACATCTCTTCCACCACGGACGGCAGCACTCCAGGGCTATCCGCTGCGCCGACGATCGTGCGTGTCTCGGCTATACCCATCAGCGGCAGCGTGACCTTTAGCGTCAACGCAGTGGGCAATCCCTCTGCTGGGATTCAAGAGGTCTGGGTCACCTATACTGCATGTCCCGCAGCCCCGTGCAGTGGAGCATGGCAATCACTCAACCTGGCCCAGAGCGCGGCTGACTCGACGTTGTGGACGGGAACACTTGCGTTGAATGGCACAGCCCCCGGAGACATCCGTTACATCGTGCAGGCCGTCAACGGTGTTGGCTTGGTCAGCCTCGCTACGAACATGGGCGCATACTATATTCCGGGCGTCAACTCGGCGGCGTCTGTTTCGACCACGCTCTCGTTGAACGCGCCAACCACAACGGCTCCTTACGGCGCACAGGTATCCTTCACTGCGGTTTTGAAGGATGGCAACGCACAACCATTGGCGGGCAGACGAGTCTTTATCACGCTTGGCGCTCAAGGCCGGCAGGCGGCGACGGATAGTAACGGTACCATCACAGCCACCATCCCGGTTTTCCGTTTGCCCGGCACATACGAAGTGCGCGCTTCATTCTTAGGGACCGCTCAAGAACAAGCATCGTTCGCCGCGGTACCGTTCACAGTCACAAAGCAAAGCACGGCGATCACCCTCGTGCCTTCGTCTGCCATCGTGCCGCTTACGCTTGGCACGGACACGCACGTTGTCGCCACGTTGACGGATGCGACAGGTCGGCGACTGGACGAGCAGACGGTGTTCTTTATGGTGACCGGCAGTGGCGGCTCGTACGCTGTGCCCGTCATCGCCGATTACGCTGGCCGAGCTAATCTGGGCAGTGTGCTGCTGCCATCTGGCATGTACACCGTCAATGTTTACTACAGTGGCATTATTCCTCTGCCCGGCGGACAGACAGTAACGTTGGACGATGCGCGGTACACACCTGCGACGGCGACCGGTTCGTTGAGGCTCGATGCGCCGCCGGACACCGTCATCTCGGCCAATCCATCCAACCCGAGCAACAGCCGCTCGGCCAGCTTTAGCTTCACGGGCACGGATGACTTTTCACCGCCCGCTAGCTTGACGTTCGAGTGCAGTCTTGACGGCAGTAGCTTTGCGCCTTGTATCAGCCCGCAGACCTACAGCGGCCTGGCCGACGGCTCGCACACGTTCCAGGTGCGCGCGATGGATTCAGTCGGAAATGTGGACCCGACCCCGGCCTCATTCACCTGGACGGTTGATACCGTGCCGCCAACCATCGTCATCGTTGCGCCTGTTTCCGGCACATACACTCTCAATCAAGTCGTTGCTGCCAACTATAGTTGTGCCGATGGCGGTTCGGGGGTGGCAACGTGCGTTGGCACAGTGGCTAACGGCAGCAACATTGATACTTCCACGGCGGGTTTCAAGACGTTCACGGTGAACGCATATGACCAGGCCGGGAACTCGAATGCGGTGAGTGTCACTTATCAGGTGGCCTACAACTTTGCCGGCTTCCTGTCGCCCATTGCAAACCCGCC
>Ga0315268_10002334_pt1 | contig 21474 bp, 15 predicted proteins | sample C1_top_MG_FD_204535 | JGI IMG/M metagenome (GOLD analysis project Ga0315268, IMG submission 204535) | Sediment microbial communities from Yellowstone Lake, YNP, Wyoming, USA - C1_top | ecosystem: Environmental > Aquatic > Freshwater > Lake > Sediment | place: USA: Wyoming | collected 2017-08-01 | reverse complement strand
CGTTACCATGCTATCCGGATCATAGGTGGTATCCACCCATGTCCCCTGGTTTAAGACAAAAGTATGCGAGCCCACGCTGCGGATAGTCTGTTCAGCCATCTGTGGAGCTTGCGGAGGAACCTCGGCTTGTGACAGGCCTCCTTGTTCTTTGGCCTTTTCTACCGCTCCCGCCCCCGAAGATGGCGCAGGCGGCTCACCCTGCATCTGGTTAAAAGTATCTTCCGCAATACGATGTTGATTCTCTTCCCCTAAAGGCATTGGCTCAGTGACCAGATAGGATGTGTAAGGGGTGACAATCCCATACCGAATACTCAGCCGTACAATCTGATCAATCATCTCTTGATCCGCTCCTTGTAAACGGATCTTATTGAGCAGGTAACCAATTTTCCTGGTAGCCCATAACCTGGGCAGACTCGTTAATGGACCACTTACCTCTCTGCTATCTTGGGTGAAAGTTTGGTCTGAGAAGCGGAACACCTGCTGTTTCCCATTCACTACCCCGGAGAGCTGGATATCCGTTTTTCCACCTGCGCGGTAGCGCCCAACCACCACCACCTGGCTGCCCGAAAATAGGTCCGGAAGAGGACTGGGATAGATATCGTAAGTAGTCATAGTGCCAAAATTCAAAGCAAGGTCTGTCAGTACCGGCGTACTGATCCGAGAATAAAAACCAGAAATTACCTCGTCCAAAGGTTCATCTGGCTTGACGTAGGTACTCAACCCATGATGTTCCTGGCTGAGCGAATCAAGCAGGAAAGTGTCTACATCGTATCCCACCCCGAAGGTAAACACACGCAGGCTGGCTGGAGCGGCTTTTGTGAAGTTATCCAGGATCTTCTGGCTATCCATCACACCTCTGGTCGGAAGGCCATCAGTCAAAAAGATCAGATATGTTGGACGATTCTGATCGACGGCAGCCGCTGCATCAAGCAAAGCCAGGTTGATATCCGTGCTGCCAGCGGCGCCAATCCGGTCTACCCAGGCTAACGCCTCTGGAGCTTCACTGGCAGGTCTCAGATCGCTGGAATAGGTTTCTACCATTGAACTAAAGGTTGAGAGATAAAATCGGTCGCCCGGATTCAGATGCTTTAGAATGTAACGCAGCGCGTTCTGCGCTTGAATAATTTTTTCACCGTCCATGCTGCCAGATCGATCCAGCACCAGTAAAACATCTTTACTGATCGCCTGTGTCTCTTCACCTGGTTTTGGTGCCAACAACAACAGGAAGAAGCCATCCGGATCTTTCAGGTCTCCAGGATCGCGATAACTGAACAGGTGAAATGCCTCGCTTTCACCGAGAGAATAATATAGCGCAAAATCGGTGTTGGGTAAGACATTACTCTCCTCATAGCTGGCAACAAAATGGTGGTCGTCCTGGCGGCTAATATCTACCGGGTGGCTGGGGGAATAAACCGCCCGGACAGTTTGGCTGGTTTTCACTTTTACAGTGACCGCTACACTTTCCAGCGGTTGAGTGGAGAATTTCTCAGTATTGAGAGGATAGATGTATCGTACCAACCCATTCTCAGCCGTCAAGGCTTGTGTATATTTCAGCTCGATCCGCCGTTCACCTTTGGGTGGAATGGGGAAAATACTCGCTTGTACGGCTCCACGTCCTATATATTCCAACAAGGCAGGGTCGCGCAGATTGCTTACGATCTCTTCATATTTTTGGCGAGCCTGCATGGCATCTAGTACCTTACCTTCAATCGGCTTTCCATCCACCCAAAGGGTGAAATTGCTGACCGTCGCATCCAACGGGAGGGGGAAAAGGTAGGTACCTTCAACAGGCCAGGTATTTGGATTGTAAAACACCTGGTCCACATGAGTTATTGCCAACTGGTCATCAATTTCTACATCGACATGGTGGTAGCGGATGACCAATTGGTTCATCAAACGCCTTTCGGGGGGGCAATCCTCTGTATGGCATGGAGTAGGGATGATAATACCATCAGCCTTCGCGGGAGAAACCCCCAGAATGAGTAGTGAGACCAGAGAGGCAAATCCCAACAGGACTGTTAGCAAAAACCTGGATTTCATTTTCTCCTCCTGAATTAGACGCGTAGAACCGATCCTCCCAAAATAGAATTTAATTTATGGATTATTTCAATTGGAAGGGATTCAATTACCTGGGGTTAAGACGCTTTCATACCTGGTGAAGTTCCCACAGGTGGCAAGAGGATCCTGTTTTGCAGGTTCCACATCCGCGCATACAGTCCCCCAGCTGCTGTCAGATACAGGTGATCGCCTCTTTCGACGATACGGCCTTCTTGCAGAACAATAATCTCATCCATCCTTTCCATACCGCTGAGACGGTGAGTTAACCACAAAACGCTTCGATCTTTCAACACTTGAGTGAGTGTTTCCATCAAACGCGCCGAAGTGATACTATCCAGCTGCGCAGCGGGTTCATCCAGCAACCAAAGTGGAGCATCGACCAACAGAGCTCGTGCAATCGCCAGACGCTGACGTTCTCCACCGCTCATCCGTAGACCACCCTCTCCAACCCAACTATCTAGACCTTCTGGCAACTCAGAGAACCAGTTCTGCAGACCGGCATGGGAAATCGCATCGACTAATTCGCCGTCATCCGCCTTTGGATTGGCTAGATGCAAGTTATAACGTACCGTCCCATTGAACAACGAAGTGGTTTGTGTGACTACTCCAGCCCGCTGCCGGATATCCTGAGGTGCGTATTCGCGAATATCTCGACCATCCAGAAAGATCATCCCATTTGGGATTTCCCAAAAACGTAACACCAGGTTGGTTAAGGTTGTCTTCCCAGCCCCACTCGGACCTACAATTGCGATCCAGTGACCCTCAGGTAGTTCTAGATTGACCTGATCAAGCGCCGGTGGCAACTCGGGCTGGTATCGAAAAGTCAGGTTCCGAATCGAAAGAACCATGGATTCGGGAGGGGGTAAAGGATCCTTTGGTAAAAGCACCTGCGGTTTAGCATCCACAACATCAAACAATCTTTGGGCCGCCTGTTGGCAGCTTCCCAGGCGAAGGGCTGCTTCTCCAAGGGGAAATACAGCTTCAAAGCTCGCCAGGGTCACCAAGGATAGTACAGCCAGCATTACCCCGTTCAGCTTGCTCAGGTTTACCAACGGGATAGCCAAAAACAATACGAACCATAAGGTCAAATTGGTCGCTAACAATCCTAGAGCTGCAGACCAACCTGTTCCCCAGGCATATTGTACCCGGGATCGCTCAAGAGTTTTTCCCAACTGGTTCACTTGTTCCAGGCTAGCAGACTCCCGGTTGAATGCCAGAAGATCGGTCATCCCTTGAATATCTTCTACCAGCAAGGCATTGAGCTTGGCGCGCTCACCGACCAATTGCCTCCCTGGCCCTTGGCCTATGCGATAGATCAGATAAGTTACACCAATACCTTGAGCCAACAACCCGCAAAGCAGCAAACCAACCAAAGAGGGATCAAACTGCCGGATAAAAAATGCCATCCCTCCCATAATCACACAAGCTATAGCCGGGGGAGCTACCGCGCGTACATAGAAGTCCTCCAGAGTATCAATATCTGCAATTGACCGGGTGAGCAGATCTCCACTGCGCTGACTCAACAGGCGCGCCGGGGCCAGGGGTTCCAGGGCGCGGTAGAACCAGGTGCGCAAATGGGAAAGCAAGCGGAAGTTCACCTCGTGTGAGGTCAGTCTTTCCAGGTAACGGAAGATACCCCTGTTGATCCCAAAGAACCGCACCCCGACGATTGCCACCTGCAGCGCCGCGATGGAAGGATGAAGGGCTGCTTGAGAGAGTAGATAAGCCGATGTTCCCATTAAACCAATGGCACTTAGAACGGCGGCCGACCCCAACAAAATTGAAAGTCCAACCCAACCAAGAAAAGGTCGCAGAAAACCCAACAAGCGAAGGACGATTCTCACGCCATGCCTCCATAGGCCTGCAACAATCGATAATATATCCCTCCCTGCCGGTAAAGGTCACCATGTTTGCCTTTCTCCACCAGGTGACCCTCATGCAATACGAGGATTTGATCAGACTGATAAACGGTTGGTAAGCGATGAGCAATAATAATCACCATTCTTCCCCTGAGAAGGGTAAAGGTAGCTTCCTGTAGAAGTTCCTCCTGTTGAGGATCTACATAGGCAGTCGGCTCGTCCATCACCAGGATCGGAGCATTGACCAGGAATGCGCGTGCCAATGCCAATCGCTGGGCTTGTCCTCCACTTAAGCGGTATCCGCGCTCCCCAATCATGGTATTGTATCCCTGTGGCAAAGACTCAATCCATTCATTCAGGAATGCCATATGAGCCGCCTGCCTGATTTCCTCTTGCGAAGCCCTTGGTTTACCCAGGCTGATATTCGCAGCCAGTGTATCGTAGAACAGATAAGGCTGTTGGGGGACCCATGCTATCTGGTTGTGCCATTCGTGCAACGGGATTGAATGTAAAGGTTGGTCATTAAAAATAATGGTCCCCTCATCCGGTTGTATTAAACGTAAAAGCAAGCTTGCTATCGTACTTTTTCCCGCCCCGCTCTCCCCGACCAGGGCTACTTGCTGACCTGCACTACACCGAAAAGATATATTTTCGACGGCTGGTCTATTTCGACCGGGGTAGGTATAGGTGACCTCCTTAAGTTCAAGAGAGACACCCTCTGTCTGATGCCTGGATAAATATTCGGTTTCCAGCAACCCTTTACCTGTACCCTTCTTTTCCGTATCCAATAGCTCAAAAATACGTCTGGCGGCGGTCACACCCTGCATGCTGGCATGAAAATACTGGCCCAATAACCGCAGCGGCAGGTAGAATTCAGGTGTAATGACCAGTAAGAATAATGCCGGTTCATAGGCCATCTCCTGATAGAGCAATCGTAAACCAATTTCGACCGCGACTAAAGCAGTACTGATTGTAGCCACCAATTCGAGTACCAGAGCCGAAAGAAAGGTCACCCGCAAGACCTTCATCGTCTGTGAACGATAGTGTTCCCCGATCTTTGACACCCGATCGACCTGAGTCTGACTACGGTTGAGAATCTTGAGTGTAGTTAATCCCTGCAACGTATCCAGGTAAAAAGCACTCATGCGTGAGAGTGTCATCCACCGCCGGCGCGTTACAGTCTGCGATACACTACCAATCAAGATCATGAATAGAGGGATTAAAGGAGCAGTAATCAGAAAGATCACACCCGTCAGAGGGTCCAACCGAAAGACAAACCCCAGGATCATCAGAGGCAGCAAAGCCGCTAAGATTAACTGTGGTAAGTACTGGTTGAAATACGCATCCAACCCCTCGATACCTTCTACCAAGACAGCGCTCAACTCCCCACTGTGTTCGCCGGCGGTATAAGCAGGCCCTAGGTCGAACAAATGTTGCAACAATAAATCGCGCAGGCTGGTTTTCACCTTTGCGGCTGCTGATCCCGAACTTACCTCTTTGCCCAGGGTCAGTAATCCCCGACCCAAGATGATCCCCAACAATCCCCACAACCAGGGCAGCGTGGCAGAAAGGTTCTTACCTTCCAAAAAAACCTGGCTGATGATCCGACTCAAAATGTAAGCCTGAAAGATAGTCAGTAATCCCCCCAACAGAGCCAAAATGACCATGAGAATCAGCTCAAGGGTGGCGGTGCGCGCCTGGCGCAACAATCGGAGGTGAATATTCATCAGCCAGCGGGGAAACGATCGGGTTAGATATCTTTGGACATGATGATCAATTCAACACGGTGTTTCCAACCCGTTTGGCTCCAAAAACGGATTGCGTCCTGATTGTCAGCATAGACCAGCAAGTGGCATTTCTTAACCCCCTGCCATTTGAGACTCTCGAGACATTTTTCGAACAGAGTCCGGCCCAGGCCTCGCCGGCGATGAGAACGGGTTACCGCCATGTGGTAAAGATACCCACGCCGGCCATCCGTTCCGCACAATACCACTCCCACCAGCTTGCCATCCTCACGCGCCACGAAACTCAAACCTGGATTACGCTCCAAGAACCGCTCAATCGATTCTCGCGAATCCGCACTGCTTAACCCGATCCCCTCTGAAACTTTCCACAACGCTAAAACTTCATCATAATCGGCAATTGTCATCTGCAGGATTTGAATACTCATACCCACTCCTGAAACGGCAAGCTGGAAACTAAAATGATTATTATGTATATTATATATAAAACCGGCGGCTCTTCGCGCCGCCGGTTTAATCTATTTTTCGAATCAGACCAAGTTTCCTGTTCTCAACACCTCAGGCTCACTCAGTGAACCCGGCCAATCTAGCACAGTCGGGATGCCAGGCAGTACATCAAAGAAGTTATCTGGTAAGGATCTTTCTCCATCCAGGTCCAGGCATACCCGCCAGACGAAGGTCTTACTTTCAAAAATTGCCTTCTCACCTTCACGACGTACGATAAGCCCAGGCTTTTGCCAGACAAGTTCTTTGTAATAAGGAAGGAACAGCCGGTCCCGAGCGACTTCATTCCCATCGCGGCTTAGAATGGCGAATGCTCCATGAGTCATCTCGCCCAGGCGCTCCCATTCGACCGCACTGAATTCAGCAATCAACGTTGAGGTATTTTCTGGAAGATCAACCTTCTTATGCAGGTCCACTGGCAATCCACCCGTCAGGCAAAAGAGACCATAGCGTAAATCTCCTTTCCAGCCAGACCCTTCGTTTATGCCAAATACCTTCACCTTACCATCTTCGTGCGCTAATGCCACCGTCAAGGGTTTGAATGCCCGCCGTACCGGGTAAAAAGCCGGCGTCCGGCGCAAATAGTAATCAACTACCGTCCAAGACCTGGAGGCTGGCCAGCAATCATTGTACATCCAGAAAATCGCCGAAGCTGTGTTGAACATCCTGCGCCGGAAGTTTCGGATGTATTCACTCAATCCCTCACCCTGTATGAGCCCAGCGTAATAGACATAATCCTCAATCGTCATCTGGTCGATGGATTTCCCCAGCCACTGCTCCAGCATGTTATTCGGCCAGGGATCATCTCCCCAATAGGATACGCTATTATCGTGGATTTCAAAGGCAAACGATCCAGGCTTATACTGGTCGGGTGGCAAACAGGCCTTTACTGTCGGCAATGAGGTTGCCCCCAGGATGCCCCCCTCGTTTGGGAACCGGCTGGTCATCTGGCGATAGTCGCGGAAATCGGTGTTGGCAAAACCGACTGTCCAGGGATGCTGGTCCCCCATATCATCCCGGCGAGGGGATTCGTGATCGGGGGAGAAAGGTGAGCTGGGCTGGTAATAGCGCGTCCCATCCTCCTGCTTGAGGATCACTGGAAGCACCAGGTGGAAAAGTGCGTAATCCGGGTGAGCCACACCCTGGTCATAAAACCAATGGAAGTTACCTTCCTCCATCTCATTATTGCCACACCAGACTACCAGGCTAGGGTGGTGTACCAACCGGCGCACCTGGTAGGTCGCCTCGCGTTTGACATCTGCCAGGAATTCCTCGTCATAGGTGGGATACTTGGCGCAGGCAAATATGAACTCCTGCCAGACCAATACCCCGCGCTCATCGCAGATTTCGTAGAGGTGATCGCTTTCGTATAAACCCCCGCCCCACACGCGTAGCATATTCATATTGGCTTCTAAAGCCCGATCCATCAGGGTTGCATAGCGCGCCCGATCCAGTCGGGCTGGGATCATATCTGCCGGGACAAAATTCGCCCCTTTGACGAAGATAGGTTTGTTGTTGATTTCCAGGATAAAATAGTTGCCACTCTCCGGATGGGGAGTCTGGTTGATCATCGCCCGGCGGAAGCCGACCTTGCGGGTATCTGTGGTTACCACCTTATCCCCTACCGATAAAGTCGTTTTTATAGTATAGAGGGGCTGTTTCCCATGGTTGACTGGCCACCAGAGTTCCGGTTTTTCTAATGTGACCGTGGCCTCAATATCCTGTGTTCCCGGCTGGATATACACGATCTTGGTCGTCTTTTGACCGGTCCCCTCAATCTCGACCGTCAGCTCACCCCTTTGCGGTTTTTCAATCAACCCTTCTACAAACAGCCTGCCGGTCACCTTACCGAGCTGCAAATCAGGTGAAACATCGACCAGGGCAGCCATCCGCTCATAACGTACCTCAGATGCGATTTCCAGGTAAGCATTCCCACAGATGCCCACATTCAAAAGGCGCGTCGACCAATCCCAACCAAAGGAGGATTGCACCTTGCGCAGCCAGTTGCGCTTGGCCAGTTGTGAATCCAGGTGCATTCCAAAACCCTGCGATGGTCTTTCCATGGTCAAAAACAGGCCTGATTCCACTGAAACCACCACCGTATTTTCCCCTGGCTGGAGAGCATCGGTCACCTCCACCCGGCAGGGATAAAACGAATTGGTGTGCCGGCCAACCTCTTTTCCATTCAGGTAAATCACCGCTGCCAGGTCAAGGCATTCAAAAACCAGCCAGGCCCGCTCGCCAGCGCTCAATCTCGGAGCTTCAAAGGAACGCCGGTAGTACCAGATGGTCTCTTCCACCCAACGGGCAGCCAGGCAATTCAAACCCTCTCCTGGTTCCTGGAGCAGCCCGGCCCGCACCAGGTCTAGATGCACTTCGCCAGGAACTTGCGCCTGGATAGCATGCTCCAGCAGGTCGGATTGGGGCTTCATAAAGCGAGTCACACGCCCGCCGCGCTGGCCGTCATCCCAGCGCAACAGCCAGGTACCGTTAAGATCAATTTTCTTATTCATAAACCCTCCAAATCCTGAAAGATGATTAGACAGTCGGCCGCGCGAATGTAGGCCATGCGAAACCAGAATTTCTTTTCACTTCGTGTTAATCGTGTGCTTCGTGGTAGATATCATATAAGGAGGGCGTCTGCCAGGTTCAGTACGCGTAAGGGCGAAGCATCAGGGGAGACTCTTGCCTGTTTTTCAATCTTCTCGGTGCTTCGCCCATACAATCAGGATCAGTCTATTTGAAGCCGGTCGTGGCAATGCCCTGGATGAATGCTTTTTGGCCGATGAAATAGAGCACAATCGCCGGGAATACGGTTAAAGTGGCCGCAGCCATCAATTGCTCCCAGACAGTCTCTCCCTGCTGGGAACGGAACTGCAGCAAACCTAACGAGAGGGTCCATTTCTCCATGCGAGTCAGGTAGAGCATCGGTCCGAGAAAATCGTTCCAGGTCCACATGAACTCAAATAACACCACCGAAGCGACAGCGGGCTTGGCTAATGGGAGGATGATCTGGGTATAGATGCGCGGCTCGGAGCAACCATCGATGCGCGCCGCCTCCGGCAGTTCATGCGGAATCGTCAGGAAGAACTGGCGAAAGAGGAAAATCGAGAAGGCGTACCCGAACCAGCTCGGAACCACTAGCGGAGCAAAGGTGCCAATCCATCCTAAACGCGTGAAGATGATATACAGCGGAACCATGGTGACCTGAAAGGGCAACATCATGGTCGCCAGCACCAGGAAGAAGATCGCATCCCGCCCGGGCCATTTTAATACTGAGAACCCATACGCCGCCAGCGAGCAGGAGATCACAGCCCCCACGGCTTTCAAGGCAAATATAACCACCGTGTTCCACATATACTTAAAAAATGGGATATAGGTCACTGCCTTGACGTAATTCTTCCACTGCCAAACTTTCGGCAGTAGTCTAGGAGGAATCGAGGCGATTTCAGTGGTCGATTTAAAAGAAGTAGTAAGCAGCCAAAGAAATGGAAAGATAAACAAAATGGCGATGGTCGTGATCAATACATATTTCAAGATTTCATTGATCACCCGTATTCTACGGTAGTAGACTGCCGATTGCATTCTAGATTGAGTGGAAGTTCGTGCTGTCGTTGCCATCCTGTCCTCCCTTACATTTCATAATGAGTGAAATGGGCAGAGCTACGCAACATGACAAAAGTGACTGCCAGGATGATCAGGAATAAAATCCAGGCCATTGCCGACGCATATCCCATCTTCAGGTATCGAAACGCATTCTGGTAAACGTATACCGCATAAAACAAAAGAGAGTCTCTCGGCCAACCTGCGCCATTTTCGCCTCCCGCAATGAAAGATTGCGTAAATATTTGGAAAGCTCCGATCGTGCTGGTAATAGAGATAAATAAAGTGACCGGCGATACCAGCGGTATGGTGATCTTGAGGGTGCGCTGCAGCCAGTTTGCCCCATCCAGCATGGCCGACTCATAATATTCCACGGGTACCCCCTTCAGGGCCGCCAGGTAGAGCACAGTCGATCCGCCAATGCCCCACAGGCCCATCAGAAGGACCGAGGGCTTAGACCACAACGGGTCAGCGAACCAGGCCGGACCCCGGATTCCAATAAGGCTAAGAAAATAATTTAAAATTCCATATCTTGGGTTTAATATCCACAACCAGAGCAAGACTCCAGCCACCGGAGGCATGATCGTTGGCAGGTAGAATATAGTACGATAGACCGACAGGCCTTTAATTTCCATATTCAGCAACAAAGCTGTGAAGAAAGCGAAAATAATGTTGAGCGATACACCAAATACCACCATGTAAATGGTATTAACAATAGCCTTAACAAACAAATCATCCTTAGTGAACATCTTCGTGTAATTGGCAATGCCCACCCATTCGGGAGGTTTGATCAAGGCTTTATTGGTAAAGCCATAATAGAAGGACGCCAGGGTTGGATAAAGGTTGAACAGTAAAAAGCCGATAATCCATGGGCTGATAAAGATCAAGCCCCACATCATATCTCGCCTAGTTTTCCTGGATTTTAAAATTGCCGCGAGTCCCATCAATCACCTCCTTGTTATAAATTTAAGGAAGGTAAAACTCAGGAGGGGAGAAGCCTCTCCCCTCCTGGCATCGTACACAGGATTTACATCCCTAATTTCTTCAAGGCCTCATCGAGCTGTGGCTGGATTTCGTCCTTGACTTTCTTCATCTCAGTTAATGCATCGGCACCATCCTGAAGGATCTTATCGCGTGCCCGACCGTAAGCATCCATATATTGGCTGCCCATTGGCGAGTTGATCGTCATGGACTTGATCTTGCCCTTGGTCCACATCTCCTGGAGGATGAACTTGTACATCTCGCTCTTCGTGGCCGCAATTTGCGCCGCCACGCCATCCTTAGTGGGAGAGGCGTTGCCAACCAGTACACACATTGGAGCCGAATTCTCTGCCTTGGAGATGAACTCGACGAACTTGAAGCCGGCATCCGGGTTCTTGGCGGCAGTCGGGATGACCATTGGGTTGGAGTTGGCGGTCATGGTTCCTTTGACATCCGGTTTAGCGGCAGGATAAGGTAGCCAGCCCATGCCAATATTCGGTTTGGGATCCAGTTTCTCAGCAAAAGATGGCACCCATTCGCCATCGATCCTCATTGCACCCTCTCCTGTGTAAAGCACATCCGTGGGAACGGACACGTCCTGAGAAACGCTAGAGATCCACCTTTGAAGCTCGGCATTGGTGTACTTGGTGTAGAACTGCTGCATCCATTTCAACCCTTCGACGTTAGCGTCGCTATCCGGAGTCACCTGCTTGAAGTCATCGCTCCAGATTGAGCCGCCGTAGGCATAAGCCATTAGGGTCGGGTGCCCTTGCTGTCCTTGACTCACCAGGAATCCCAGGGCTTTTAACTGGTTGTTCTCCATTACTGTTATTTTCTCAGAGGCAGCCCAGACATCCTCCCAGGTTTCCGGTGGTTTTGCTGGATCCAGACCGGCTTTGGTGAGAGCATCCTTGTTGAAGTACAACACACTGGTGATGTAGTTGGTGAGTGGGATGCCAATCTGCTTGGTGCCCATCAAGTTACCGGCCACCATGCCAATATCGAAGAATTGGGTGGTATCCATCTTAGCGCCCTGGATATAGGGGCCAAGATCCTTCAAGGCGCCTTCAAAACCCCAGGAGCCCACTGCATTGGCATCCCAGGTCATCAGCAGGTCGGGGGGCTCGCCAGCGCTGATCGATGCGATCATACGGGCATGATCGCGGATTGGTTGGTAATCCACCTTGATACCAGATTCGCTAGAAAATTTATCCACCTGGACCTTCAAGGCGTCGGCGTCTTTACCGCCCCATTCTGGCCAGAAGACCATCGTGCCACCACCTGCCGCTTGAGGAACTGCAGTAGGGGCTTCAGTCGCAGCGGCTGGTGGCAGGGTGGGTGCCGCGGTCGGGGAGGGTGGGTTGCAGGCAGCCAATGCCGCCCCAGTGACCGTTAGAGCACTCAGGCGCAAGAAATCACGCCGGTTGAGTTTTCTCTTTTCCATATTCACTTCTCCTTTTTAGCTTCTAGAATGGTTTGAACACGACTGGCTGAACAATATAGATTGAGCAGCCAAACTCAAATCATTATACAAGGAAATGACATTAAGCCGCAAATGATTATATTCCCGAAATTATCCTCCTTTCTTCCCCACGAGACACGCATTTACTCTATCACATCTCATACAATGCGTCAACTACGCTAAATTATAAATCAGGAATTTTAACTAATTAACCTAAGTTGCCACCTAGCGGTGACATAATAAAATCCATGCGAAATCTGGTAAAGTTTATGGTGACCAAACCTAAACGAGACCGGAGGATCGCATGGACACCCAAATTGTAGCAGTATTTAGCCTTTGTGACGACATGTTGAAAGCACTCCATCATTCCGAAGACCCACAGAGCCAAATCAGCGATGCCGAAGTGATGACCACGGCCATCGTAGCTGCGCTGTTCTTTGGTGGAAATATTGAGAAGGCCAGAGCGCACTTGCAGGAATATGGTTATATCCCCAAGATGTTGAGTAAGAGCCGCTTCAACCGTCGCTTTCATCGGGTTGCCGATCTGTTCTTGACCCTGTTCAGTTTGCTGGGAGAGACCTGGAAAGCCTTGAATGAAAGCTCGATTTATGTGGTGGATAGCTTTCCTGTGGCGGCGTGCGACAACTATCGCATTTGTCGCTGCCATCTGTACCACGGCGAAGCATGGCGCGGGTATCAAGCCAGCAAGAAACGCTTCTTTTATGGTCTCAAAATCCATTTGATGATTACTGAACATGGTCAACCTGTCGAGTTTTTCTTATCACCTGGGTCATACTCGGACACCAATGCGCTAAAGGTCTACTTCTTTGACTTGCCCGAAGGGGCAAAGGTTACTGGCGACAAAGCCTACACAGACTATGTGATCGAAGATGTAATGAGTGAAGCTGAGGTGCCACTCTCTCCTTTGCGAAAGAAGAATTCTACTCGTCCTGTTCCTCCTTGGGTTCATTACTTGATGTCGTCCTATCGTAAGATGGTCGAAACTACTGGTAGCTTGATTGAATGCTTGCTGCCTAAACATATTCACGATGTTACTGCCAGAGGCTTTGAAATCAAAGTTGCCCTCTTTGTTCTGGCTTGCAGCATCAACTACTTGGTAAGGTAGCAACTTGGGTTAATTATAGCCGGCGAGGGATTGTGCCAGGTTTACGGGTTATCAGGTTGGAAAACTTCTGAAGAACACCCTTTAATAAATTTGCAAAATTGCGGAGTAGAATTCCTCCAGTTTCCTAGAATGGTTTCTCTGCACAGAATAGTCAGAATTCCAGCATCTGCAATACATCCTGCAGCGCGCTGTTGAAGATTTCCTCCAGGATGCCATCCTCCACCTGGTAAGCTCCCCCGAATACCCCATCCCCATAGACCGACCGGGTCCTCTCGGCGTTGAGCAGACCCTTGGTATCTGGCGGCTCTTTCTCTTCTTTTGGCAGTTCCGCCACCCTCACAAAGGGGAATGCTTCAATCCAACCGGCGTGGAATGATTTTAATCCATACTGTTCTGCCAACGCCTCCACACTGGGAGCCTGCCACCAGGAATACCAGGCTACTTGCAGACGAGGTAGATGGTTTGAAAGCTCTACCAACCGGGCGCGCGCCGGATCATTCCCCCCATGACCGTTCAGCACCAGCAACCTGCGGAATCCCGTGGTATAAACTGATCGCACAACATCCTCGACCACATCCAGGAAAGTGCTCACTCGCAGGCTGACGGTCCCCGGGTACTTGAGAAAATAGGGCGATACCCCAAAATTGAGCGCTGGTGCAACCAGCACCCCGGTTTGCTGGCTGGCAGCATCGGCCAATGCCAGCGGAATCTTGGCATCCGTCAGCAAGCTCAAATAGCCATGCTGCTCGCAAGAGCCAAGCACCAGGATCAAGCGGTCTTCCGCTTCCAGGTAGTTCTCTACATCCATCCAGTTCAGTTCATCAAAGCGCATCATCACACCACAATGCTAACTAACTTCTTCGGAACTACAATGACCTGGCGGGGTGGCTTTCCGCCCAGGTATCGTTGTACTGCCTCACTTTCCAGGGCGGCTGCTTTTGTATCCTCATCACTTATATCCACTGAGACAGTGATGCGGTCCCGAACCTTACCATTCACCTGTACGACGATCACAATCTGTTCATCCGCAGCGGCTTCCTCATCCACTATGGGCCAGGGCTGGGTATGCACGGAATAGGGTTTTCCTAATAGGCCCCAAATTTCCTCGCTGATATGCGGCGCAACGGGAGCCAACATCCGCAGGTAGATATCCACCGCTTCGTTCCAGGCGGGTGTATTCCAGGCCCCGTTCTGCCTGGCGCGGCCCATCTCGTTCCATAGCTCCATCAACGCTGAGATAATGGTGTTGAACTCAAATTTCTCAAAGTCACGCGTCACCGATCGCAGTGTCTGGTGGGTTTTCCGGCGCAAGGAACGGATCACGGTCGCATCGGGCTCCCCACCCGTTTCCGCAGGCTCCAGGAAGGAGGTCCATACCCGGCGCAGCCAGCGATAGACGCCGTCAATCCCGCCACTGTTCCAGGGGCCACCCAGATCCCAACGCGCGAAAAACATCAGGTAGGCTCGGACCGTATCTGCTCCATACGCCTGAACCAGGTCATCCGGAGCTACCACATTGCCACGGCTCTTGGACATCTTCTCCGAATCTTCTCCCAGCACAATACCCTGGTTGCGCAATTGCAGCATGGGCTCAATACCCTGAGTAATTCCCATATCATGGCAGGCTTTATGAAAGAAACGGGTATAGATCAGGTGCATCGTAGCATGCTCGATCCCGCCCGTGTAGATATCGACTGGCATCCAATAATTGTACTCAGCTGGTTCGAACGGCCCCCGATCCCAATTTGGGCTTAAGTAACGCAGGTGATACCAGGAGGAGCACATGAAAGTATCCATGGTATCCGTCTCACGCTCCGCTGAACCCCCACAATTCGGGCAGGTAGTAAAGCGCCAGGTCGGATGCAGTTTTAATGGACTTTCACCGGTTGGTTTCCACTCCACGTCATCCGGCAGGATCACTGGCAATTGCTCCTCAGGAACGGGGACAATTCCGCATTTCTGGCAATAGATCATGGGAATTGGCGCTCCCCAATAACGTTGGCGTGAAATCAACCAATCACGCAGGCGGTAATTGACCGCTCGCTTGCCCATCCCATTCTCCTCCAGGTAAGCCACTGTCTGGTTGAATGCTTGGTCAGCGGGTGTACCAGTCAACGGTCCGGAGTTAACCATTCTGCCAAAAGCCGGAACTGCTGCGGTCATTTCCTCCGACCGGATCGGATCCATGTCTTCCGGTTGAATGACCACGCGCACTTCCAGGCCGAACTTTCGGGCGAACTCAAAGTCGCGTTGGTCGTGAGCAGGGACCGCCATAATGGCTCCGGTTCCATAGGTCATCAATACATAATCAGCAATCCAAATGGGGATACGCTCCTGGTTAACTGGATTGATCGCGTAACTACCGGTAAAGACACCAGTCTTCTCCTTATCAGTCGCCTCGCGCTGTAAATCCGATTGGCGCATGGTTTGCTGAATATATTGCTCCACCACATCCGTCTGCTTCCGGCTGGTGATCTTTCGTACCAGAGGGTGTTCGGGAGCCAACACCATGAAAGTTGCTCCCCATAAGGTATCCGGGCGAGTGGTAAAAATCTCTAAAGGATCGCCTGAGTCGGTCAGGAAGATCACCGAAGCACCCTCTGACCTACCAATCCAGTTGGTTTGCAGCACCCGGACTCGTTCGGGCCAATCGATCGTACGGAAGTCGAGTAATTCTTCAGCATAATTCGTGATGCGGAAGAACCATTGTTCCAGGTCGCGCTTGGTCACCGGTGTCCCACAGCGTTCACAATGCCGGTCTTCACCCCAAACCTGCTCGCGCGCCAGGGTCGTATTGCAGTTTGGGCACCAATCCACCGGCGCCATCTTCCGATAGGCCAATCCATGCTTGAATAACTGTATGAAAAACCACTCGGTCCAACGATAGTATTTCACATCTGAGCTGATTGCTTCACGGCGCCAGTCGAACATTGCCCCCATACTACGCAATTGCCTGCGCATCCGCTCAATATTGTGGTAAGTCCACTCTTTGGGGTGGATATTGTGCCTGATGGCCGCGTTTTCAGCCGGGAGCCCAAAGGCATCAAATCCCATCGGGAACATCACGTTATAGCCATTCATGCGCTTATATCGCGCTCGGGCATCTGAAGGCGTCATAGCGTACCAGTGACCGATATGTAGATCCCCAGATGGGTACGGGAGCATGGTGAGCGCGTAATATTTTGGACGGTTGATATCAATATCAGCATAATACAGGCCTTCTGCTTCCCACCGCGCCTGCCACCTGGGTTCAATCTCACCTGGGTTGTACACTGGTATAGGATTGTTCGCCATATAATGCTCCCTTCCGAAAGGAATGTATCAACAAAAAAGCCTTCGTCCACCAGGGACGAAGGCATTGCTCCGTGGTACCACCCTGCTTGTCCGCAGACTCCAACGGACCGCTCTGGTTCGCGTTATCGGGCGACCCCGGCACCAGCTACTCCGGTTCACTGGCGCAGCCTGCTTTCTATGGCAAAGCAACAGGCGAGTTCGACCTTATCGGCACTCCACAGGCACCTTGCTGGGCTTTCACCTCGCTCTCCCAACTCGCTGGTGGATGATCTACTACTCCTGTTCTGGCTTTTTATATCAGTGGACCCAGAGGGATTCGAACCCTCGGCCTTCTCAATGCCATTGAGACGCGCTCCCAACTGCGCTATGGGCCCATTTTTATCTGTCAAAGCCTGGCTCTCTCGGGCCTTGCATGGAGTTCGAAACTCCAGTGGACCTGGAGGGATTCGAACCCTCGACCTCTTCAGTGCGATTGAAGCGCGCTCCCAACTGCGCTACAGGCCCTAGATCAGGTAAAGAGGATTGTACACGATGCCCCCAGTCATGTCAAGGAATACAGAAGCTAGCGATGATTTGGTAATGTAGCCTGGGATGCCTTATAATTTCGATCCAGAGGAATTATGTACACCCAACGCTTATCCCACCTTATCTCCTTGTTACAACCCGCTGGCCTGGATGCATTGGCACTCAATCCCGGGCCGTCGCTGACCTATCTCACCGGATTGAAATTTCACTTGATGGAGCGTCCTGTTGTATTACTGATTACATCCAGTGGTCAAGCTGGTATCGTATTAGCTAAATTGGAAGCTGGCAAGCTGGATGGTACTCCGCTTCCTATTGAGGCCTTCACCTATCAAGATAACCCCGAAAGCTGGCCCGCAGCCTTTCAGCGCGCCTCTAGGGCTCTAAACCTGGATCAAAAAAAGATGGGTGTGGAACCAAATCGGCTTCGTGTTCTCGAATTACGTTACCTGGAAAGTGCCGCGCCAGGCGCACGCTTTCTCTCTGCCGAGTCCATCCTTTCCGAATTACGGATCCACAAAGAAGGCCAGGAGATTCTCGCAATACGCCAGGCGGCTCAGATCGCACAACAGGCACTGCAAGCTACCCTACCTTTCATCCGGCCAGGTATAACCGAGAGAGAAATCGCAGCCGAACTCTCCATCCAGCTCTTGCGAGCTGGTTCTGATAGTGATATCCCTTTCTCTCCAATTGTTTCCAGTGGTCCAAATGGGGCGAATCCCCATGCTTCCCCTTCAGAGCGGAAATTATCCTCAGGGGATCTGCTGGTGATCGATTGGGGTGCCAGTTTCCAGGGGTACTGTTCTGATATCACTCGCACGTTCGCCATCGGAAAACCAGAACCGGAATTGGAGCTAATCTACCGTGTGGTCCAGGAATCAAATGCTGCCGGTCGGGCCGCCTGTCGGCCAGGCATACCCGCTGGAAAGGTCGATCAGGCAGCTAGGGCTGTCATTGAATCTTCAGGGTATGGGCAGTTCTTCTTCCACCGCACTGGCCATGGACTTGGAATGGAAGGCCACGAACCACCTTACATATTCAGTGAGAACCCCCTGATTCTGAGCGCAGGAATGACCTTCACAATTGAACCTGGGATCTACCTAGCTGGCCGCGGCGGGGTGCGCATTGAGGACAATATATTAATCACTGAAGATAGTGCCGAAAGTCTCACTGATCTTCCTCGCCACTTACTCAATATTGGGTGAAACGGATGTCACTCTACATCCAAACCTTTATCCTTGGCCTGCTGCAGAATAATACCTATCTGATCGCTGACCCCACTTCTCAGGAAGCGGTGATTATCGATCCATCTTTTGAGGTTGATCCAGTTCTGGAGCAAGCAAAGCAATTGAATTACCAGATAACTCAGCTCTGGATAACACACGCTCACTTCGATCATGTCGCGGGCGTTTGCCAGGCCGTTACAGGCAGGGGGCAGCCTGCGATTGCATTACATCCCGATGATCTGCCCCTCTGGAGGCAGCAAGGCGGAGCCTCCTTATTCGGTTTCAATCTAGGGCAGCTACCAGAACCTGCCATAAGGCTACAACATAACCAATATCTTCCCATAGGTCAACAAAGGCTTCAGGTCCGTCATACCCCGGGACACACTCTGGGGCATGTGGTATTTTACTCATTGGAAAGTAGGGTGGCGTTCTGTGGTGACTTGATTTTCCAGGGTAGCGTGGGACGCACGGACCTGCCAGGTGCTGACCAGGCTACCTTGCTGCAAAGCATTCGCTCTCAGATTCTCACCTTGCCAGGAGATACGCGTTTGCTCTGCGGGCATGGACCTGAAACCACTGTTCAAGCAGAGAAGAATGAAAACCCTTTCCTATATCCCTGATTCTTTCTTTCAATGAAAAACCCCTGAGATAGTCCAGAATCCCGGGGGTTTATCAATAATTTCCGTTTTGATTGATTCTACTTGGCGTAATCGATTGCCCGTGTCTCACGGATAACAGTCACTTTGATTTGGCCTGGATATTGCATGGTCTCCTCGATCTTGCGAGCAATATCGCGCGCCAAGCGAGTCGCTTCCAGATCATCGATGTCTTCTGGCTTGACGATGATGCGCACTTCGCGTCCAGCCTGGATGGCATAACTCTGAGACACGCCCTTGTAAGAATTAGCAACTTCCTCCAAAGCCCGTAATCGTTTGATATATTGCTCCAAATCCTCTCGGCGAGCACCCGGTCGTGCCCCTGATATAGCATCAGCAGATTCAACAATGACCGCTTCAACACTTTCCTGGTCCACTTCGTGGTGATGAGAAGCAATGATGTTGACAATTTTTTGGTTAACACCGTAACGTTTAGCAAACTCCGCGCCTAACAATGCGTGCGTGCCCTCAGTATTATGATCTAATGCTTTGCCCAAATCATGCAGCAATGCCCCGGCTTTACAAACCTCAACGTCAGCGCCCAATTCAGAGGCAATGACCGCCGCCAGACGAGAAACTTCCACCGCGTGCGCAAGCTGGTTTTGGCCATAGGAGGTCCGAAATTTCAATCGACCCAACACCTTCATTACCTCTGGATGTAAACCCGCTACACCTGCATCAAATGCAGCCTCCTCGCCCGATTCGACGATCACCTTTTCTACTTCGCGCTGCTCTTCTGCCAATATTTTTTCAATATGGGCGGGATGGATACGACCATCCAGGATCAAACGGTTCAAAGATCGGCGCGCCACCTCGCGGCGAACTGGATCAAAACACGAGATCGTGACCGCTTCAGGGGTATCATCTACAATCACATCGACCCCAGCCGCCTGTTCAAAAGCGCGAATATTTCGACCATTCCGTCCGACTATGCGTCCCTTCATTTCCTCGTTCGGAAGGGGTACTACAGAAGTGCTTACTTCGGAAACATGCTCAGAGGCAACCCGCTGAATGGCGTCTGCGATGACTTCGCGTGCCCTTTTTTCCCCTTCCTGACGAGCTTCCGTCTCGATCACGCGGATAATGCGTGCCATATCATTGCGAGTCTCTTTTTCAACTTGTTGAAGCAGCTCATTGCGTGCTTCTTCAACTGTCATTTGGGCCACACGCTGAAGCTCTGCGAGTTGATCGGAGTACATTTTATCCACTTCATTTGCCCGCCGATCAACCTGTCCCTGGCGTTTATTCAAGGCCTGTTCGCGTTGTTCCAAGCGTTCAAACCGGTGATCCAGCTCAGTCCGGCGTTTTTGTAACCGCTCTTCCTCACGAGTCAGCTCTATACGCCGTTTCGCATTCTCCGTTTCTGCTTCTTGAAGAATTCTTAAAGCTTTATCTCGGCCTTCCAGCTCAATAGCTTTTGCCTTCTCTTTCGCCACCAGGACGGCATTATCTGCTTTCGACTGCTCCTCCTGGCGAAGGCGTTGCACCAGGAAGCGAGTAGCAATAAAGGTAATAACTGCCAGTAATAGCAGATCTACCACTGCCAATAATAGAATGTACCAGAAACTCATTTCGACTGATCCCTTCCGTCCATATTTTCGTTAGATAAATTACTCTGGTCTTGGTGAAGCTCTGACCATAGGCGTTGAACTACAGGAAAGATGGTATCAAAGCTAAAACCGCGGCGGGCTAGAAATGATCCCGCTTTGACGCGGAAATCCTTCCACTCCATATTTGACCACCTTTGTGCACGTTGGACCGCTGCCTGGTAAGCAAGGGCTTCTTCATCCTCTACTCCCGCAATTGCATCCTGAATATATTGCTCTTCAACCCCTTTTTGGCGCAATTCAAGTGACAATACACGCCGGCTACGGGGGCGGAATGTTGTACGATTCTCAACCCAAAGTTGAGAGAATTCCTTATCTCCGACTAACTTGGCCTGGATCAAGCGCTGCATGACCGCTTCAACCACGGGCTGCGCGTATCCCAAAGCCGTTAACTTATTTTGCACCTCTGCCTGTGACCGCGGCCGGTAACTGAGAAATTGTAGAGCGCGTTGAAAAGCAACCTCGTGAGAATCTTGCTCTTGTAATGAAGCAATCTTCTCTTCACTGAGCGTTTGACCAACCCGCAGCCAGGCAGCCACAATCCGGGCAACGCCAAACGCGTATTCACTATCCAAAAACACATTAACACGGTTTGGATTTCGCTTTTGAACCTTTAGAGCGGTGATCGTACGATCCATTTTTAAAAACACACAGCCGTTGGACTGCCCAGGCAGGCCACGGCTGACGAAATTGTTATGGAATAAAACTGGGACGGCGCCCCGGGCCCAGTTGCTGCTCTTAACTCGGCCCAGGTAAGCCAGTAATCATCGGCAGGTATACTTCATTCCGAAAAGTTCTATCATGCAGTCTGATAAACCTTTTTTACAACCCTAG
>Ga0315268_10002332_pt1 | contig 21488 bp, 16 predicted proteins | sample C1_top_MG_FD_204535 | JGI IMG/M metagenome (GOLD analysis project Ga0315268, IMG submission 204535) | Sediment microbial communities from Yellowstone Lake, YNP, Wyoming, USA - C1_top | ecosystem: Environmental > Aquatic > Freshwater > Lake > Sediment | place: USA: Wyoming | collected 2017-08-01 | reverse complement strand
TTTCACTTTGTCACAAACAAGGGTTTATTTATCCCGTTAGTTTTAGTATTAAAAAATACCAGAAATAGAAATGGAGAATGGGAAGTTGAAAACGAGAATTCTAACAGATGTCACGTTAATTATCACTATTTTCTTTTTGCTAGTGCCCCTGGTAATGGCTCATGCACCCCTAGGAACAGGAGACAACGAATCAATTGACAAAGCCACGGTAATCCCAGACCCCACAAAATCATGGGCACTTTATTCAGCACTTAGCAGCGACGGAGACGCCCAATACTACACATTCAACATAACTTCAGGGCAGAAACTGCACGTCACCATGTACAAATCCATGAGATCAGAAGACGCATCATTCACTCCGAGACTGGTTATTATCGGTCCAGACGTTGTTGCTCAAGGCAATATTCCCTCGAAAATAACAGTTCCCTCAGACTCCAATGTCCTGCTTGTAAACCAAACAGAACCGCAACCGACCTACGAACCATTCTCGCCCAGCACATTCATAGGACTAGCAGATGAAACCTTGGAAAACCCAACTTCAGGCAAATATTACCTTGTAGTTTACGAGCAATCCGACGCGCCTAGAGGCGGAAACTACGGCTTAGCCGTAGGCGACCGCGAAACCTACACAATTGACGAATGGATACTTATCCCATTCAACCTCATTAACATTTACCAATGGGAAGGACAAAGTATTGCGCTCATTCTCACACCCATGATAGCCGCACTAATCATTGGCGTAATTCTCGTCGCGTGGCAATTCAAGAAACGCAGCAATCTCGCTAACCCTATGGCATGGTTGGGCGCGGTAGCTGGCATCACATTCGTAGGAACTGCTGCCACAACCCTCTACCAGCTGCTCGCAGCCGCGACACAAGTAACTGTGGGCGCAGAAGCACTGATTACCCTCATCTTCGCAATCATTCCCTTAGCAATAGGGCTCATTTCGATATGGCTGTCCTTAAAGAACGGTCACAAAGCCAGTGTTAAGAAGCGGATATATTATGTCATCTTAGGCGTGGCGGCATTGTTCATGTGGGCTGGGCTCATAATCGGATCCATACTAGCAATTGTAGCAAGCATCATGCCGTCTAACCTCAAAAGGAAAGAATAGCGCGCGCAATTTACTTGCAACCGGTTCGGCGACGTTTTAAGGTTGAACGGGCTTCGGCAATGACAGACTCAATAAACGAGGTTTTGGCCTTGGTATATGCTTCACGGTCTGAAACATATTTCCGAGCTAGTTCTCTCTTCAATTTGCAATACTGCTCAGCTATATCTGGATGGAGGCGAAGGTAATCTCGGAATAGCAGATGCTTCTGCCAGAAATCGCTGTCTCGTTCAACCATGTGTAGATGAAAATGCTTGTTAGGAATCCCCTCCGGTCCCTTCCGGAAGTATCGTCTTTCTGGAAGTTCCTCTTCATACTCGGGGACATATTCATAACCAATGCTTCTTAGCGGTTTTATGCACTCTTCTGCGTCTGAAAGCCTTCGTACAGCAACCGAGATGTCTATAATCGGCTTCGCCTCCAAGCCTTGAACTGCAGTGCTTCCAACATGTTCTATGGCAACGACCTTTTCCTTGAGTACGCTGAGGATTTGATTTTTCTCTTCTGCAAAGATAGCTGGCCATTTTGGATCATAATCTGCAATCTTGACAGAACGCTTGAAGGGAGTTTTGCCCCTAAGCTTTGATCTACTATTGTTCATTAGGGGCAGCTTCTTCAACAAGAGCATCTGCTGCTAAGACATAGAACGGAGCTATTAAGTCTGCTAGCGCGCGCTTTATTCGTCGAACACGCGGTTGGCTAGGATGACGCGCGCGATTGTTTTTTTCTTTTTATAAAGGTCTTGCTACTCCAATCGCAAGTTATTTATAAATGGCTTGCTAGTGCGCGCCTTTTCAAGAGGCTGTAGATTTTCTTAAGTATTCTGAGAATAGGACTAGACTCGTGGAGTCTGTGGTCTGTAACCATTTGATTCGGCTGATGTTCAACATGGAGCCAAGTCCACAGTTCGATTATGCGACAAAGCTGTTTTATTGGGAGAGTGGCAAGAGACGCGAAGTTGATTTTGTGGGAAAGTTTGAGGGTGCCTTTCTGCCGATTGAAGTTAAGTATCAAGGGTCAATACGGAGGAACGACTTGTACGGTATAATTGACTTCATGAAGGGTGGAAGGTCGCGCAGAGGAATCATCATTACAAAGGACGCTTTAGGCCAGGGAAGAAACCATACGGAAGTGCCGCTTCCGATCTTCTTGCTCATGTCATAACTGGAGGACTACCCGATCCGTCCGGGGTTCGGCGTAGACGGGCGGGGGTGGGACTTGAACACTCGAGAAGCAGGTGATATCCCCCGCAACTTCCCTTTTTTTCCGTTTTGCATATTGATTCTTACGAAGTGGAGAATAGGTTCCATAGTCTTAAATTAGGCTTAATTCCCTTAGTATTCGTTGAAGGAGAGGCGGCGTTGAAGAAGCTTTTGACATTGCTGATTATCGCCTTTCTTTTGTTATCTGCCTTCCATATCAGGTTGTCAGTCAAGGCAAATCCTGGAACAATATACATTAGGTGGGATGGTTCGATCGATCCGCCAACAGCACCCATTCAACGTGATGGAAACACCTACACTCTAACCAGTAATATCACTGATTCGATAGTGGTGCAGAGAAACAATATCGTGTTTGACGGAGCTGGCTTCACGATTCAAAATCAAGTAGATAGCATTGGGATAGACCTATCTGAAAGAAACCATGTCACAGTTGAAAACACCATCATTACAGGATCTGGTATTACGGGATTGGGTTGCGGCATCCGCCTAAGCGGCGCATCTGAAAATTCGCTAGTGTCTAACATACTAACAAAAATGCCAACTGGTATCTGGTTGCTCTCCTCTAGCTACAATACACTTTCGGGAAACACACTAGAATACAATGCCGATGGAATCTATCTGGGGAGCTCATTCAGCAATACTATCTGGAACAACAACATAACAAACAGCGATTTTTGCGGAGTCGACATTGATACCGCACGCGCGGTAGGAAACACTGTATCAGACAATAAAATATCTCACAGCGGATTCGCTGGTATCGGTCAATGGAGGTCTAGCCATAGCACATTCTCAGGCAACATCATAACAAACGGTCAGCAATATGGCATTCAGCTATATCAATCCGATTACAATGCGATATCCAACAATAACATAACCAAAAACCGCTGGGGCATCGTTGCAGATAGCTCAAACAACACCATCTCAGGCAATACAGTAACAGACAGTTGGCAATGGGGCATCTGTGTGAGCGGATACGCTGAAATATCGGGTAATGTTGTAGCAAACAATCAGTATGGCATCTATCAGTCCGGTCGGTCAAGTAAGATAACAGACAATGTCGTGAAAAGCAATAACCTTTACGGCATCTATCTATCCGGCACGAATGGGTCTCTAATATCAGGCAACAGCATAGTAGACAACGATTACGGCACAGGCCTAGACCGTTCGTACAATAATCTGATTCATCACAATGACTTCATCAACAATGCAGCTCACGTCAAATCTACCACATCAAAAAACATCTGGGACGATGGCTACCAAGGAAACTATTGGAGCGACTATACAAGATATCCAGATGCTCATGAAGTGGATGACTCTGGAATATGGGACACACCCTACGTTATTGATGAGAACAATCAAGACAACCATCCCCTGATGAAACCTTACGCGCGCGCGTGCGGTGAAATAGTTGATTTTGACAGAGAAAGTGTTAAAGGAGTGTACAAAGTAAGCGAGCGAATCTACTTCAATGTTGTGATCAAGAATACTGGGTACATTGATGGCACCTTCTGGGTTAATTACGTCTTCTTGAGCCCTGGAACAACAGCTACAAGCTACTCTGGACCACTCGAACAGGTGGATGTTAACAGTGGTGAAAAAGTTGCTAAATCTCTATCATGGACTGTACCAAACGACGCACCTGCTGGAGCATATTCCTTGTCTATCTACTTATACGATAAAGATCCTCGAACACCTCTCCAAACAACAATCGTCGATACTGAATCCATCCCTTGCGCTATCATGATTGATAGGGACACCTCATACATTCAAATACAGACTATATCCTCCTTCACAGGAGAACAACGAGCTATTCACATCCACATAGCGGACCACGACATTGCGAAATCTGGCACACTCACATTCAAACTATTGATATCTGCGTTTCAACTCGCCAAACTTGCTGTCGGACTTGAAGGAACCTCTTGTCTGGCAATTCTTGGACGTGGCTTCAACGAGATAAAAGCAATTTGGCGCATCTCCGATAGAGCAGTGAAGCTTTATGAGGACGGAACTGCGGACATTTTGGTCCTTCAATTCATAGGAGACGTCGGATTCCTATATGAAGCATCTCTTCTGGACATAGGCTCGATACCTGAGCCCGTGACACCTACACCAATACCGAAAGAGTTTCTGAAAATGCCCTCACCATACTTCTCGGAAATTCTTTTCGACTGGACACTGGTTTCCTACATGCCAATAATGGAGACGTACTTCCCATACTGGAAATTCTCAAAGAATGAACAGTGGTATCCAACAAGTTTCTATTTCGACAACAACACAAATGTTGCAGATAACAAAGATAACTATGCGCGCGCAGGAGAGAGGCCCCCCTATTACGTTTACATCCACGTGGTTGGAGACGAAGACTATCTAACTATCCAGTATTGGATGTATTTCGTGTACAATTCTCATTGGTCCGGGGATCATATGCACGATTGGGACGCAAGGGTATACGTAATCTTTGATAGAGATAATCTTGAAACACCGATCAAGGTTGGCTTCAGCTACCATATATGGAGCTACACCTGTGATTGGGAAGATTTGGACATAGAATCTCGACTTGAAAAGGTTGGCACCCACGTAATAGCCTACGTCGCTAATGGTTCGCACGGATCATATCATAGTCGAAGCGCTATGCTGGTGCTGGTTGACAAATTCGAGGCTGGAGGCATAAGTCTGGGTTATGAAAACCTTACGAATTGGGTGATAGCTGGGTACTGCGAAAAAGAGACTCCCAATGGAGATTTTTGTCTTGTTGACTATAATGACTGCAACTGCATACATCCTACCCCGACCGATGCAATAAGGAACGGGGAAACTTATTGGCCGAAGGATTTTGATCCAGAAGCCAGAGCTGCATGGCATCAGGATGAAACATGGCACAACACAATTCCTCCAAAAATGCATATTCTTGTTGTCGAAGCACACTCTCCAGTGAACATTCTGGTTCAAGATTCCATGGGACGTTCTACTGGAACGGATGAAACGGGAGTTGTTAGAACCGAAGTTCCTAATGCAATGTACAGTGGATCGTCCGCAGAACCAGAGGCGGTTATAGTTGACAGCCCATCTGGCGAATACGAGGTTTATGTTTACGGAGTTGAAGATGGAACTTTCGACATGACAGCATGGACCTTTTCGAATGGATCAAAAACAACGCTCTTGAATTTAAGCGATGTGAGCATCCAGAAAGGGCAAGTACTAAGATACACAGTTTTAGGCGCTTCTCAATCACCGTTTCCAATTTGGATTGTAGCGGTAATAGTGATAGTAGCCGGCCTTGGAGCTGCGGTATATCTGCTCAAAATCAGAAAGAAGAGCTAAGGCTTAGCGCGCTTTTGGAATTGAGGGCGTTCTTGGATTTCTAGCTTGTCTTCACGTGTTTTGTGCCTGCGTTGTGATCGCGTTTCCCATAGCCTTTAGCTGTTCAATAGAGAAATCGTAGCGGCTGTATGCCGTAATGGACTCAGCCAATTCGTCAAGCTTTACTACATCAACCTCCGGGTCGATTGTTATCAGTTCCACATCAGGGTTCGAGAAAACAGCGATCGGCTTAACGTATAATGCTACTTTCAAGGTTTCAGAAACTCCGGATCCATCGATTGTTTTCTTGACCCAATAGGCATTACCCTTTGCTTGACCGCTCGAACTGCGACCGTAGGGAAAAGGAACAGCCCAATAGCTACCCTTGCAGGTGATTTTGCCACGGTAATCTTTGGTTTCAATCGCGAATATTCCGGTAGGGCCCAAAACAACATGGTCTACGTTCTCCTTGTTGCCTAGCGCGCGCAGAAATGAATACAAGCAGTATGCCTTCCGAATAGGAATAATCAACGCAATCATGCGCCGTGTTGTCCGAACACCTGCCCTTTTTTCTGCACTGGTGGGACTTGAACTCTCATCGAAGTGGCGGTACACTCGAAGCGCGCGCGGGGTCTTCTGGCAATTTACACAGCTTCGTTGGATGTTGGGAGTAAGAAACGCCTGGGATGAGCCAACGGGAAAAACAAGATTGCTGAACATAACAAGTTCATAGAATAAAAAAAGTATTTTTTTTTACATGCAGCCATGTACGTACGCAGTATGCGAGTCCGCCTTGCAGTTTCAATTAGGCTTACGTAATACCTCAAGACCTACCCCCCTCTAGATTTGGCTCAAGGACGCATGTTGAGCTGGCTTTATGCTTGTTGCCAGGATGACGTGGAGAAATGGATGAAAAGAGAGTGTTAACCGTTCAAAACATCTTATTGAACGCATGGATAAAGATAGATAGGCGATTTTTGCATAGCCTATCTAATAGGCGCAAGCTTTATCTGTTTCATCTTTCTTTTGATTTGTGGCACGGTGAATTCATATGAATAAATCAATTCCCGATTGGATTGAGCGTCGGCGTAGGATTTTGTGGGAAGCATTCGGCGAGTCTACTTTCAGGTTTGAGGATGCGTTTAAGGTTTTGAATGAGAAGAACAAGGATGCTTGGGAGCAGGTTCCTGGTTTTCTTTCGGAGTTGAGAAAGGCTGGTTTGCTTTCTGTGGAATCGGACGTTAGGGACGCTAGGGAGAAATTGTATCGGCTGAAGGATGTGGAGGCAGAGTTTAGGGAGAGGTTGTCGCGTGGTGATATTGATGCTTTGTTGAAGCGGGCTGCGGATTTGATTAGGACGCGTGTGGATTACAAGTTTATTTTGATTTTGTTGTTTTTGAAGCGGATTAGTGACAAGTGGGATTTGGAGTTTGATGAAGCGTACAAGGAGGCTCTAGCAGACGGTTTAAGCGAAGAAGACGCGAGGTTAGAAGCCAAGCGAGACGAGTATCACCCGTTCAATTTGCCAGAAGAGTACCTGTGGGAGAATCTGCGAAAGGATGTGAGTGGGCTTACTGAGCGGTTTTCGCGTGGTTTGAAGGTTATTGCTGAGCGTAATCCTGAGTTGAAAGATGTTGTGGACAGTGTAGATTTTATTCAGTTTGCGGGTAGCCGTGAGAATGCTGAGATTTTGAGGCAGCTTGTTGAGTTGTTTAGTGAGAAGAAGTTGAACCATGTTTCGGCTGATGTTCTTGGTGATGCTTACGAGTGGATTTTGCGGTATTTTGCGCCTACGAAGGCTAAGGAGGGGGAAATCTATACGCCGCGCGAGGTGATCAAGCTGCTCGTTGAGGTTTTGGATCCTAAGCCGATGGAGAGCGTGTATGATCCTGCCTGCGGCTCCGGTGGTATGCTGATTCTGTCGTTTAAGCATGTGGAGGGTAAGCATGGTAGGGATGAGGCGGGTAAGCTGTTTCTGTTTGGGCAGGAGGTGAATCAGCGCACTATTGCCTTGGCGAAGATGAACATGTATATTCATGATATTCGCGATGTGCATTTGGAGTTTGGAGACACTTTTCTGTATCCGAAGTTTAAGGAAGGCGAAGGCTTACAGCAGTTTGATGTGGTTATGGCTAATCCACCGTGGAACCAAGATGGCTATGATGAAGAGGTATTGAAGAAAGGCGAATTCTGGAAACAACGATTTCCCCATGGGTTTGTGCCGAGGCAATCAGCGGATTGGGCTTGGATTCAGCACATGATTGCTTCTGCCAAAGACAATGGCAGCCGAGTAGGGATTGTAATTGATAACGGCTGTCTGTTCAGAGGCGGCAAAGAAAAGGCTGTTAGATCAGCCGTTCTGAGTGAAAAGAATGACTTGGTTGAATGTGTTATTCTGTTGCCTGAGAAGCTGTTCTATAATACTGGTGCGCCCGGCGCCATAATCATTTTCAATAAGCATAAGCCTGCTGAACATAGAGGTAAGGTTCTTTTCATTAACGCTTCTAACGAGTTTGAGCAGCACCCAGATGTGCGCAAACTAAACAGGCTCGGAGACAACAACATAGAGGAAATCGCAAAAGCCTACAAGAGTTTCAGTGAAGAAAAGGGATTTTCACGAGTTGTTTCTTTGAAGGAGATAGAGCAGAATGATTACAACTTGAATGTCACACTATATGTAATGCAGGACGAGGAAGGAGAAGGAATCAACATAGTACAGGAGTTTTCAGAACTCAAGGAATTGGAGAGACAACGGGAAGAAGTTACGGGCAAACTGGAGAAATACATTTCTGAATTGACCCAAGCATTAGGTGGTCAAGATGATGTTTTACAAGGAAACTGATTTTCGAGATTCTCCAATAGGCAGAGTCCCAAAAGACTGGGAGATTTCGAGGCTTGGTGTTATCACTGAGAACGTCAAAGGAAGAAAACCAGCTAGGTTATTAGATGAAAAATCCGAAAATTCTTTGCCTTATCTTAAGGCGGAATATATGAGGTCAAACTCGAATGTCAAATGGTGTGAAAGGGACGACCCAAATATTGTGAAGGTGAATGATAGCGACTTAATAATGATATGGGACGGCTCTTATTCTGGAGATGTCTTTACTGGCTTTGAAGGCGCACTTGCCTCCACCATGGTGAGAATTATACCGGAGGAAAAACTCAGTGCGAATTTTCTGTACTATTTTCTCTCCACTAAGTTCGAGTTTTTGAGAGGAACAACGTCTGGTACAGGAGTCCCTCATGTTAGCAAAGGCATTTATGAAAATTTGTTAATTCCTTTACCCTCTCTTGTTGAGCAGCGTGCTGTTGTTGGGGTTTTGGGTGTTGTTGATTCTGCTATTGGGCTTGTTGATGAGGTTATTGCGAAGACTGAACGTTTAAAGAAGGGTTTGATGCAGGAGCTTCTAACCAAAGGAATAGGACACAAAGAATACAAAGACACACCAATAGGAAAAACACCAAAAACATGGCATACTCTCAAGATTGGAAATATAGCAGAACTCAAAAGTGGAGGAACGCCATATCGAGAGAGACCAGAATACTGGCAGAATGGAGATATTCCATGGATAAAATCGGGAGAGCTTAATGATGGAGAGATTTATAGCTCGCAAGAAAAGATTTCTGAATTAGGGCTGGAAAACTCAAGCGCGAAGGTTTTCCAAAAGGGAACATTATTGATGGCACTTTACGGTAAGGGTACCGTCAGCAAGACGGCGATTTTGGGAATTGATTCCGCCACAAATCAAGCCATTTGCGCTTTTTTACCCAAGGACAGACAGATTGATCCTAAATTTCTTCAATACTATCTAATTTTTGCCAGAAACAGGTTGCTGGGTCAACTCGCCAATCCAAGTAGTGATGTGGGTCGAACAAACATTTACCTCAACATGCTTGAATCATTTAGGATTTCTCTTCCAGAGAAAATTGAAGAGCAGAAAAAGATTTCCGAAATTCTTTCCGCAGTTGACAAGAAACTCGAACTCGAAAGAGCTGAAAGAATGAGGTTGGAGAGGATTAAGCGGGGTTTGATGGATTTGTTTCTAACTGGAAAAGTCAGGGTCAAGGTGGATTAAATGGCAGAAATTCTTGTATTATGTACGTGGTGGGAAGCAGATTATTGGGAAAAGGATAGGGTAGCTCCATATCCTACAACATCCACAAAACCGGTACAACACCTAAAAAACACTCTACCGCTGGCAGGAATTGGAGTTTACACCAAAGGAAGAGGCAAAGATTTCACCAGCCAACCTCCATGCTTCATCATCATCAAAAACATAACTGAAAATCAAAAGGGAGAACCACAATTCGATTTTCACTATGTCTCAAGAATGCAAGGCATAGCAAGCTCCACGTTCTTAAATGAAATGGGAATCCGGAACCTGTTTTTCGGCGTTCCTCAAGAGAAAGTTTTGCCCTTCTTAGAAAAACTCGATATTACGCCACCTCCAGAGTGGCAGAAACTACTGGAAGCGGAAGCTCCACCTTTCCCATCATGGCAAGAGTGGATAGGCAAACATTTCCAAGATACATTAGAGACGATTTCCAACACGGAATATGAAGACAGAATCGCAGAAATTTTCAACACATTGGGATTCGAAGTAGAGCAACTTGGTCATAAAATAATTGGGGAATATGCAGACGGAATCGCATACTCAAAAGACTTTGCTATCATATACGACTGCAAAAACAGGTACAACTATTTCCTAGACGCGAATGACAAGAGAGCAATTACGAAATATGTTCAACACGCCAAAAGAAGAATTGGAGAACAGAGAAAAATTGAAAAAGTCTATTTTGCACTGATCGCTCACTCCTATGACAAAGTAGCAAACATAAGCGGCATCGAAAAAGAAACATCTTCAAAAGGATTCTTGCTTACTACCGAAGCCTTGCTCCATCTACTTTTTAAGAAAATATCTTTGGGCAGGTTGTTTCTCTTAACAGACTTTGAGGATTTGATTTCAAATCAAGTTATCACGGTTGAAGATGTCAAAAGGGTTTATAGAGGATAAATTATGCCATTATTCTCTGAAAAATCACTTGCTGAGGACTATTTTATTCAAGAACTGCAGGAAAAAGGCTGGAAATACGTGCCAGCAGATAATCTGGAAAGAGAGAATCTAGAAGAACCTCTCCTCACTCCCAATCTGATCCGCGCACTAAAGAGATTAAACGCAAATATTGGCATAGGCGATGAAGAAATTAAACAAGTCCTTAACGAGTTAAAACTCAAAAGTAGCGGAAGCGAAGGTTCCAAACAAATCCTCAACTATCTCAAATATGGCATCCCAATCAAATTCGAAAAAGATAGAGTAGTCAAATACGTACGCCTTTTCGATTATGAAAACATCCAAAACAACGACTTCACCATCAGCCGTCAGGTCATCCATCAGAGCGGCGACAAAGCAATCCGAAACGACATAATCCTCTACATAAACGGCATCCCAATCGCAAACATAGAATGCAAAAACCCCGCCAGCTTAACAGAAAATTGGTACACCGCCTACAAGCAAGTAAAAGACTACGAAAAAACAGTCCCAGAACTCTACAAATACGTCCAAATAGGCATAGCAGCAGAACAGACCGTCAGATACTTTCCAACCGCACCGTGGCAAGAAGATGTCAAAATCCATATGTGGCGAGAACCAAACAAAGACCCAATCGACTCAATCATCCAAATGCTAGCACCAGCCATACTACTCAACATCATCAAAAACTACTTCTTCTTCCGCATAGAACACGGCAGCACCACCAAAGTCATAACACGCTACATGCAATACCGCGCAGCCGAACAAATCTACAACCGAGTCATAAACTACCTACAAGGAAAAGAAACCAAAAACAAAGGCTTAATCTGGCACTGGCAAGGCAGCGGCAAAACCCTCACCATGATATTCGCCGCAAACAAACTCTACCGAGACCCAGTCCTCGAAAACCCAACCATATTCTTCATCGTAGACCGAGAAGAACTCGAAATACAACTCTATGAAGAATTCACAGCCCTAGACATAACTAAACCCGAAACAATAGACTCCATACACGCATTAAGAACCATCATAAAACACGACGAAAACAAAGGAAAACGCGGCATATTCATAACCCTAATCCACAAATTCCGACCCGAAGAATTCCAACAACTCCAAAAAGAACTAGACAAACTATCAAAAACCCAACAAACCATCCAAACCAGAAAAAACGTCATCCTATTCATAGACGAAGCCCACCGCACCCAATACGGAACCCTCGCAGCCCAAATGAAACAAATCCTCAAAAACGCCTCCCCATTCGCACTAACAGGAACACCCATCGCAAAAACAGGAAGAGACACATACACAGAATTCAGCTACCCACCAAAAGAACCCTACCTGGACAAATACTTCATAATCGACTCCATCGAAGACGGCTTCACCCTAAAAATCGCCTATCAACCCAGACTAGAAAAAGACGTACACCTCAACAAACAAATGCTCGACACCTTCATACAAGTAGAATTCGACGAAATCCCAGAAGAATACCGAGAAAAAACCGAACAAAAAATCAAACAGCGCCTAAACACCATAAAAGTATTCCTCGAAAACACAGACCGAATAAAACTCACAGCCCAAGACATCGCCCAACACTTCAAAGAAAACATAGACGGAAAATTCAAAGCCCTAATCGTAGCCGTAAGCCGACTCGCCTGCATCCGCTACAAACGCGAACTAGACAAGCTCCTCCCAAAAGAATACACAGAAGTCGTAATGACCTTCACAGGAACTGACCCACAAGAAATACATGACTATGAAAAAGAACTAATAGCCCGTCACCACGGCAAACAAATCGAAGACATAAGAAAAGACATAATCGACAAATACAAAGAAGAAGACTACCCCAAAATTCTCATCGTAACCGACATGCTCCTAACAGGTTTCGACGTCCCAATCCTCCAAACCATGTACCTAGACAAACCACTAAAAGAACACAGACTTCTCCAAGCCATAGCAAGAACAAACCGCCCATACAAAGACCTCAAAGAAGCAGGCCTCATAATCGACTACGTCGGCATACTGAAAGAATTCACAAAAGCCTTCGAAAACTACACCAAAGAAGACATCAAAGACGTTCTACTCCCCATGGACAAGCTAACCCAAGACTTCACCCAAACCATCAACGAAACTATGAGTCTATTCACAGACATCCCAAAAGACCAATACGACAGACAAACCATGCTCAAAGCCTTCGAAACCATCACGGCAAACGAAAAAAACACTAAAAGATTCCGAGAAAACTATCGCCATCTTAGAAAACTCTTCGAACTTCTTGGACCCCACGAAGTCAAGCTTGCAAAACTACAAGAATATACTTGGCTCACACAAGTCTACACCTTCTATCTCCGCATGACCAGACAAGACCAATACGAAGAATATCGGTACGTCCCAAAATACTTCAACAAAACCCTCAAATACGTCTACAAAACCACAGAGCTCTCTGAAATCGAAAAACAATACCCAACAATCCAATTCGACACAGACTACCTCAAAAACCTACAAGAAAAAATCAAAACCAAAGAAGAAAAAGCCGCCAACATCCTATTCACACTCAACCGCTTCATAATAATTGACAAACAACGCAACCCCATATACGAAACCCTCACAGAAAAAGTCGAACGCATCCTCAAACTCTGGAAAGAAAAAACCAAAGACTTCGAAAAAATCTACAACGAAGGCGCCCAGATAATCAACGAAATAAACCAACTCCAAAGCCGCCAAAAACAACTAGCCTTCACAGACCTCCAATACTCAATCCTCCTAACCATAGAACAAAAACTAGGCACAAACAAAAACCTCACACAAGACACCCAAGAACTAACAAGCCAGCTCCAGCCTCAAATGTTCAAGGGCTGGCAATACCAACAAACAACCAGAAAAACCATAGAGCGAGAAGTCAGAAAATACCTAAGAAAATACATCAAACAACACCAACTAAACCTCACACAACTCGAAGAACTCTACCAAAAAATAATCGAAAGCGTGAAAACCTATGGATAACAAAACACACACAGGTACACAATACACCCTAGACTACCGCAACGTAAAACACCCCAGACTAGAATACAAAACAGGCACCCTACTCCTCATACTCCCAAAACACTACAAAAGCGAAAAACAAACCCTAGAAAAATACCAAAACTGGATACAGAAAAAACAACTCACCATAAACAAAGCCCTAGAAGAAGCAAAAACCAAAACAATCAACCAGACAAGAACGGATAAAGAACTAAGAAACCTCGTCAAACAAAACACCCAAAACTACCAAACAGAGCTCAACACAAGAATAAACAAAATCTACTTCAAAAAAATGAAAACAAAATGGGCCAGCCACAGCAAAAACCGAAACCTAACCATCAACACCCTCCTAAAATACCTACCCGAAAGTACAATCGAATACATCATCTACCACGAAATAGCCCACTCCATAGAAAGAAAACACAACGAAAACTTCTGGAACCTCATAAACAGAAAATTCAAAGACTACTCTATTAAAGAAAGAGACCTCCTAACTTATTGGTTTCTAATCCAAAAGAGGATTTACTGCTCATGAATAAGGATAGTTTTGCACCGTGCGCACTCTGTTCAGGAACTGTCGAGCGGCAGTTCTTGGATGTGTCTGGCTAAAACACCATTTCTGATTAGCAATAATGTGTAACGCTAGCGCCCGCGAAAGCGAATAGGAAAATCTTGACTATTTGGTCACACCTCCGATTCACTAAACATCACCAAGCAACTTTACGAAAAAGCTTAGTAAATCGTGGAAAAAAGGAGTTAAAGGCGAAGAGAAGTTACGAGGAATAAGAGAGGATCGGTATGTTTGAGGACGAGATCCAGCATCACAAGCTACTGTTCTCTGGGCCTTCACTGGAAATAGGGAGAACACATTGGTACATTCAGAAAGCGGATACTGAGATGGAAAATAGACGATTCGTCAAGCAAGGAAAAAGTGGTTTTAGGGACTTGATGGAGGAAGTATTGACTCCTTTCGGCGAGGAGGTTGGAGCGGATGAGATTCATTGGTGGGTTTTCAAAAAAGAAACAAAGATGAAAGAACTACTTGATTGGACAAATGACGTGTTGGCCTCGGCTCAGAAGTTGAAAGAAGATTCTCTGTCGTTGAAAAATATGGTGGCTCCAGAATCCTATGAGGGTATCATTGGCAGGGTAAAGGAGTTCACTGAACGGGATGCGAAAGAGATTCACGCTCTGCACGATTATGTGGTCTGGCTTTACGGTAGAGATGTACTTGCTCCAATCATTTTGTTCACTCCTCGAGTTTGGGGGACGACGAGGCTCTCAGATAGGATGGTGAAGATCACAGCAAATTCCATCGATGACGATCAGCAAACGGTTGAGGAATGTTTAGAGAAGGCTCTTGGACTAAGAGGAAGGTTCAGTCACACTATTGGAGAAACCCATCAATCTATAATGGCAGATATTTACGATTCGATTGATCCAGAAGATAGATGGCCAACTTCTGATCCAGTGTCTAAGGAAACGCTACTTGCCCAGACTTCACATAAGGTTTTCGACGAACTTGCCACATATTTTGAATTCATTCGCAATTCTCTGAGGAACATTGTTTTGGAAATAGAGAAGTACAACGATCAAGCTCGGTTGTTGTACAATGAATCTTTCTGGACTCAGTTCGTAACAAAAGCTATGGCTGACAGCAGAGTCGAAACTCAACTTTGGGATTTCAAGAACACGATTGAAATGTGGCATTGTCAAGAGGAAAAGAAGCAGGAATTCGAGGTGGCATTTTCCGAGCAGGTCGCTAGCTATGCAAATTTAAGTGGAGGGGTCTTGATAATAGGTATAACAAATGAGCCTCCTAGAAAAGTAGTCGGGATTCAGAATCTAGAGAATAGGATTAAATTCACAAAATCTGTTCTTGACAGATGTACGGGTGGTAATGCTGGCTTTGTCCATTTCCAACAGATTAGATTGAAGGACGAATCCAGCCAAGAACAGGATTGCTTGGTTATCGCAATAGCTCAAACCAAAAATGTGATTAAAGTAAAAGATCAACAAAGCAGATTCACATACCCTAAGAGACAAGGAACAGGGCTACACAGAGGTACGTATGAAGAGATTCTTCAATCAAAAGTATCCGTGTTATACGACAACTACAACTTCATAAAAAGTCTCAAAGCATTCTTGGATGGAAAATAGATATGGACCCTATAGGAAATCAAGGTCTTCTGTTTGCCATGTTTCTTCGCAGTCGGTGCACCTGTCCACAGCTTCCACCATAACACAAATCACAAACAAGCCTCCCACACTCACAACAAACATAAAGCCGATTAACCTCTCCACCACAAACCGCACACTCAGTCATTATAGGTTCTTCCTTTACGGTCGGTTTCTACGGTACTCGTGCAATGCTTGCGCGCGCGCATGCTTTTGTTGGCGCAAGGCTAACATTTTCAATTATTCTCCATCTCTCTGAGACCTTACCCCTTTTGGTTGCATTTGTGTCAAGACGGTAAATGTAAGACCCTGCCAACCGCTCAAGGCTCCTCAAAATATTCTGATCAACCTGTGCCTTGCCTGTCTTAGCAAGTTGCTCTAATAGAAAACCGAGACGTTGGGCCAATGCATGGCTTCTGAACTTCTCAGCATAGAGTAAAAGCCTAGCTTGGTCTAGATTGTCAACTGCAATGGCGTTTGAAATAGTTCTGAAAACTTCGCTTATTCCGCCACAAAGGTCCTGTCTGTCTATGCAGTCGATAGCAGTTTTCTCTAGGTCTGAAACCCTCAAGAACGCATTTGAATACTTCATTTTTTTGAAGCCGAAAAATCTTGATTTCTTCAGCGTAACAAATTCTATCTTGGCGTTTCCGAGTTTTACCGATCTTCTTTGTTTCAGCACTGCCACAGTTGAGGTGAACGGAACTTGCTCGGCAATGCCATGGATGTGGGCAGCACTCTGGTAGGCGACGTAGTACTCCTTGTCTTTCATAAGTTCGCTTGTCACAACCAAAGGGTCAGCCACAAAGCTCTTTCTCCCATACAAAACGTCGGCAGGAATAATCGCGTATTTGCCCCGTCCTATTCGGTAGGCAACTCCCTGATTGGCCAAGCTTGAGAGGATATTTTTAGCCCACTGCTTTGATATCGAAATAGTAGAAGCTAGATCGTCGGCTCTTGCGACAGAGAAACCCTTTCTGACAAGCGCAAAGTATGCCCTTTGCTCAGTTGGGCTCATCTTCAAAGCCAAAGACTTGCTTGGTCCGTACTCCTTGGCGAGTTCGCCAGTTATTCTCAAGTCAGCGAAAGTGCGGATCTCTATTCCTAACTTCCTCAAAGTTTGCTTTATAGATTCATCTGCGCTTCTGCAGACAAGCACCAGCTTAGCCTCGGGGTTGACTTTCGTCAATGTAGCTTTGTATTCTACTGCTTGCCCTATGTTTAGTCTGTTACAGTCACTATCCTTAACTTCAATGTAGTATTCCCGGCCAACTTCATCCTTGGCGTATAGATCAACTGACTTTCTTTCCGGGATTCGCTTATGACGGCTAACTAGCCTCAAGTTTGGAACCAAGCGGAAGAGATTTCGTGCTACATAATCCTCAAGCATCCTTCCTCTCATTGATTTTTCCAAAGCGACTCACCTCATAGTGACATTATACACAATGCACTAATGCTCAAGTGCATTACACATATAAAAACTTTCTGACTCTAAGAAACGAAACAAAGCCAAAATCATAGCTTGTTCAAATGTCGACGGCGGAAAAATCCAGCAAAACGCCGACATTTGAAACACTTCCACAAACAACGGCATACCACGCAGGCAGTGCAGAATTTTCTACTCTTGTACCTTTTTTGTGAAGTGGACAAACTCGGTCAGATAAACCGGGATCACTTCAACCTAACACTAATCTCTGAGGCATGGCTTGTTGCATTATGGCGTCCTCGGTCAACCGACTTTGCGGTTAAGAGCAAAAGGATTTGGCAATCAACAGTGATTCTATGGGTCTTAGCGTATGTGGTCGGTGTTTTGCTTTATGTGGCACTCCGCACCACTTTTCTTTAAGAAACAGGCTTTCGCGTCGTCTTCCGTCGTCGTCTCGCTTTGGGTTTGGGATAGAAATTCTATGCACACACACAAATTCAACGATGGCTTGTTTATGCTTGGTATTCGTGTTCAATGAAAGACAATTATTGTCGTTTTTCCTTTTTTGCTTGCACCCAAAAGAGAAGGATAATCCCAACCATACTAATGATTGCCAGCACAATCCGCCCAGGCGTACTGAATAGCAGCCAATAAACTATAACCCATGCATAGTTCCAAACCAGAAACACAACCACACCAAAGACCAGAAACAAAAATACAACCGTAGCCCATTTGAGACGCAATGTCGTTGAACCTTCATTTCCTTTTAATCATTTCTCCTATCTTCTTAGTAGTCATCTGCATAGTAGGACACGTTTTTTTGTGTTTCGCAAATTCCTTGTTGTTGGAGAATGTTTTACCACATCTACATTTTCTAGGTTTAGCCACTGTTTGTCTCCTCTGTTTAATAATTCAACCCCATCTAAAAGGTTAATCTGTTTTTTTTATAGAAATTCTATGCACACACACAGCAGACAGACAAACAGACACAGCAGAACTCGTTAAGTTAAGGATTAGCGTGCGTTAATTCCATTTCTTCATGCTTTCTTGAGTGGCTCTCTTTTATTCTGTGTCCGGGCATTCTCCTATAGGCTCGCGAGCATTTCGTCTTTGAACCTTGCCTTGTTGCGGCCCATTTTAGGATAGGGACAACCGCTTCTCTCAGCCCCTGTCCGTCTTCTGTCAGTGAGTATTGAACACGAGGCGGGATTTCAGCGAATGACTCTCTCTTGAGCAGCTTTTCATTCTGGAGTTGTTTCAGTGTGTCTGCAAGGGTCTTTGGGCTTATGCCATGAAGCTCCTCCAAGAGCCTATTGAACCTGAGGCTGCCCCAGTTCCCGATTACGTTTATGATAAGAAGTGCCCATTTCTTGCTGATGACGTCTATGACTCCTTCAAGCGGACAATAACAGACCACTTCATTTCTACTCTGCATACCTGTCACTTTCGTCGTCAATAGCAGCTATCCCACTATAAACTTGATAGTTTAAATACTTTACTTCTGATAGTTAAGCAAAAGTGAGGTGAGACAAATGGACGATGAATGTGGTTGCGCTACACATCATGGGAGACACGAGAGCTATTGTGGGTGCGGTATGCATGGACATGAGCAAGGCTACAGAAGACGCTTCCTAACCAAAGCCGAGAAGACTGAAAAACTGAAGAACTACGCAGAAGAACTAAAGAAGGAGCTTAAGGCAATCGAAGAGAAAATCAAGGAATTGCAGAGCTAAACATCCAAGTAAGTAATTCGTGTGGAAAAGAACATGTCAAAACAAAACAATCTCCACGTTTTTTCCGCTGGTGCAGTAGCACCCCCTCTCAAGAAATGTGCAGAAGCATTCAAGACAGAATTTGGAACAGAATTCGAGTTCACTGTGGGAAAAGCTGAAAACCTTATGGAAGAAATCACAGAAACCAAAAAGGGCGACTTGTTAACCTGCGGCTCAGAGTTCATACTTGACCATGCACAGCTGAAGGGATTAGTTCTCAAGGAAACAAGAAGAAGTCTTGGTTCAAGAACCTCTGCAATTCTTGTGCAAAAAGGGAATCCGAGAAAGATAAAGTCAATGTCTGATTTGGCAAAAGAAGGAATACACGCTGGTGTTTCCGTAAGTGGTTGCTTGACTGGAGTCTGGGATGATTTAGCGACTAAAGCGGGATTTGCCGAGCAAATCAGAAGGAATACCGTTGCTTACGCTGATGGATGCGGTGAATTAATGTCTTTTATCAACAAGAAAAAAGTGGATGCCATTCTGGGATGGGACGCCTTCAAGAACCTAAACCTGCAAACTATGGATATCATAGAGTTGCCGAAAGACCTGCAGATACACAGAAGCACAGCGATAGGAGTCATTGCTTTCTCCAAGAACAAAGACCTCGCAAAGAAATTCATCGACTTCCTTGTGTCCGACAGCGGTAAGAAGATTTATGAAGAATACGGCTGGCATCATTTAAGCTAGAATAGTCTTCTAGCAGTCTTTGCAATCAGTTTTTTTCTGTGTGTGCATAGAAATTCTATCTCAGCTGGGTTTGCGGCGCAACGAAATCCTGAGAACTGCAACGAATAACCAGAATATCAGAACACTAGCGAGCAAGGTGAACGGAACCGACTGAGTAATCATGTACACTCCTAGATAAGCAGCTACCACTAGGACAACTGCAATGAGAACCGACAGCCAGCGATGATGTTGCTCAGGTGCTGGAAACCAAACTTGTGGCATTAGCGATGACCAAATACCTCTAAACGCTTCGGCGAAATAGGCTTGGTTCTGTTCGTGTTTGTGTGTGTGGGCATAGAATTTCTATAGCGCGCGCTAGAAATTCTATTCTCTCTACCCAACGAATGCGTGGGTTTAAATGCCTATGCTGCTAAAATGAATCGCAAGAACTACAAATTGCGGAAACGGTAAAGGGGGTGATAGTTAAGTTGAAAGAGTATGAATGTGTTCTAGTTGGTCATCATAGAGATGTTGGAAAAGTCATCGAGGAATGGCAGAAGAAAGGTTGGCGGCTCCACACCTATCAAGCGACTGAATATCGTATGGATGTCAACCATTACTTGCTGTTTGAGAAGGGCGAATAAACAAGACAAGCAAGCCTACACTTGATTTTCTCTTTCAAACCGCATCGTCATTGTGTGTGTGCATAGAATTTCTATCCCACACACACCAGACCCAAAAGTGGTCCTGGAATTCCTATATATCATAACACATTGAATTATAGTATATTGTAAACCTAGCCCCTCTCCACAGGAAGTAACTGTGATGAGTCATAAAGAACGCAAGATGAAAGAGGATGTCTCTGGACTCTTTAATCGAGTTGCGTCCACTTATGATCGCATCGGCCCTCGTTTCTTTTCACATTTTGGTCGCCGTCTTGTTGAACTGGCACAAATCCCCAGCGGAGCAGATGTCTTGGATGTAGCGGCTGGTAGAGGGGCAGTTTTTTATCCAGCAGCGGAACAGGTCGGGCCCAACGGACATGTCGTTGGAATTGACTTGTCAGCGGAAATGGTGCGTCAAACCACTACGGAAATCGAGATTTCTGGTTTGAAGAACGCTACGATGCTACAGATGGACGCCGAGCAATTAACCTTCCCAGATGCTTCATTTGACTTTGTGCTGTGTGGACTGTCGATATTCTTCTTTCCCCAGCTTCAGCGTGCACTAAACGAATTCTGCCGTGTTCTCAGGTCGAGCGGGCGAGTTGGCGTAACGACCTTTGCCAAGGATTCTGAAGCCTTTGATTGGTTTAGGGAAGTACTTCGTTCTTACTCGTCGCAAGATTCTCAGACCGGCGAAAGGCAGAAGCCTTCCGCTCCGACACTTGACACACCGACTGGATTAGAGACGAGTCTGAGCAACGCAGGATTCGAAAGTATTAAGATCGTTAAGGAAGGAGTTGATTTCGCATATAAAAATGAAGAAGAGTTATGGTCATCATTATGGTCTATCGCAGCACGACTCCGTTTAGAACTGATGGACCTCTCTACTTTGGAACGATTCAAGGCTGACGTCTTCCAAAAGGTTCAAGTCTTTAGAAAATCTGATGGGATTCACGTACCACAGTGGCGTGTACTGTTTGCCTTGGGTACCAGATCACGTCATTGACTGACACGCCAGCTCTCAATCTTGTTGGTTTGGTTTTGGATAGAAATTCTATGCACACACACACAAATTGACGGTGGTTAGGACAAG
>Ga0315268_10002331_pt1 | contig 21505 bp, 20 predicted proteins | sample C1_top_MG_FD_204535 | JGI IMG/M metagenome (GOLD analysis project Ga0315268, IMG submission 204535) | Sediment microbial communities from Yellowstone Lake, YNP, Wyoming, USA - C1_top | ecosystem: Environmental > Aquatic > Freshwater > Lake > Sediment | place: USA: Wyoming | collected 2017-08-01 | reverse complement strand
TTCTCGGTTGTGATGTCCTGGTGGACGTAATTGTAGTTGCCGCGCCTTAGCCGGTCTTCGAAGGAAACCGCAGGGTCGATCTGGAAGCTGTACTCCTCAAATTCATCGGCTATGAAATTCACCAGCGCCCGGTCAATATAGCGGTTGAACAGTCCACCATTCGTAATGATGCGCTCGGCTTGAGACGTCGTGAGTTTCATCGCTTCCAACCGCTTCTTGATGAAGCCGATGATGCAACCCATCTGGTCTTCGGTCGCTGCAACTCCGGGAGCTGGTGTGTTCTTGGTCGACATTCCGTTTTCCTACGGGTCGATGGCTGAGGATCCTACCGTTCAGAGTGCTTAAGGGAATTCTCCGCGATTGCGCACTATCTCACGATCATCACGGGACAATGTGCGTATTTCAGAACGCGCTCCGAGATCGAACCTAGGATCACTCTTTCAAACATTGAGGTGCCGCGATGTCCGAGCAGCACCAGATCAATGCCTCCGGCTTCTGCTCGACGGATGATCTGTTGTGCGGGGTGGCCCACGGCAATCTCGGTCTTCATGTCCAAACCGTGGTCCTTGGGCCTAGCCGTGAGCTTCTGGAACGCTGCTGTGTAGTGCTCACGTGCGTCGTCTAACACGGCATCGACTTCCACAATCGTTGCTGGCTCAGGCAGCCGTGCAACCGCAAACAGCAGAACTTCGGCATCCAGGCATTCTGCCAATTCCATTGCAACTTCAGCGGCCTTTTCCGCATGCGGAGAACCATCGAAGCCGACGAGCAATCTGCGAAAATAGGGATTGTGTCGCCTCTTGTCCATGATTCACCTCTTTGCAAAGCACAATGCAACAATACCGGCGCGCTCAAACGCTGTTCATGATCCCCATGAAAAGAATGAAAGCACCAACGGCAACGCGATAAGCCACGAATACGATCAAAGACCGGGTCCGGAGATAGCGAATCAATCCCCAGATGGCGACGTAGCCCACCACCGCTGAGACGACCACCCCCAACACAAACGGAAAACGCATCTCTGGGGGCAGTCCTGTGCGCACCAGTTCTCGCCCTTCTATGGCCGCGGCACCGGCAATGATGGGGGTAGACAACAAAAAGCTGAACCGGGTCGCGGCCTCGCGTTTCAGATGGCGGAACAACGCCGTGGAAATGGTCGAACCCGACCGGGAAACGCCCGGGATGATGGCGAAGGCCTGCGCGACCCCGACGCTGACCGCATCGCCGACCCCGATATCGAGCACGGACTTCTCGCGCCGGCCCGCATGTTCCGACCACCACATGTACAATCCGACGACGATCATCGCGCTTCCAATCACCACCGGCGTTCTTAAGCTTCCCTCCGCCGCCTTCTGAAAAATCAATCCAGTGATCATGGCTGGGATTGTCGCCAGGGCCAAGTAGGCGAGGAGGAGCCGTTCATGCCTCTTGTCCCGTGGCGTGAGCGGGCCCCCTTGATCGTCGGACGTGATGCGGAAGTTTGCTCGTAGTGCGCCGCCAAGCAAGTTTATCCAGGTGGGAAAGAAATACACGACAACCGCGATCAAGGTTCCGAAGTGCAGCGCAATATCAAAACCGAGCCCAGGGTCCCGCCAATGCAGCAGGCGCGGAATGATGGCCAAGTGCGCCGTGCTCGAAATCGGCAGGAACTCCGTCAGTCCCTGAACGACTGCCAGTACAATAACTTCAGACAGGGGCAAGCTTCAGTCCTGATGCAGCCTCGATATCTAGAGGTCATCAGCCGGTGAGAAGAGCGGCGGTTGTGGCGAACCTCATCGCCAAAATCAGTGTAAAGGTAACACGGTCATGCGAGCCTATCAATTTCTGAGGTTGCCGCAGTGCGCTCAAATCGAGTAATGCCCGTGTGGTGATAGAAATCACTGACCGGTCTACGGTCACAGTGTTACGTTCTGCTGGAGACGCGGAGCCGCGTATGGATCTCGAGACAGCATTTTTCGACACTCCGATCGCGGGGCTTGTGTGGGTATTGTTGTTGGTGATGTGCGCAGAATTGATTGCCGTGGCATTTCTGGCGCAACGCGAACGCCGGTTCGGCGCCGCTCATGAGTGACCCGGTGATGATGCGGACGGACATGTGCCAAGAGTAACAGCAGATTTTTTTTGGAACCTCTTGACAGTTGCCCGCATCGAAGTAAACTGAAAACGAGCGTTATCGGTGAAGGAGTACCACCCTTAACCGCCGCCCCTCTATGAAAGACCGGGACGGCTAATGACTCCTGACAGGGATTCTTGTCTCGGGGGTTGTTGGCACCGGTTGTCCCACCACAAGCAGCTCCCAGTGACAGGCGCCCACGGAAATTTATCAACGAGGATCGCAAATGGGAAATGTGTGGGTCTTGGCAGCCGTCTGGGTCGGCCTTGCTTTGCTTGCTACGCTGCTCGCAAACTGGCTGAAGATTTCAGTCGCTCTAACGGAAATTGTGGTGGGCGTTGGCGCTCAGTTTGCCATCGGCGCCGTCGCCGGGTCATTTTCACTGGGCGCAAAGAACGAGTGGGTTAGCTTCCTGGCGGGGACGGGCGCCATTGTTCTGACCTTTTTGGCGGGCGCCGAGCTCGATCCAACGGTTTTCCGCAGCAAGTGGAAAGAAGCGGGCGTGGTGGGCCTGGTGGGGTTCTTTGCGCCGTTCCTCGGCTGCTCTGCGCTGGCGCACTACTTGCTTCATTGGAGCCTGCACGCCAGCTTGCTGGCCGGCGTGGCGCTGTCCACCACGTCGGTAGCCGTGGTGTACGCGGTCATGCTGGAACTCGGCTTCAACAAGACTGAGTTCGGCAAGGCCATTCTGGCGGCGTGCTTCATCAATGATTTGGGAACGGTGATCGCGCTCGGTCTCATCTTCTCTCCCTTCACGCTTCGGACGGTGGTCTTCGTGGTGGTCGGCGTCGTTGCCTTCGCGCTGCTGCCGTATATCACCCCCAAGTTCTTCGCAAAGTACGGCGGACGTGTTTCCGAGATAGAGGCGAAATACTTGCTGTTGGCCCTGTTTGCACTGGGCGGATTGGCGGCCTGGGCGGGGAGCGAGGCGGTGCTTCCGGCGTACATCATCGGCATGATGCTGGCGGGCACGGTGGGCAAGGATCACGCGCTGATTCGCCGGCTGCGGACACTGACCTTCGGGCTGTTGACGCCGTTTTACTTCATCCGCGCCGGGTCTTTCGTCTCGGTTCCGGCATTGATCGCCGCGCCGCTGGTGTTCATCGCGCTGTTCGGCGCAAAGTCACTGACCAAAGTTGTGGGCCTGTTCCCGACCGTGAAGGCTTTCAAGTACCAGCCGCAAGAGGGCATCTACTACACGCTGATGATGTCCACCGGGCTGACATTCGGCACCATATCGTCGCTGTTCGGCCTGAATCATGGCATTATCACTGGCGCCCAGTATTCGTATCTTGTGGCGACGGTCATTGCCAGCGCGGTCGTACCAACCATGATCGCCAACCAATTCTTCATGCCCAGGCACCTGCTGGCAGTGAAGGTGGCAGAAGTGGAATTCGCGCAGGTGACGGCGGAAGGCGATTGAGGCAACAACTGATGGTCTGATTGCCTCGATCGAGAGGGCTGATACGGCCGCAAGGACACTCGGAATGTTGGCGTTTTGTACCAGGTGTTGGTCGGAAATCTCAGCCAGTGACCTGGTTTGTCCGGAATGCGGCGCCCGGGTTGACGATGACCCCAGGTCGTTCGAGCAGAAGCTGGTGGCCGCCTTGGCCCATCCCCTGCCCGAGACCCGGGCCCGCATTTGCTGGGTGCTAGGCCAGAAGAAGGCCGGATGGGCCGTTCCGCACCTGCTTCACGCGCTTGCCGACCGCGACCTTTTCGTGCGCGTCGCGGCGCTGCGAGCGCTCGGTGAAATTGGCGACTCTTCGGCGCTGGCCGCTCTGGAACGGGCAGCGGCTGACGAGAACCTGATGATCCGGACCGTGGCCAAAAGGGCGTTAGACCGGTTACGAGCACGGGAATCGGCGTAGACGCAGAATCCCTCGCTCGTATGTCATTCCTGGTCCCAGAAACCGGGGCGGAGGCGAACGTTTGATGCACGCGGCGCGCTCGCGGGCCGGTGCGAAAGGGGCTGAACGAACGGTGGATGCGCCGAAGATTCCAGGCATATCCAAACCGCCCAGAAAAGCGGCGCTCAAGTTCGTCCTGTTAATCGGTGTCGTCAGCTTCTTTGCTGATTTCACCTACGAAGGCGCTCGCAGTGTCACCGGCCCATTTTTGGGGGTCTTGGGGGCCAACGGGGCAATTGTCGGCGTTGTCGCCGGCCTGGGCGAATTGCTCGGCTACGGGCTGCGCCTGGTCTCCGGCAAGCTGAGCGAGAAGACGCAGAAATTCTGGCCCATCACCCTGTTCGGCTACCTGATCCAGATGGCAGCCGTACCGTTGCTCGCTCTCGCGGGTAGTTGGCAAGTCGCGGCGCTGCTGATCATCGTGGAGCGTATCGGCAAGGCGACGCGCAACCCGCCGCGTGACGTAATGCTGTCACATGCCGCGAAAGAAATGGGCTACGGCTGGGGATTCGGCGTCCATGAAGCACTGGATCAGTTCGGGGCGCTGTTCGGGCCGCTGGTGGTCGCCGCGGTACTTGCCCACCGAGGCGAGTATCGGACTGCTTTCGCCGTCCTCGTCATACCGGCGGTGATCACTTACGCGCTGCTGGTCGTGGCGCGCCTGCTGTACCCGCGGCCTGAAGAGCTCCACGCACCAACTCCCGACGTCCACACACAGGGCCTCCCACGCATCTTCTGGATTTATCTGGCGGGCGCGGCGCTGGTAGCGGCCGGCTTCGCCGACTTCCAGCTCATTGCCTACCACTTCGAAAAGGCCAGTGCAGTAAAGGACATCTGGATACCGATCATGTATTCGATTGCCATGGCGGTCAGCGGCGTCGGATCGCTGCTGTTTGGCCGCATGTTTGACCGGGTTGGAATTGGCGTGCTGATCCCGCTGACGCTGATCTCGGCCTTGTTTGCTCCCCTGGTCTTCCTGGGCGGATTCTGGCCCGTAATCGTGGGTTCCGCGCTCTGGGGCCTCGGCATGGGGGTGCACGAATCGATCATGCCGGCGGCAGTGGCTACGATGGTTCCTGCTCAACGGCGCCCTTCCGCTTATGGACTCTTCACGGCTGGTTATGGCGTGGCGTGGTTCATTGGCAGCGCAGCGATCGGCGCCCTTTACGACTTCTCAGTCCCTGGCGTCGTGATCTTCTGCATCGTGCTACAACTCGCGGCAGTGCCCATTTTTCTGAAGGTGCGGAACATGGCTCGCACCGCAATTCACTGAGCAATAAGCTGCCGCGCGGCCGCGCGCAGAAACAGTGTGTTGGTGCGGCTGAAGCGCGTAAGGGAAACGGGGGGAAACGGGGACGGGGGGCGGGTGGCCCAGGTAAGCGAGGGGTGCCCCAGACGAGCCGGTTTTGCTCGTCTGGGCACGATGTGGTGAAGTACACTGTCGGCGTGTCGCCCCACCCCAAGCGCTGTTACGGCCACGGCGACCTGCACTTCGTCACCTTCAGTTGCTATCGCCGCCTGCCCTTACTCGGCACAGCGCGCCGCCGCGATCTGTTTCTCTGCGCCCTGGAAGCCGTCCGTCGGCAGTATCGGTTCGTCGTAGTTGGATATGTGGTCATGCCGGAGCACGTCCATCTGCTGGTCAGCGAACCGGAGCGGCGCGACCTGTCGGTCGTGCTCAAGGCGCTGAAGCAGGCGGTGGCGCGCCGCGTCCTGGCAAGCCTGCGCCGCCGCAACTCGCGGCAGGGCGAACTCTTTCCCGGCGCGTTGGTACCGCGTTCCTTCTGGCAGGCGCGCTTCTACGATTTCAACGTGTGGACGGCGAAGAAGCGGATTGAGAAGCTTCGCTACATGCATCGCAATCCGGTGACGCGCGGTTTGGTCGCTTCCCCGGAGCAGTGGTGCTGGAGCAGCTTCCGCGCTTACGCTCTGGGCGAGAAAGGAGTGGTGGCCATCAATGCCATGTTTCCTCCGCAGTGGGCGGGCGCACACGTAGCGGCATGAGGTTTTCCGCCCAGACGAGCAAAACCGGCTCGTCTGGGGCACCCCAGTTTTGGTCTGGCCCACCCGCCAACGGAGCCGCCGACAACCGGAACTGCTGACAGCGCTGCCTTCAGGGCTGTGTGAACATAGTCGCCCGCTGTACGTGTCGGGAGTGCAGTTTCGCGCTTCGAGTCTTCCATAACACAATGCTACATCGGCTCTGGTCCACCTTTTAAACATCGAACGCCCGCCAGGCCAGCGCCAGCCCGCCCGCGCCGGGTCAGGCGTGCCCGACCCCGGCCCCGCGCCCGGTCAGCCAGCGCCAACCCCGGTCCCAGCCCAGCCACGCCAGCGCCCAGGCCGGGGCAGCGGTGTAGCCGAATTTTTCCCGGAGAATACTACCCCCGCCCGCCGTTGACCGGCATGCCGAGTAGCCCGTAAACTGACAGTTTAAAAGCCCGCCTTGGCTATTTCCGCCGCTGATGCGGAGGGATGATCCTTGCAGGAGGTTTGTGCTGGGTAGAGTCTCCCGATACGTGTTTGTGTCGCTGGCATGCGCGCTGCTGGCGGCGCCGGCGCTGGCGCAGCAGACGGCGAAAGTCACGCTCGACGTCAGTGAAACCATCTTCAGCGTGGCCGCCGCCATCAACCAGTGCGGTTACGGTGGCCAGCCGGGGCCCGGCGAGCCGATGCGCGCCCAGGTGCGCAGCGAGCTGGCGCGGGCGGTGGCTGCCTCCAGGCCGGCGCAGACTGTCAGCGCCGAAATGTGCGCTTTCTACCGCGACCACCAGCAGGCGGACTCGGCCCGCGACCTGGCGCAGTACGTGTCGCTGGCGCTGGAAATGGGCGATCCGCCCAGGTTCGATCTGAAGGTCAAAGAAGCCGACCTGCCGCCGGATGCCAACTACGTTCTCGGATTCGTTCCCCTGCTGCAGCGCTTTTACCAGGCTGCCGGCCTGCACCGCATATGGGAGCAGCACCGCGCGGAGTACGAAGGGCTGATCGAGCGCTTCCACCAGCCGGTGGCCGACATGCTGGTGCGCACCGACGTGTACCTGAAAATGCCGATCAGCGGCTACGTGGGGCGGCAGTTCACGGTGTACCTGGAGCCCATGGCTGTGCCGGGACAGGTGAACGCGCGTAATTATGGGGTGGACTACTTCATGGTGGTGTCGCCCAGCGGCGAATCGCTGCCGATTGACGGCATCCGGCACACCTATCTGCATTTCATCATCGACCCGCTCATGATGAAGCGGCCGGTGGCGATGAAGCGCCTGCAGCCGCTGCTGGACGCAGTGCAGACCGCGCCTCTGGACGACAGCTACAAGCACGACGTGTCGCTGCTGGCGGCCGAATCGCTGATCCGCGCCGTGGAAGCCCGCCTGGAGGGCGCCGGCAAAGCCGCCGAGGCGGCCCGGCAGCGGGAAGTCAACCAGGCCATGGCCGAGGGCTTTATCCTCACCCGCTACTTCTTCGAGCAGTTGACGAAATTCGAGGAGGGGCCGGAAAGCGTGCGCGCCGCCCTGCCCGACTGGCTGTACTATCTTGATGTCGGCCGGGAACGCAAGCGCGCCGAGGAGACGCAGTTCGCGGCGCGCTCGGCGCCCGACGTGATGAGCGCATCCCGGCCCAAGCGCGGGCTGCTGGATTCCGCCGAGGAGCGGCTGCGCGCCGGCGACCTGATCAGCGCCCAGAAGCTGGCGCAGCGGGCCTTGGATGAAAACAAGGAAGACGCCGGGGAGGCGCTGTTCATCCTGGCTGAAGTGGCTACCCAGAACAAGGACATCAAGGGGGCGCGGGATTATTTCGAGCGCACCGTGCAAGTGGCCAAGAGCCCGCACCTGGTAGCCTGGTCGCATATTTACCTGGGGCGGATTTTCGACTTGCAGGCGGAGCGCGACCAGGCCCTGCAACACTACAAGGCGGCGCTGGCGGCCGGGGACAACACCCCGGAAACGCGGGCGGCCGCCGAACGCGGTCTGCAAGAGCCGTACCAGCCGCGACGGCAGTGAGTTCCGGCCCCGGTTCGTCCGGCGCCGATCAGGTTAGGAGAGGAAATGAAGCGCGTATTCATCGTGGTATTGGTAATCATGACCGCAGCCGCACTGGCGGTTGCGCAAGCCGCGCCCGCGGCGCAGAAACCCGCCGCTCCGGGCGCACCCACGCAGGCCGTCCCCAGCCAGCCGGCAGCGCCTCCGGCCGCCCCCGGGCAGGCCGCGCCGGCGCCGGGACAGGCGGTAGCGCCGGCGCCGGTTGCCGGCCGGGGGCAGCCGCAAGCCCAGAGTGCCGAGGAGTACAAGGCATTCCAGGAGGCGGCGGCCAAGAACACTCCTGCCGAACTGGAGGCCGGCGCCGACGCCTTCGCCACCCAGTTTCCCAACAGCGAGTTGCGTACCCTGTTGTACTTGCGCGCCATGCGCGAGTACCAGAACGTCAACAACGCGGACAAGACCATCGCCATGGGCCGCAAGGCACTGGGGATCGACGCGAACAATCCTGAGGCGCTGGTAACGGTGGCCACGGTGCTTTCGGAACGCACCCGGGAAACCGATCTCGACCGCGAAGAGCGCCTGGCGGAAGCCACGCGCGACGCGCAGAAGGCGCTGCAAACGGTCGAGACCGACCTGATCGTGCCGCCCAATGCGCCGCCGGACCGCGTCGAGGCGGCCAAGAACGCTATGCGCTCCATGGCCTACGCCGCCATGGGCACGGTGGAGATGACGAAGAAGAACTTTCCCGCCGCCGAAGCAAACCTGAAGCAGGCTGTCCAGTTGCCTATCGCCCAACCGGACCCGGTGGCCTGGCTGCGCTTGTCGGTGGTTCTGGACCAGCAGAGGAAGTACCAGGAGGCGCTGGACGCGGCCAACAAGGCGATCCAGTATTCGGACGACATGCCGCAGGCCAATAACCTGGCCAAGATGGAGCGCGATCGCCTGCAGAAGCTGCTGGGAACCGCGCCGGCGCCGGCAACGGCCCCGGCGACGATTCCGGAAGCGGCCACGCCGCCCAAACCGGCCACGCCGGCTACGCCTCCGCCCAAGTAATTTACGGTTCACGGTTATCGGTTCACGGTTCAGCCATTACGCTAGTGGCGGACAACCGCAAACCGGCAACCGTAAACCGATAATCGTAGACCAGATGAAACCGCGAAACATCAGCGCGCTGGAAGAAGCGCTCGAGCACCGCTTCGCCAACCCCGGACTGCTGGAGCAGGCGGTCACGCACAGTTCGCATGCCCGCGAGGAGGAGTCCCGCAACGGGGCGCAGGGCGAGGTTGCCGATAATGAGCAACTGGAATTCCTGGGCGACGCGGTGCTTGGCTTCGTCACCAGCCAGGAGCTGTTCCAGCGTTTTCCGGAGTTCCGCGAAGGCGAGCTCTCCAAGCTGCGCGCCTACCTGGTCAGCGAGAAGCACCTGATCCGGGCCGCCAAGCGGCTGCAACTGGGGCGCTACCTGCGGCTCGGCCACGGCGAAGAAAAGAGCGGCGGGCGCAGCAAGACCACGCTGCTGGTGGACGCGCTGGAAGCCGTGCTGGCGGCGCTTTACCTGGATGCCGGTTTGGACGGGGCGCGCACATTCATCCTGGAGAAGGTGCTGGAGCCGGAGTTGAAGACGCTGAGCAAGGGCAGCGCCGAAGGCTTGCCGGTCACCGATTTCAAATCGGCGCTGCAGGAAGCGGCGCATTCCATGGGATGGCCGCAACCCTCGTATGTGCTGGTGAAGGAGCGCGGGCCCGAACACCAGAAGACGTTCACCATCGAAGCCCAGGTGGGAGCGCCGGGCCATCAGGATGGCCCGGAATACACGGCGCGCGGCGAGGGACCGACGAAGAAGCAGGCCGAGCAGGGCGCTGCCAAGAAGGCATTGGAGTACATACGCAGTCTGGGGAACGACAACCCGAAACCGCCGCGCAGCCGGCGCCGGACCACGCAGCCATAGCCCCGCCGCCTGTGCCGGCGGCAGCGGCAGAACCGAGCGCGGCGGAAAAGCCGCGAAGCGCGGTGAAGCCCGGCTGGCTGGCCTCGGTGCAATCGCTGGCCGGCACGGTGGTGATCGCGGTGTTCGTCATCACCTTCATCGTGCAGGCGTTCCAGATTCCTTCCGAGTCGATGGAAAACACGCTGTTGATTGGTGATTACCTGCTGGTGGACAAGGTGCACTATGCCAGCGGGGGCCGCTGGGGCGAGATCCTGCCGTACTCCCCGATCCGGCGCGGCGACATCGTTGTCTTCCGCTACCCCGTGCACGCTACGCAGCATTTCGTAAAGCGGGTGATCGGCGTGCCCGGCGATCGGGTCCGGCTGATCGATAAACAGTTATGGGTGAACGGGGCGCCGGTGAAGGAGAACTACGTGGTCTACCATTCGCCGGTGCACGACTACTACCGCGACGACTTTCCCGCGGCCAATTACCTGTCGTCGAACGTGGAGGCGCGCTGGTGGCTGCAGATGCGCGGCCTGGTGCGCAACGGCGAGCTGGTGGTCCCACCGGGCGAGTATTTCGTCCTCGGCGACAACCGCGACGAGAGCCTGGACAGCCGCTACTGGGGGTTCGTGCCGCGCCAGAACATTATCGGACGGCCGCTGTTGATCTACTGGTCAGTGCGCGACTCCGAGCCGCCGGCCGGGGCGCGGGCATCGAATGATAGACTTTCCCGGTTTGCGTACCTGCTGACCCATCTGTGGCAGCAGACGCGATGGCAGCGTACCTTCCGGTTGGTGAAATAACAGGAAAGCACTTGGCGAAGAAAGAAGAAGAAAAGGTCAAGGCGGAAAAAAAGCGCGAAACGCCGATGGAGTTTATCGCCTCCATGGCGGTGGTGCTGGTGGTCGGGCTGTTCATCATCACCTATTGCCTGCAGGCGTTCGAAATTCCCTCCAGCTCGATGGAGGACACGCTGCTGATCGGGGACCACGTCTTCGTGGACCGCGATACCGTGGGGCCGAGGACACGCTGGATGCCGCTGATTCCATATCACCACATCCAGCGGCGCGACATCGTAGTCTTCATCTCCCCGGCGGAACCCGGCCTCTACGTGGTCAAGCGCATCATCGGCGTTCCCGGGGACCGCATCCACCTGCGCGACGGGGTCGTGTACCTGAACGGACAGAGGCAGAACGAGCCCTACGTTATCCATAACGGCAGTTACAATCCCTACCGCGACAACTTTCCCGCCGTCCCGCCCGGCGACTCCAACAGCGTCACCCCCGAGTGGCGCCTGACCATGAGCTCCTACATCGAGGGCGGCGACCTGGTGGTGCCCCCGGGCAGCTACTTCGCCATGGGGGACAACCGCGACGTCAGCTACGACAGCCGTTACTGGGGGTTCATCCCGCGCCAGAACATCATCGGCCGGCCGCTGTTCATCTACTGGTCGTTTGAGACCCCGCCGGGACAGTACATGAAGACCAGCCTCAGCGACCGCATTGCCTTCATGGGCCGCGTGGTCTTTCATTTTTTCAGCATGACCCGCTGGAACCGCATGTTCAAGCTGGTGCGCTGATGTCCCGATACCTGAATCGGCGGGTGTTCCTGGGCGTAGTGGTTGTCCTGCTGCTGGCCATCTTCGTCCCGCCGCTGATCAACGTGAACCGGTTGCGGCCGCAGATTGCGGGAGCGCTCAGCCGCGCCTTGGGACGCCCGGTCAGCGTCGGTTCTGTCAGCCTGCGCCTGTTTCCCCGTCCCGGGTTGAATTTGCAGCGGCTGACGGTGCAGGACGATCCCGCCTTCAGCGCCGAACCGCTGCTTCAGGCCGACGAGGTTACCGCCAGCCTGCGGCTGACCTCGCTGTGGCGGGGGCGGCTGGAGATGGCGCGCCTGAGCCTCAGCTATCCCAGCCTGAACCTGGTGCGCGCGCGCAACGGCCACTGGAACCTGGAGTCGCTGCTGGAGCGCGCCCGGCAGACGCCGGTGGCCCCTACTGCCAAGCTGCAGGCCGAATCGCGCCCGCGCTTCCCCTACGTGGAGGCCGAGGGCGGGCGCATCAACCTGAAGATCGGGCAGGAAAAGAAGGTTTACGCCCTCAGCGACGCCGATTTCGCGCTCTGGCTGCAACGCGAAGATGAGTGGCGCCTGCGCCTGGCCGCGCGCCCCGTCCGCACCGACGCCAACCTGAGCGATACCGGCAGGGTCAGACTCAGCGGCAGCGTGCGGCGCGCCGCCACCCTGAGCGGCACGCCCCTGGACCTGCAACTCGGGCTCGAGCGCGCGCAACTGGGCCAGCTCACTACGTTGATCTACGGGCGTGACCGCGGCTGGCGCGGCACGGTCAACGTCAACGCCACCCTGCGGGGCACGCCGGCGGAGTTGAAAATCGCGGGCGACGCGTCGGTTGGTGATTTTCGCCGTTACGACATCGGCACCCGTGGGTCGCTGCGGCTGGCCACGCGCTGTACGGCCGTGTTCAGCACGCTCGCGCAGCGGCTTTCCGATATCGCCTGCCACTCGGCGGTGGGCGACGGCGCCATTGACCTGGCCGGCGCCCTCAACGGTGTGCTGCCGCCACAGGCTTACGCCCTCACGCTGACCGCTCATGATGTGCCGGCCTCCAGCCTGGCTCTGCTGGTCTCGCGCATGAAAAAAAACCTGCCGGAGGACCTTGCCGCCCAAGGCACGGTGGCGGCGGACTTCGACCTGCGAAGACTGAACGCCGCTGCCGCGCCTGTGTGGACCGGGTCCGGCACAGCGTCGCAGGTGGAATTGCGCTCGGCGCTGATGAATGAACCCTTGACGGTCGGCAATGTTCGTTTCTTGCTGGGCGCTGCGCCGCGGAACAACCGCCCGGGGAAAGGCCAAGCCCTGCCGGAAACGACGCTGCACATTGACTCGTTGCCCCTGGACCTCGGCGGCGCCACCCCCGCCAGGGCGCAAGCGTGGTTCTCGCGTACCGGCTACAAGATATCCATCGAGGGAGAAGCGCAGGTGCGGCGGCTGCTGGAAGTGGCGCTGGCCGCCGGAGTACGCGCCCCGCAGCCGGCCGCCACTGGTCTGGCGGGCGTGGATTTGCTGCTGGCGGGCGGCTGGACGGGCTTTGCCGCCCCCGCCGTCTCCGGCACGGCGCAGATTCGTGACGTGAACCTGCCCCTGGCCGGATTCGCCGCCCCGCTGCAAATTGCCTCCGCGTACGTCAACCTGTCCGGCGCCGCCACCTCGGTCTACAACTTGAACGCCGGCTTTCCCGCCCTGCATTTGAGCTTTAGCGGCTGGTTGCGTCTGCCCGTGTCCTGCGATGAAGCCCAGTGCCCGGTGCAATTTCAACTCGCCAGCAACCAGCTTTCAACCGACGAACTGAACCGGCTGCTCAATCCCCGCCTGCAGAAGCGCCCTTGGTACGACCTGATCGGCGCCAGCCGCCCCCAGCCGCCGTTGCTGGGACGGATGTCGGCGCAGGGCACGATCACCGCGGGCCGGGTCATGGTGGGTGGGTTGACGGCCAACCACGTCAGCGGCAGCGTGCGCTTGCAGCGCGGGATAGTGAGCATCGGCAACCTGCGCGCTGAGGTGCTTGGCGGTACCCACATGGGCGAACTGCGCGCCGATTTCAGCGGAGCGCAGCCGGTGTACAGCGCCCGCGGCGCCCTGGACAAGGTTTCCATCGCCCTGTTGGCCGCTCTCACTCACGACGGCTGGGGCAACGGGCGCGCCGGCGGGAGCTATCAGGTGACCGCTTCCGGCTGGGACGCCGCGGCCCTGCGCGATTCCGCGGCCGGCGACATCGCCTTCAACTGGCGCGACGGCGCCCTCACTCACCTTTCGCTTACCGGCGGCGCCGCTCCCCTGCGCCTTCGCCAATTCCAGGGCAAAGCCACGCTGGCCGGCGGCCTGCTTACCTTGTCCGCGTGCAAAATGGACACCCCCGGCGGCATCTACACGGTGAGCGGAACCGCATCCCTGGACCGGCAACTGGAACTCCGGCTCGTGCGCGCCAAGGCGCAAGCCTATGACGTCAGCGGCACGCTGGAGAAACCGCGGGTGAAAATCGGCAAGCTGCCGCCGACGGAAGCCGCCTTGAAGCGATGAAGCTTGCCTTGCTAGCGCTGCTGTTGCTGGGCGCCGCCGGCCTGCGGCAACAAACGCCCGCGCCTTCCGGCACCCAGGCCATGTACAACGCGGCCGCCGCCAGCGCCGAGGCCAAGTTCCGCCACATCAAGGAGAACGCGCGGCGCAACCCGCCAGACCAGGCCCCCACGGTCTTCAGCGAACGCGAGATCAACGCTTATTTGGCTTCGGGGCGGGTCAAGCTGCCCGCGGGCGTCCGCCGCGTGGATCTGACCGGGACTCCCGGCACTATCGACGCGACGGCGTCGGTGGACTTCGACCAGATCACGGCCCAGAAGGGCTCCTCCAACCCGCTGCTGGCGCTGTTCAGCGGCGTGCACGAGGTCCACGCCGTGGCGGGGGCCGAAGGCAGCGGCGGCAGGGGACATATCCACATCACCCGCATCGAACTGGACGGCATCACCATCCCGCGCGTGGCGGTGGAATTCTTCCTCGACCGCTACATCCGCCCCAAGCACCCGGAAGTCGGCCTGGACACCACCTTCACCTTGCCTTACCGCATTGACCTGGCGATCGTGGGCGAGCACAAGCTGACGGTTACGCAAAAATAATCGTCGTTAGCCGTTGGTCGGTGGTCGGTCGCCGTTGGTCGGTGTGGCCAACGACCAACGACTAACGACTAACGACCAACGACTCCGCAGCACATTCGGAGTTACAATGCGCCGTTTCGGGAGATACTCGTGGCCTATATCCAATTCCTCGGCGCGGCCGGCGTGGTTACCGGCTCCAAGCACCTGATCAACACCTGCGACGATCCCAGCGGCAAATCCGGGTTCCAGGTTCTGCTCGATTGCGGCCTGTTCCAGGGGCAGAAGGAATGGCGCGAGCGCAATTGGCAGGACCTGCCCATGCCGGTGCGCGAAATCGACGCCGTCATTCTCACCCACGCGCACCTGGACCACTCCGGGTGGATTCCGCGCCTGGTGAAGGAAGGCTACAAAGGCCCGATTTACGCCACACCGGCCACCATCGACCTGTGCTCCATTCTGCTGCCCGATTCCGGCCACCTGCAGGAAGAAGACGCGGCCTTTCACAATAAGCGCAAGACCTCCAAGCACAGCCCGGCGCTGCCGCTCTACAGCTTCGCAGAGGCTCAGGAGTGCATGCAGTACTTCCGTCCGGTGGAGTTCGGCAAGACGGTCGAGTTGCGCTCCGACTTCGCCTTCCGCTTCGTGCGCGCGGCGCATATTCTGGGCTCGGCGATGGTGGAGATCACCATGCCGGGGCAGCGCCTGCTGTTCACCGGCGACATCGGCCGGGTCCGCGATTCAGAACTCGCTCCCGGCCGCGTGGTCCACTCCGGCCCCGCCGAGGGCGAGAACGCCGATCTGCTGGTGATGGAGTCCACCTATGGCAACCGCCTGCATCCCACCACCGACCCGCGCCCTGAACTGGCGCGCCTTATCCGCGAAACCGTCCGGCGCGGCGGCTGCGTGGTCGTCCCGGCCTTCGCCGTCGAGCGCACGCAAAAGCTGCTTTTCCTGCTCCAGGAGCTGATGGAATCAGGCCAGATTCCGCGCATCCCGGTGCACACCGACAGCCCCATGGCGATCCACGCGGTGGAAATCTTCCTGAAGCACAGCGAGGAATTCAGCGAGGAGACACGGCAACTCATCGGCCGTTACGGCTCGCCGCTGACGTGGGAGGGTTTTTACTTCGACATCACGCCGGCGCAATCGAAGAAGATCAACGACAGCCGCTATCCCATGATCATCGTGTCGTCCAGCGGCATGGCCACCGGCGGGCGCATCCTGCACCACCTCATCCAGCGCCTGCCCGACCCGCGCAACCTGGTGCTATTCATCGGATTCCAGTCGCCGGGCACGCGCGGCTTCAGCCTCAAGAACGGCGCCCGCGAGATCAAGATGTTCGGCGAAGTGGTTCCGGTGCGCGCCCAGATCGCCGCCCTGGAGCAGTTCAGCGATCACGCGGACACGCCCGAACTGCTGGAGTGGCTGCACACCTTCAAGCAGCCGCCGGCGCAGACCTACCTCGTGCACGGGGAGCCCGCTTCCGCCGCCGCCCTGCGCGAATCCATGCTTCAGGAGCTGGGCTGGCGCGTGGAGATCGCCGGCTACATGGGGAAGGTGCCGGTGGGGGCCGGCGCGGAACCTCAAGCCTAAAAAGGTAGTCTTTGTGGTTGGTAAACTCTAACGGCCTATTCAGAACCTTACGGAATGTCATCCTGAAGCGAAGCGAAGGATCTATGCATTTCCGCGAACGTCCCCGCCTGTTTTACGTATACATCATGACCAACCGCTCGAAGACGCTTTACGTCGGAGTGACCAACAATCTCGAGCGTCGCGTGTGGGAACACAAGAATGGGGTATGCGAAGGCTTCACGAGCAAGTACAAGCTCGACCGGTTGGCTTACTTCGAGCGCTTTGACGATATCCGCGGCGCAATCGACAGGGAAAAACAAATAAAAGGATGGCTACGCATCAAGAAGATGCAGCTCATCGTGTCAATGAACCCGGATTGGTGCGATTTGAGCAAGGATTGGGGTAAGCCAATTCCGCCGCTGCAAAGAAAAGCATAGATCCTTCGCTTCGCTCAGGATGACATTCACAATATTCTTTTCTGCTAGAACGCGCCCGTTGCGCGAAATCAGAATCTCTAATAACAAAGACATACAACCACCTAGGAAGCTTTCCTGCCCCTTCCTGTCCTTTGTGGTTGATTCTTGTATCCGCGTCGATCCGCCTAAATCCGCGGTCAGTTTTTGCTTGTGAACCGTACCAGGGCGTCGAGCTTCTCCCGCGCTGCTCCGGAATCGAGCGACTCGGCGGCGAGGGGGAGCGTCTCCGTGATGGAGTCGCCGCGGCCGGCGGCCACCAGGGCGGCGGCGGCGTTGAGCAGTACCACGTCGCGCCGGGCCGATTTCTCGCCGCGCAGAATTGCCCGAATGATGTCCGCGTTCTCCTGCGCGTCGCCGCCGGAGATATCTTCCAGGCGAGCCCGCCTCACTCCGAACTCTTCGGGCGTGATTTCATAGGTGCGCACGCGCCCGTCACGCACTTCGGCCACGCGCGTAGGGCCGGTGATGGTGACCTCGTCCAGCCCGTCGTCGCCGTGCACCACCAAGGCGCGGCGCAGGCCGAGCATGTTGAGCGCCTCGGCCAGCTTCGGAACCAGGTCGGCGGAATAGACGCCGACTACCTGCGCCGACGCCCGCGCCGGATTGCACAGCGGTCCCAGCAGGTTGAACACGGTGCGCAGCCGCAGCTCGCGCCGCGCCGGCTGTACGTACTTCATGGCCGAATGCATGGCGGGCGCGAACAGAAACGCGATTCCCACCTGCTCCAGGCAGGCGGCAATGCGCGCGGGCGGCAGCGTGATGTTCACGCCGAGAGCTTCCACCACGTCCGCCGAGCCGCATTTCGAGGTGACACTGCGGTTGCCGTGCTTGGCCACGCGCACACCGGCGCCCGCGACACAGAGGGCGGTCGCGGTGGAGATGTTAAAGGTGCCGCTGGCGTCGCCGCCGGTGCCGCAGGTGTCCACCAGGGCGTCCCGCTCGGTGCCGCTGGCGTCCAGCAGCGAGTCGCCGGCGATGGGCAGCGGCGCGGCGGCGGCGCGGATAGCCTCGGCGAAGCCGACGATCTCCTCCACCGTCTCGCCCTTCATGTGCAGCGCCACCAGCAGGGCGGCGATCTGCGCGTCCGTGGCCCCGCCGGCCAGTATCTGCGCCATGACGGCGCGGGCTTCCTCGCGCGCGAGCGACTCGCGGTGGTTGGCGATGCGGTGCAGGGCGTCGGTGATCACTGCTGCGACATTATCGCAGTCGGGCGCTGCTGTTCAATGCGCCGTGGCCGGCAGGCGCGTATCACACACCGCAGTCGCGTAGCTCACCGTGGTGCGTGATGTTTGCTGCCGGCCCTCTAATTCCGTTTACGCGGGGTGCGGGGTCTTATAAAATCACGAATTCGCAGTGGCAAGTGCGCGCGTCCTGAAGGCGTGCGCGGGATTGTTACATCATGAAAATTCACGAGTACCAAGCCAAAGCAATCCTGTCGAAGTACGGCGTCCCGGTCCCGCGCGGGGAGATGGCCACTACGCGCGAGCAAGCGGAAGAAATCGCCAAGCGCCTGCTGCAGAACGGCGCCAGCGGCGTGGTGGTGAAAGCCCAGATCCACGCCGGGGGCCGCGGCAAAGGCGGCGGCGTGAAGCTGGCCAAGTCGGCGGAGGAGGCCGGCGAGCTGGCCGGGCGCATGCTCGGCATGACGCTGGTCACCCACCAGACCGGCCCCGAAGGTAAAGTCGTGCAGCGCCTGCTGATCGAGGAGACGCTGCCCATCGCCCGCGAGCTCTACCTGAGCATGCTGCTGGACCGCGCCGAGGCCAAGCTGCTCATCATGGCCTCCCAGGCCGGCGGCATGGAAATCGAGCAGGTCGCGGCCGAGCACCCCGAGGCGATCATCAAGGAATACATCGAGACCGCCGTCGGGCTGCAGCCCTTCCAGGCGCGCAAGGTCGCCTTCGGCCTCGGCCTGAAGGGCGACGAGATCAAGAACGCCTCGCAGTTGCTATTCGGCATCTACAAGGCCTATCTCGACACCGACGCCTCGCTGGTGGAAATCAACCCGCTCATCACCACTCAGGACCACCGCGTCATCGCGCTCGACGCCAAGGTCAACTTCGACGACAACGCCCTGTTCCGGCGCAAGGACATCCGTGAGCTGCGCGACACGGCCGAGGAAGACACGCTGGAGGTCGAGGCCAGCAAGTACGGCCTGAACTACATCAAGCTGGACGGCAACGTGGGCTGCATGGTGAACGGGGCCGGGCTGGCCATGTCCACCATGGACATAATCAAGTACGCCGGCGGCATGCCCGCCAACTTCCTCGACGTGGGCGGCGGCGCCAATGAGGAGCAGGTGACGCACGCCTTCGAAATCCTGCTCAGCGACAAGAACGTGCGCGCCGTGCTGATCAACATTTTCGGCGGCATCCTGCGGGTGGACACGCTGGCCAACGGCGTGGTCGTCGCCGCCCGCAAGACCAACATCCAGCTCCCCATCGTGCTCCGGCTGGAGGGCACCAACGTGGAGCAGGGGCGCGAGATTCTGAAGCAGAGCGGGTTGAACTTCATCGTCGCCGAGACCATGAAGGACGCGGCCGAGAAAGTGGTTGCGGTGGCCGGGAAAGCCTGAGGATCGGGTGATCGGGTGATCGGGTGATCTGGTGATCGGGTGATCGCAAACCAGGAGCCGAAAGCTGAGAGCTGATAGCTGAAAGCTGAGAGCTAATCATGAGCATACTGATTGATAAGAACACCAAACTCGTCGTCCAGGGTCTGACCGGCAAGGAAGGCACCTTCCACGCCAAGAACTGCGCCGCCTACGGCACCAAGATCGTGGGCGGAGTGACGCCGGGCAAGGGCGGCACCACGCACGAGGGCTGGCCCATTTTCGACACGGTGCAGGAAGCGGTGGACAAGACCGGCGCCAACGCTTCGGTGATCTTCGTGCCGCCCTCGTTCGCGGCCGACGCCATCATGGAAGCGGCCGACGCCGAGGTCGAGCTCATCGTCTGCATCACCGAGGGCATCCCGACCAACGACATGATCAAGGTCTGGGAGTTCCTGCAGACCCGCCGCTCGCGCCTGATCGGGCCCAACTGCCCGGGCATCATCTCACCCGGCAAGTGCAAGGTCGGCATCATGCCCGGCCACATCCACAAGGAAGGGCCCATCGGCATCGTCTCGCGCTCCGGCACGCTGACCTATGAGGCCGTCTACCAGCTCACGCTGCGCGGCGTGGGGCAGTCCACCGCCATCGGCATCGGCGGCGACCCCATCATCGGGACCAACTTCGTGGACACGCTGGAACTGTTCCAGAAGGACCCGCAGACCGAGGCCATCGCGATGATCGGCGAAATCGGCGGCAACGCCGAAGAGGTCGCGGCCGAGTACATCAAGGCGCACGTCAAGAAGCCGGTGGTGGCCTTTATCGCCGGGCAGACCGCGCCCCCGGGACGCCGCATGGGCCACGCCGGCGCCATCATCTCCGGCGGACACGGGACCGCGGCCGAAAAGATCCGCGCCCTGGAAGCCGCCGGCATCAGAGTGGCCAAGACCCCGGCGCTGATCGGCGAAACCGTGCTCTCGGTGATCGGGGCCGCCGCCAAGGCCTGAAGCCAGTTGCCAGTTGCCAGTCGCTAGTTCCTAGTTCCTGGCTTTCTGCTGCCGAGAATAGCCCCGCAGGGGCGAACGCTGGTAGCCCAGCACGGCAGTGCTGGGAAAGAAAGTGCTAGTTGTTCACGAGTCCCGGAGGGACGGTACGATCCGACGATTAGGATCAAGACTCTTCAACGCTTAATCCAGTTGCCAGTTGCCAGTCGCCAGTTGCCAGTTCCTAGTTCCTGGCTTTCTGCTGCCGAGAATAGCCCCGCAGGGGCGAACGCTGGTAGCCCAGCACGGCAGTGCTGGGAAAGAAAGTAGCTCGTTGTTCGCGAGTCCCGGAGGGACGACGCGAACACCTGACGACCGAAAACCGACCGACGACCACGAAATGAAGACTCTGCAACGCACCCTCGCCATCATCAAGCCCGACGCCGTCGCCAAGCAGGCGGCCGGCGACATCATTGCCACCATCGAAACCAACGGTTTCCGCATCATCGCCATGAAGATGCTGGAAATCACCAAACGGGAGGCGGAAGGCTTCTACGCCGTGCACGCCGGCAAGCCGTTTTTCAATTCGCTCACCACGTTTATGTCCAGCGGGCCGATCGTGATCATGGCCCTGGAAAAGGAAAATGCCATCGCCGCCTGGCGGGACCTGATGGGCCCCACCAACCCGGCCAACGCCACCGCGGGACAGATCCGCAAGAAATGGGGCTCCAGCATCGAGCAGAACGCCACTCACGGCTCCGACGCCGAGGATACGGCGCGCTTCGAGCTGAGCTACTTCTTCGCGGGATACGAATTGTTTCGATAAAACCGCTGTCGGCTATCGGCGATCGGCTCTCGGGAGCCGAGGGCCGACCGCCGACGGCCGATGGCCAATCTCATGCCACACGTTCAACTCACGCTTCTCAAGGGCCGCACCACCGAGCAGAAACGCAAGATCGCCCAGCGCATCACCGATGTCCTGGCGGAAGAGGCCAAGACCGACCGCGAGGGCATCGTCATCACCTTCCTCGACGTGGAAAAGGACAGCTACGCCCGCGGCGGGGTGTTGATGCTGGACAAGAAATAGGCGGCTCAAGACGGATAAACCCAAACCGCCGAGGACGCGAAGGACGCCGGGGAATGGCGATACTTGCGATCCTCGGCGTCCGTTTGCGATCTTTGCGGTGCGGGTTCTCGCCGGACCTACTTGCTCATCTGCGCGAACATCTCTTTGGCGCGCTTCTCCATCTCATCGCGGCTTACGTCCTCCACGTGCGTGGCCAGCGCCCAGCGTTGCCCCCAGGGGTCGATCAGTTGGCCGTAGCGGTC
>Ga0315268_10002330_pt1 | contig 21517 bp, 18 predicted proteins | sample C1_top_MG_FD_204535 | JGI IMG/M metagenome (GOLD analysis project Ga0315268, IMG submission 204535) | Sediment microbial communities from Yellowstone Lake, YNP, Wyoming, USA - C1_top | ecosystem: Environmental > Aquatic > Freshwater > Lake > Sediment | place: USA: Wyoming | collected 2017-08-01 | reverse complement strand
GAACTTCGCGTGCTGAAGAAGCGCGATATGGTCGGTCAAAGACAGGAGGTGATCAAGCTTGACTGAATGCCGCAGCTTCGTGCACAGCTCTTCAAGGCTGCATTGTAGATCTGAAGATGTCAGCATATGGGTCATCTAGCTTTGTCCATTCCGTCTTCTGCTCATACTTGAAGTCGCCCGTTTTCTTCTCCGATGGCTCACTGTGGACTTCAGAGTCCAAGAGCATGGTAGAATGCGTTAACGTAACTCATGGCGACGTTTGGCCATATCATGGCTCTGCTGTACTCATAGGCCATTCTACCGAATCTCTGGCGAATCTGATTGTCTTTGAGGAGCGCATTGACGCATTCAGCAATGGAGTTCGGATCCTTGAACTCGCATTCCAAGGCGGCCCCGTCAGATACTACCTCTTCGGCGTGAAGAAACGGGGTTGTAACGATGGCTTTGCCTGTGCTCAAAGCGTATGACAGTGTTCCACTGCTGATCTGTTCTCGATTCGGATATGGAAGAACGTAGATGTCGGTGGCTTGAAGATACCTGATCAATTCGTTCTCCGGGAGAAATCGATTCACGAATCCGACGTTCTTCTCCACTCCGAGTGACTCAACTAGACCAAGGAGAGATTGTCGATACGTTTCGCCTTCGCGCTTCCTGACCTCTGGATGCGTCTCGCCGATGATTAGATAAAGGGTGGATGGATGCTCTCTCACTATGTGTGGGAGTGCCCCAATCGCATACTCTATTCCCTTTCCGCTACTCAACAATCCGAAGGTAGATAGTACGACTCGGTCTTTCAATCCTAGGCTTTGTTTTGTCATTGCAGTTCCAATGTGAGGTACATTCGGGCATCCGTGAGGTATGTATCGGATCCTGTCTGCCTGACCTCCATAGAGTTGTTCCAGTATTCCCGCACCGACCTTTGCCAACACAATGATGAAATCACTGTGTTCAAGAACTTGTGCCAGTATCTTTCTTGCATCAGGATCTGGCTCCTCAAGAACAGTGTGTAGCGTGGTGATAATGGGCTTCTCAATTCGTTGCAGAAGCTGAACGACGTACTCCCCCCATTCTCCGCCGAATATGCCATACTCATGCTGCAGATTCACGATGTCTACGTCAGAATCATTGATGTACTGAGCGGCCTTCTCGTACGATTGAATGTTATTGGAATCGATCTGGGACTTCACTCGTACCTCATAGTCGTATTGTCCGCCTCTATCGTTCATTGCAACAACTGCTGGGGACGCCACCGCTCGTGCACAAAACGTGGAAATGGCATCGACAAGGTGCTTGGTGTACGAAGCTATTCCACACTCGCGGGGGGGATATGTGCTCACGTACACGACTCTTATCCTGTGGAGTTCGTGCGCTTCTGCTGTTTGAGGAGGACCGCGGCCTTTCATCACGTAGTGACCGTGGGCGACCTCCAGCAATCTTCTTTCCGTAGTAAGGCCGACTAGAGCACTGTCTCTTGTAATGATCAGTCTTCTGATGCTATGTCTGTGCAGCGTCTCCAGCGCATCCGCGATCGTTCGCTCCGCATCAATCGTGACAAGGGGTTTGGACATTACATCTTTGGCAAACGTCAGTTCAAGGTTCTTCCTAAGCCTGATGACCTTCTGCAGCATGTCTTTTTCCGTGATTATCCCCACGGGCTGGTCGTTCTCAACAACCACTATGGATCCAACATTTTCTCTTGTCATCAAATCCATTACTGTTGAGGTTGTGTCTAGAGGAGAAACCGTGGGCGGTGCCGCTCTCATGTTTGTTTCTACAGATAGGGCGAGAACCTCTTTCGAGTATGACTCTGTTTCACCCATTTCTCTCGTGCCGACTCTCTGGTATTCTAGCTATATATCCTGTTAGTCCCGTGGACCGAATAGCAATCGTACGAGCCACTATCCTCATGTGTGTCTTGCTTGGCGTGCACAGACAATTGGGTCCTCCGACTCCTGTTCCTCTTGACCAGTGGAAATATCTTGACATCCCTCGTCACCCAACGCAAAGCAGCGGAGGCAGAAATGCGCAAGCTCGCAACGCCAACTCTTGCACCTCTGTCGAGGGGGCACATCTAGTCAGAAGATGTATGAGAAAGACATCTTTCACACATAGAGGGAATTCCTGCGATGAGATACGGATTCAAGTTGGGCGAGGACTATGCGCGCGAGCTCGACTCCGATGACGCCCTTGCGAAGTTCCGTGAGAACTTCGACGTTCCGAGCGAGACGATCTACGTGGATGGCAACTCCTTGGGTCTCTTGTGCAAGGATTCCCGGGATTCGGTCCTCCGAGTCTTGGATGAGTGGGAGAAGCTCGGTGTAGGAGGATGGCTTGAGGCGAAGCAGTCATGGTTCTATTTCTCTGAGCAGCTTGGTGCAATGTGTGCAAGCCTTGTCGGCGCCATGCCTGACGAGGTTGTGGCGTCCGGAACGACCACGGTCAACATCCACCAACTTGTGAACACATTCTACCAGCCCAGCGAAAAGCGCAGAAAGATCATCGCGGACGAACTTGATTTCCCTTCAGACATCTATGCTCTCAAGAGCATCCTCAAACTCAGAGGAATGGACCCGGAAGGAGATCTGGTTCTTGCTCCGAGTGTGGACGGCCGCGTGCTGGATGAGGACAAGGTGGTCGAGCTGATGAATGACGATGTTGCCCTGGTTTTTCTTCCCTCGGTCCTGTATAGGAGCGGACAGCTTCTAGACATTTCACAGCTCACACAAGAAGCACATAGGAGAGACATCATGATAGGTTTCGACTGCTGTCACTCAGTCGGCTCGATTCCCCACTACTTCGACATGTGGGATGTTGACTTCGCACTTTGGTGCAGCTACAAGTACCTGAACGGTGGGCCTGGAAGCACCGCTTTCCTCTATGTCAACAAGAAACACTTCAACCGCGAACCTGCTCTTGCCGGATGGTTTGGCTACGTCAAGGACAAGCAGTTCGACATGTCCTTGGAGTTTGAGCATTCCAGAAGCGCAGGAGGCTGGCAGATATCTTCCCCCGCGATTCTGAGCTCAGCGCCGCTTGAGGCCTCCTTGACAGTGACTTTGAAGGCGGGAATAGAAGCCATCAGGGAGAAGTCCCTCAGGATGACATCGTACCTGATGTATCTGGTCGATGAACTTCTGTCGCAGAGTCCATACAACTTCACGATTGGAACGCCAAGAGAAGAGGCGCATAGGGGAGGCCACGTCGCGGTTGAACATGACGATGGATTGCGTATTACCGAAGCCTTACGCTCACGTGGCGTCATCTCTGACTTTCGTCCCCCGAATGTCGTGAGGATCGCGCCAATACCGCTCTACAATACCTACCATGAGATCTGGCAAGTTGTGCAACATCTCAAGGAAATCATTGAGAGGAAGGAATACGAGAGGTTCTCGAAGGAGAGAAGAGCAATATCGTGAAGCGAGCAGCGAACGTGCCATCAATGAAAGATAATCCAGAAACTTAGGTCACTGCGTATGCTCCATGCGTCCTCCCACAAGCCATGGAAGTAACGCGAACATCAAGTAAGCAACCCAGATGGAAAGGAAAGCGAAGTAGTCTCCCGATCCAAACAAGAGAACGTACACCAGGGTGTCCAGAACTATTGTTACGAGAACGAGCACGATGCCAAACTTGAGACCTTCGACCGCCTTTTCATGCGTAGATGAGAGGTAGCGTCGGGCAAGATACCACAGCATCACCAAATACAGAGGCAGAAGGACAAGGCTGACCGCGGGCAACTTTGAAACATGAGGAATCGATGGCACATTCTTCAGCGCTGGGACCATGAAGACAATCATGCCCCAGACGAAGCCCACAATCCACAAGATCACCGCATAGCCAATTCCTCTAGCTGATCTCGACTCCAGCGTCATAGGCGAATGGTCTCCGCTTCCGTACTTCGGCAGTGCGATACTCAATGCTAGCGCTTGTTTCTCGAATCATCTCTTCTTGTGGGTTGAGCCGACGACGAGGCCGTGCAGTTGCTTCCAAGCCGTTTGTTCCCGGTCGGCGATCTCAAGGATCAGTCGACTAGCCCCAGGAAGCAGCGTCGACGAGTTGGGTGCGGTATATGCTCTCTCAAAGATCTGCGCAGCCTGTTGCCACTGGTCTCCGATCGCACGCATCTCTTCGCCCACCTTGGTCAGTTCTGCGTCGCCTGTAATGACCGCAGCTTCTTTGAGGAAACGTCCATACATGTAACGGAAGATTCCTCCGCCGGAGCCGCCTCTGGCATCGATAAAGATGGACGCGTTGAGGCAGGCGTAGCGAACCTCGTCTTCGTTCACGATCTTGGACCATTTGAGTATTCGTTCGGCGGCGGTCCGAATGCCTTTCACACCCAAATTGGCAATAGGGGGCTTGAGCATACCAGCGGCCGCTTCACGGATTGCCTGCTTGACTTCTCCCGGCGTCGGTGGACGTTTGTGATCGAAGTCGAATGTGTACCACGTGTTCCTTGGAGGGAACGGCTTGAACTCGGAACCACGCGCTTTCGCTAGCACTTCGAGTGATACGGGGTGAAGTTCTCCGTCACGATCAGCTACAAGCACCTGTCGAGTTTCCGAATCGTATCCGGCGAGTACGACCGCGTGACCGCCAAAGTGGTATTCTCTCGGGAAATTGAAGTACGGCAGGAACCCCATGTCAAGCTGAACCATCACCGGCTCGCCTGCGGTGAGTTGATCGAGCACGGCCGCCTCGGCCTTTCGTCCACTGGCTGTTCGGTAGGATTCGACGCTAACGCCCGTCCGCCTTCCTGCTGTCTTCTCTAGTCCTTCTTCGCCTGGACGCCCAGCGTTTGCGCGTCCTCCGAAGAATGGTGCAGTACCCTTCATGTGCCAGTAGACAAAGCCGACTCCAGCGCCAAGTCCTAGGAGAAGGTCCTCACTGATGGGATAGTGATGGAACTCGTAGATGTGACGCATCGAACCAGTGACACAATGGTGGGTCCTCAGAGCTTGAAATCCCTTCAGTGATTCCAGAGTCATGCAAGCGACCACTCGCATTACATTCGACAGTGACTACTTCAAGGTCAACTCGACCCAGGTCGTGCCGTCAGAAAGGTCTCTTCTGTGGAACCCCAGTTCATCGCATATTCTGAGCATTGCTCTGTTATCGCTCAGCACTAGTCCGTAGATCTTCTCGAGTCCTTTCTCTTGGCCTATTCCTATGACCATATCCACAAGCTTGTATCCCAACCCCTTGCGCTGATAGTCGTCGTGCACGACGACTGCGAATTCCCCCTTCTTGAAATCTGGTTCGATTATCAGTCTTCCAATGCCGATTATTCTTCTCTTCTCGGCTTGCCTTTCTTCTGCTACAATGGCCATTTCGCGGTCGTAGTCGATGTTGCAGTATCTGATCAGCATCTCATGTCCTATGTTCTTGATGACTTGGAAGAACCTACCTCTCAGAGTCTCCTCTGTGAGTGTTGAGAGCATCTCGTACTCCAAAGGCTCGTCTTCAGGCCTTATCGGCCTTAAAAGAACTTCAGTGCCATCCGACATCTTCCAAGGGGTTACGTACCTTGTCGGGTAGGGCGTAATGACCAAGTGTGAATAAGGCGATGGACGGGCTAGAGCGTTCTTGTCGACCACTATTCTGGCATCAAGAGCGTACGCTTTCCCGCCCGATATCGCGAGGGGGTTCACATCAATCTCAGCAATCTCGGGAAAATCTACGATCAGATTTGAGAACCTGACAATGATTTCCTCCAACTGTCTCATGTCAGCTGGTGTTTTCCCTCTGAAGCCTTGAAGCATCCTGTGTACTTTCGTATCCTCCATCAGTCTTCGTGCCAAGGTTTGATTCAGAGGTGGCAAGCCTATAGAGAAGTCCCTGAAGACTTCGGTGCCTGTACCTCCCATTCCAAACACTATCACTGAGCCAAAGTCTCGATCCTTTCTCGCTCCTAGTATGATCTCGTAGTCGATCTTCTCAATCATCTTCTGGACAGTCACACCCGATATCTTCGTGTGCGGGTGGCTGAGCTTGACGCGTTGGACCATTGCCTCGTATTCTGATTTCAGGGCCTTGTCCGATTCTATCCCTGTCACAACTCCGCCTATGTCGGTCTTGTGAGTGATTTCGGGCGATGCGATTTTTAGGACCACGGGATATCCGATTTCGTTTGCGAGGCGTACCGCAGCTTCCACATTGTGAGCGAAGTATGGCTTCGTTGTCGGAATTCCATAGTTGCTCAGAAATCGCTTGGAATCTTTCTCGCTGACTGTGGTTGTTCCTTCCTTTGCGAGTCTTGCTATGAGCGCTTTCAGATTGCTCTTTGGTGGGGCCTGATCCACCGACAATTCAGCGGGAGTCTCGTAGAGGAGTTCGAGGTTTCTGCCATACTTGTACATGTACATGTACGTCTTGACAGCATCTTCTGGAGTCTCATACGTCGGTATGTTGCTCTCAGCGAAGACCTCTCTTGCCTCGCGGACGCCTTCTCCACCCATCCAAGCCGTGATTATTGGCTTCCAAGCGTTCTTCGCAATCTCAACGATGCCTCTCGCAAGGTCAGCAGGTCTAGTTGCGCCTTGGGGAGTGTACGCGATAAGGATTCCATCCACTTCGGGGTCGTTGAGACACACATTTAGCGCACTGACATACCTGTCGATGTCAGCGTCTCCGAGCACGTCGATCGGATTGCCTCGGCTCCAGTAAGGCGGCAGAGCCGAGTTGAGTTGCCTCATGCTTTCGTCCGAGAGCTTCGCTAGCTGGCCTCCTAGTTCTACGAGCTCATCAGTGGCCATGACACCTGGTCCGCCTGCGTTCGTGATGATCCCGAGTCTACGCCCACGCGGCAGGTGCTTCGAGTCGAGTACTGTCGCTGAGTTGAATAGGTCACCGATTTCTTTCACTCTGACGACTCCAACTCTCTTGAATGCGGCGTCGTAGACTTCGTCGTCGCTTGCCATGGCGCCTGTGTGAGAGAGAGCGGCTTTGGCGCTCTCTGCATATCTGCCGGGTTTCACGATGATGATCGGCTTAGTACGTGCGAAACCTCTCGCGGCGCTCATGAATTTCTTAGCGTTCCCGACGCCTTCCATGTAGATCATTATGCTTCTAGTGTCAGGGTCATCGCCAAGAAAATCGATCAAGTCACCGAAATCTATGTCGATCATTGAGCCAAGCGAGGCGAACATGCTGAAGCCTATTTGCGCGTTTACGGCCCAATCGAGTATGGCGCTGCCCAAGGCGCCGCTTTGCGATATGAAGGCGATTTTGCCACGTTGTGGTCTGGCATTGAGAAAGGATGCATTAAGGTCAATGTTGGGTCTGATTATGCCGACGCAGTTGGGACCGATGATCCTGATTCCGTATTTCTTTCGGATCTCCCTTATGTGATCCTCCAGTCGCTTTCCTTCGTCACCGATCTCTCGGAAGCCAGCCGAGATTATCACTATCCCCGGCACGCCAGCCTTTCCGCATTGTTCAACCATCTCTGGAACGGTTTGGGCAGGGGTCGCGATTACTGCAAGGTCAACCTTCTCGGGCACTCTCGACAGATCCGGATAGCATTGGATACCGAGTACGGTGGTTCTGTTCGGGTTGATCGGGTACAACTTCCTACTCTTGGGGAGCAGCAGGTTCTCGAGAATGGCTCTTCCAACGCTTCCTTCCTTTTCGCTAGCCCCAATGAGGGCGACCGTTTTGGGATTGAGCATTCTCTTCTCCGCATCTGCCTTCTCGGGTACAACGACACTCAAGCTATTCACTCACTCGGGTAGTCTTCGACATCTTACTGGTCGGAGAGAGTCTCTTATAGAGGAACCTGCCCTCACCACGAAGAGTCTTATTCTCAGAATGTTCTGGATACTTCAATTCTTAATACGGAGCTCACTTACCCGTCCGAGCGATCTGAAAGATGAAGAAGTCGAGAGTACTCTTCACTGACAGAAAAGCAGAGCCATACTACAACATGCTTGACAAGTTGGAACACGTGCTCAAGAAACTCAGCCTTCCTCAAGTAATCGAGAAAGGAGACAAAGTGATGATCAAGACCCACTTCGGACAATGGGGGAACACGAACTACATCCGCCCAGCGTACGTGCGCAAGGTGGTTGAACTTGTCCGGGCAGCGGGCGGAGAACCCTTCGTGGCCGAGTCCTGCGGCTTAGGGTATGGGAGCGGAGGATCGTACGGAGGAAGAACCACCGCGCCCGAATATATCAGGATGGCCGCATTGAACGGATTCACCGAAGGATCGGTGGGCGCTCCGATCGTCATGGCTGATGGCTACTGGGGGACGGACACCTTCGATGTCAACATAGACGGGAAGTACGTCAAGAAGGTCGATGTTGCATCCGCCGTTCTAGATTGTGATCGAGTGGTAGTCCTTAGCCACGCTAAAGGCCATCTTCATGGCGGCATAGCCGGCAGCCTCAAGAATCTTGGAATAGGTCTAGTCGGCAAACGTGGCAAGGCAACAATGCATAGTCTCCGTGATGTCAAGATCAATCCGCATAAATGCCGGGGCCCCAAATGCTCAAAGTGCCTTCACGTGTGCCCTGTGCGATGCATCACAATGAACAAGAAGGCAAAGATCGACTCGTCGAAGTGCATCTCCTGCATCCATTGTCTAAGCGTCTGCAGCCGAATCGGTGCGAAAGCCATCTCGATTACTTGGAGATCTGACCATGAACAGGCTCCATGGTTCGTCGAGAATGCTCTCGGTGTGGTCAAATCCATCGGCGCTCAAAAGTTCTACTACGTCAACTTGGCCATTGATATCTCGGACAAATGTGACTGCTGGAACGTCGGACCCACACTTCTAGTTCATGATATTGGCATCTTCGGATCACGAGACCCAGTGGCGGTGGATCAAGCGTGTCTCGACGCGATCAATAGTGCAGAGCCCAATCCTGAATCGGTTGTGAGCAAGATAGAACGTGGACGAGACAAGTTTGCAGTAGCTCATGAGTCTAGGGATCCGAAGACCGGCAAGATCCTGCATCTCGCCGAAATCCAACTCGAATACGCTGAGAAGATAGGTCTAGGAAAGAGAGACTACGAACTCGTAACGTTGACGAAGGCGAGACCAGAAGGATACGCAGAGTAAGCAATTTCCGCTGGTCAGCTCGTCCGTTCGCCCCTTCAATGCGAACACATCCCACCTATGCATTTCCCCAATCCACGTGACGGAAGTCACGCCTTTCCGATTAGGTTCCATCCTCGTTTCTGGCGTCCTCAGCTCTTCATGTTCCGCAGCTCTACACTTGGGAAACAGAGAAGTAGTGGCGCTTCTACCACTCAGGCTCGGGAAGACAGGCAATGTCAGAGTTGAGCAACAAGATCGCGCTCGTCACGGGAGGCGGACGCGGTCTGGGACGCGCCATTGCCCTTGCATTTGCTGAAGCGGGTGCGGATGTGGCCGTTGCCAGCCGCACTCGCCACCAACTAGAGGAAGTTGTAGGGGAAATTCGCGCCAGAAAACGTCAAGGGCTCGCAATCGAGGTTGATGTGACGGACAGTGCATCTGTTGCGCGCATGGTCGAGGCGACGCAGAAGGAATTTGGGCGCATTGACGTTCTGGTGAACAGCGCGGGGCTGGGATGGATGTCGCGCGTCGCAGACACAGACGATGACGCATGGAAACTAATCATCGACACAAATTTGACCGGGACGTTCTACACTTGTCGCGACGTTGTGCGCTTGATGATCCAACAGAAGAGCGGCAGCATCATCAACATGGGATCAGTGGCAGGAGTCAAGGGTCCACCCGGGCTGGGTGCATACGCCGCAAGCAAGGGAGGCGTCATTGCCCTAACTCGTGTGCTTGCTCTGGAAAACGCGCGTCACAACGTACGCGTGAACGCGATTGCGCCAGGCTATTTTCGAACGGGCATGAACGCCGTAGTGTTGGATGACCCAGTGATGGGACCCAAGATCGTAGGCCGTATCCCGATGCGTCGTGTAGGGCGGCCGGAGGAGATTGGCCCACTTGCGGTCTATCTTGCCAGTGACCAAGCATCGTTTGTCACCGGTGAAGTGTATTTCATCAGCGGCGGCGAAATGGCACAGTAGGGAACATCAGATCGGCCGACTCCCCGCATGCCTTGTATCAGTTAGGTAGTTCCTATCCTATGGGCGGAAACGCGTTTATCATCGCCGCTGTCGGCTTTCTGCAACGACGTATCATGTAGAGCATTCGATCATGGAACCCCATCAGTGATGATACCCGTTGGGCTTCATTGTTCACCCGACCGCTACGCATAGTACTGCCCGAAATTTCGAACCCCGCAGTTCAGACCGTATGGCCGGCTAAACATGACGCTTTTCTTGCCTTTTCGTAAGGGACATGGTTCAAATACTTCGTATTGCAAATACTTCGATTTGCGAATAGAAATCCAGGTGAGGACGATAACCTCTTCGGTAGTGGATTGTGCGCACGAGGTCCTAGAAGTCGTGCCGATGGTGTTCAGAGTAATCCGGACCGAACTGCGAAGGTATGGTGCCAAGGAAATGTCTCTGCCGCAGTTCCGGACATTAGCGTTCGTTTATAGAAATGAGGGCGCATCGCTGTCCGAAGTAGCCGACCACATGGTACTGACCCTCTCAACAATGTCAATGCTAGTCGATGGATTGGTTGTTCGTGGGTTTATGAGTCGTCAGGAGGACCCTGAGGATCGCCGACGCATGACGCTAACGCTTACACGGGACGGACGCGCCAGATTTGAATCTGCCCACGAGGCGACAATGACTTACTTGGAGCAAAGACTCAGACATCTTTCGGCCTCTGAACGCGCCACGATCACGGCGTCGATGCGGATACTAAGAGAACGCTTTGTTGGAGGAGAGAAATCTGCTAGCAGCTGACGCCGTAACGCAGCAAGCGGTCAAAGGAAAGTTCATAGTTCAAACAGAATCACTCATCAAACGTTTCGGTGATATTACCGCTGTCAACGACTTCACGGTCTCCATCGAACCTGGTGAAATATTCGGACTAGTGGGTCCCAACGGAGCGGGTAAGACTACAGTAATCAAGATGCTTACAACTCTACTGCCTCCGACAGCGGGAAATGCTTCCGTCGATGGACACGATATTGCTCATGAAGCAGCCGAAGTGAGGAGGGTAATCGGCTATGTTCCACAATTTCTCTCGGCCGATGGCGCCCTCACAGGCTATGAGAACCTGTTGATTTTCTCCAAACTCTACGATGTTTCACGCAAGGAACGGGAACAACGGATTGGTGAGGTTCTAAGATTCATGGGGCTATCAGATTTCTCAAACAAGCTTGTGCGAACTTACTCTGGTGGGATGATTAGGCGACTGGAAATCGCAGAATCCATGTTGCACAGACCCAAGGTCCTATTCTTGGACGAACCTACTGTAGGCTTGGACCCGGTTGCTCGCAGTACTGTATGGGAACATCTTCAGCAACTCCGAGCAGATTACGGGACGACCATCTTTCTAACCACACATTACATGGACGAAGCGGACAAATTGTGCATGCGACTCGCAATAATGCACCTCGGCAGGGTTGCAGCCGTTGGTAGCCCATACGAACTGAAGTCGTCCGTAGGAGAAGCCGCCACGCTCGATGATGCATTTGCTTACTACTCCGGCTTTGAGATTGATTCAGGCGGTAGTTATCGTGAAGCGTCTAGAGTAAGACGATTGACGAGAAGGGTGGGTTAATGCAAAGGCTCGGAATCATCGACGATTTGGGTGCCATCGCTAACTTCGCAGGAAAAACTCTCACAATCGCTGAACTGGAAGCTCGGAAGCTTCATCACGATTTCACCGAGCTACTGACCCGTGCAGTGCAGCCAGCAATCTGGCTGTTGATATTCGGTGAAGTGATGGCTAGCGTGAGAGCCATTCCAACAGGGAATTTGTCGTACATGGATTTCATTGCTCCTGGAATCTTGGCGCAGAGCGTCCTCTTCATCGCCATCTTCTACGGCATAGCGATCATTTGGGAGCGTGATCTCGGTATCGTTCACAAGTTCTTGGTAAGTCCGACTCCTCGGTCAGCCTTGGTTCTAGGAAAAGGGCTTTCCGCGGGAGAACGAGGCCTAGCCCAGGCGGCTATAGTTTACATTCTGGCTTTTGCTGTCGGCGTCCACCTGAATTGGAACATAATCTCGCTCCTAGCAGTTTTGGTCATCGCAGTTCTGGGTTCTGTGCTTTTCTCCACATTCTCGCTGATCATTGCCTGTTTGGTGAAAACGCGCGAGCGATTCATGGGGATAGGTCAAATTCTTACCATGCCACTGTTCTTTGCAAGCAATGCAATCTATCCGATCGCGATAATGCCGAGTTGGTTGCAGGTTATCTCGCAAGTCAACCCGTTAACTTACGAGGCTGACGCGTTACGGGCTTTGATGATCGTCAACGGACCCAGCGCGTACGGAGTACCCTTCGACATGCTCTTCCTGCTTGTCGCCACCGTGGTAAACGTAGCTATCGCCGCCAAGCTTTACCCGAGGGTTGCTTTCTAGCTAAGGCGCGGGCTCATGTCTCGGCTAACTTAGGCTAGGCCCGGCCCGGCTGAACTCATTGTCCTCTTGGCGTTCATCGGGCTGCCATGCCCCTACGAAGATAACACGCATGCATGGAATCCTATTCGTCGTCTAGAATTCACGTTTCATACATTATCCGACCACTACGCGCGCATCCACCGCCGCTGCTCCGTGTTCAAGAACCAACAACGGGTTGACATCCACCTCGGTGATACGGGGGTTCTCCATGAGCATACAGGAAAGCGACAACAGTGATTCTACGAGTGCTTCCCGATCGATAGGTGGCTTGCCGCGTACTCCATCGAGCAGACGTTTTCCATGAAGCTCCTCGATCATCTCTTCGGCATCCGCCCGGCTGAGCGGAGCCACTCGAAAGGCCACATCGTTGAAGACCTCGACATTGATGCCGCCCAGCCCGAACATCACAACTGGGCCAAAGCTACGGTCTCGCTTGCCCCCAAGGATCACCTCTAAGCCATCGCTGACCATTCGTTGGATCATCAGTCTGGCAGGGTGTGCAATCCGTGTCAGCATCGCTGTTGCCTCTCGTTTGACTGCTGCTGCATCCGCGAGCCCCAATGTGACACCGCCCATGTCTGACTTGTGGACAAGTTGTGTCGCAAGCGCTTTCAGAGCCACCGGGTAGCCGAGCTGATCCGCAGCTTGCACGGCCTCATCTGGGTTGTTGGCGATCTCCGATGATGCCACAGGGATGCCATAGATTCGGCATAAGGCAAGCGCCTGATCCGCTGTGAGCACGCCTGACCTCGTCAATAGCCGTTGTGCCTCCTCACGAGAGGCACGCACAGCTTCACCGGCTGGGGCAATGCGGCGTGCTCGCCAACTGTTCCAGTCCCGAGATGCAGCAAGCCCCTGCAAAGCGTCCTCGATCTCGGCAAAAACTGGTAAGCTCGTGTGTTGTTGGACGATCTGGATCTCGTCGCCTTGAGAATATACACAGAACGCTATCGGTCGTCCAGATCCTCGCACGATCTCTTCGACCCGTCGTGCCAACCGATGCGCTCCTTCAGCCTCGTTCAGAGTATATGTGTTGATGAGGAGGACTGCATCTGGCGAAAGGACGCGCAGACAATCCTCCACGATCCGAGCATACAGATCAAAGTCAAAGATGACACCGAGATCGATCGGATTCGTCAACGCAATGACATCGGCGGGGAAAAGCGCGCGAACGCGCTCCACGAACTCGCCGGGTAGCGGAGCCAATCGGAAGCCGGATCGCTCAGCCGCATCCGCCGCGATTACGGCGTGACCGCCCGAACGTGAAATGATAATCAGGTCGTTCCCTCTGACTGGCGGGAGGGTCAGTCCCTGCGCGACGGCCACCGACTCGCGGAAGTCTTCCACTCGAAAGATGCCCACTTGACGAAAAGCCGCGCTCACGATCCGATCATCGTCTGCCAATGCGGCTGTGTGAGAAAGCGCGATACGTTGGCTGGCCTGTCCTCGGTTGACCTTATGGACGATGATGGGTTTCCTGGAGGAGCGAGCCAGATCCATCAGTTTTCGTCCGTCACCAATGGACTCGAGATACAGGCAGATGATTTCGGTGCCAGGGTCCTGAAGCAGGTACGCAAGGTAGTCCGTCTCGTCCAAGTCGGTCTTGTTGCCGATACTGACCGCCTTGTTGACTCCCACCCCGGCCATGAAGAACCGATCCACATAAGTCAGCGAGACTCCGCCACTCTGAGACACCACCGATGCAGGGCCGAGTCGTGCGTTGACAGGAGACATGGACCCGAAAGGCAGGCACAGTCCGTTTTCAACATCGATGACGCTGATGCAGTTGGGGCCGACAAAGCGAATGTCCCATCGGCGAGCAATCTCAAGAAGCTTCTGTTCTAGTCGACGCCCCTCTTGGGAGAACTCGCCGAAGCCACCTGACTCGATCACCACACGACGGATGCCCTTTCGACCACACGTTTCCATCAGATCAGGCACGGTGGCTGCTGGCGTAAGGATGACTGCCAAGTCAAGCCTATCAGGAACCTGATCTAGTGAGGTGGCGATGGGGATTCCTTGGACGCTTCCCTCTTTCCGTCCAACCGCGAACAGTTTGCCTTTGTAACCAAAAGCGCATAGGTTAGCGACGATAGTGCGAGCCAGGTTTTCTGGTCGCTCCGAGACACCAATGACGACAATGCTCTCAGGGTAGAAGATACGTTGCATCGATTCAACAGTCTCCGTTCCAAGACACCACACTGAGCGGCAAGAAGCGGCAATGTGCACTTCTTCCTTAAGACGGTTGTTCGGACTGAATCGAGGATCGAAATTGTGATGCTCACATCATGAGACCCTCCTCCCTCCTTGGTGCAGACGCGTCGAGGATCAGATCGATCAGGCAAGGTTGTTCCGACCTGCGCGATCGCCAATGATCATCGCCTGCACTATCCTGACGAGGAAAGAGTGAAATGCTCGATAGGTCAGCCACAAGCGAGGATGCAAAATGGACACGCCCGAGCCGGAACCCGACTACACCCGCATTCTGAAGGCTCTCTCTTTCAAGGAGCCAGACCGCCTTCCGACGATGGAATTGATGGTGGACCTCCCCGTTCAAGAGCAATTCTTGGGGCGCAAGATCGCTTCTGCGGACGACGAGATTGACTTCTACGTCCAAGCAGGATACGATTATTTCTACCAAAAGGCCCGCTACGAATTTCCTGGGATACCTGCGGTCCTGTCGTTCGGCACTGATATTCGGATCGATGCGCAGAAGGACCATACGGATATCACCTTCGATCCGCACAAAGGGGAATGCCCGCTCAAGAACAGGGAAGGGTTCGCCAACTACAAATGGCCTGATCCAGACGCCATCGACTATTCCAACATGGATTATGTTGCGAAAGCTGTTCCAGAAGGCATGGGGATCGTTGCCGGCGTCGGAGGCATTTTTGCCCGCTCATGGATTCTGATGGGGTTCGAGAACTTCTGCTCAAGCGTCCTCAGAGACCCAGATTATGTTAGCCAAGTCTTTGAGGCGATCGGAAATGTTCAAGTGGAGGTCGCTAGGAGGCTTGTCAAGAAGCCCAACGTGTTTGCCCTCTGGTACTCAGACGACTTTGCTCACGCGGACGCGCCGATGATCTCCCCTAACGCAGTTCGCAAGCTCCTGTTTCCCCATATGAAAAGGATGGTTGAGACAACGCACGACGCTGGCCTACCATTCATCTATCACGGCTGCGGAAACGTTCTTCCTCTTCTGGATGATTTGCTTGCCATGGGCATTGATGCCCTGCATCCTATCGAACCTAAGGCCATCGATATCTACGAGTTGAAGAAGAAGCTGTACGGGAAGGTTGCAATCATCGGAAACGTCTCTGTGGACCTCCTTACGAACGGTACGCCTCAGATGATAGAAGCGGACGTCAAGGAGCACATCAGGCGGCTGGCGCCAGGCGGCGGGTACATAATCAGCTCCTCCAATTCCATCGCGTACTACATTCCCGTAGAGAACTACAGGGTGTTACTGGACTGCGTCAGAAAGTACGGAGAATATCCTATCAATGTATGAGGCTCGCTTTCAGTCTTCGGCATCGCAACCAAGTCCTCCTCGATCGCTCTCACGAGCCGAGACCCCGAGACCGTATCATATTGGGGCGGGCTGGAATATGAATAGTCGTCAGAGAGATGATGCCGCTCACGATATTCTTCGATCATAGGGTTACTGACGGCCTGCTTCCCGCCAGGTTCCTAGAGAGAGTGAAGCTACTACTAGAAAGCCCGGGAATGCTCGCTAGTTGAGCGTTCGAACTGCGAGGTCGGGTGAAAGCTCACGAGGCAATACGTTGCGTGCTTCACCCGTAAGCCATCACTGCTCATGTCGGTATGCTTGAAGGACGACTTGCCAAACGATCATTGATCTCCTTGAGAGCAAGGTCCAAGACCTGCTTCGCACGTTCCAATCCATACTTGTCAACTAGATCGTCTGCAAGGTCAAGCGCGTCATTCTCTAGGCTCATTTCGATCGAGGCTGGGGATAGAAGCCTTGCCCAAAAAGGCTTTCGGCACTAGTCGAGCATCGGATGCGCGAAAGGCTCTTATGTCCTCCGGGGCATCTGGGGGCGCTGAGGTCTGGTGACGTTTGGCGAAAGTCACTCTTGAGAAGGTTCGGAAATCCTTTGGTAACGTGAAGGCGGTTGATGGCTTAACCCTCGAGATTGCGGATAAGGAATTCCTCACACTCCTAGGACCATCTGGATGTGGAAAAACAACTACCCTACGGCTGGTAGCTGGACTAGAGGAGCTCACCGAAGGCGACATATACATCGGGGACAGACTCGTGAATGATGTTGCACCGAAGGACCGCAACATCTCGATGGTCTTTCAGAGCTACGCACTGTACCCACACATGGACGTCTTCGACAACATCGCATTCCCGCTGAAGATCCGGCACGTCAACAAGGATGAGATTCAGAAACGTGTCAAGGATGTTGCAGACACGCTTGAAATCGGTGGTCTACTCAAACGAAAGCCCAAGGAACTTAGCGGGGGCCAGAGACAGCGTGTCGCGCTTGGGAGAGCAATCGTTAGGAAGCCTGACGTCTTTCTCATGGATGAACCGCTGAGCAACTTAGACGCGAAGCTTAGAGTCTACATGAGGGCTGAGCTCAAACGACTCCAGAAACGCCTCGATACGACATTAGTCTACGTAACGCACGACCAGGTGGAGGCGATGACAATGTCAGATCGGATCGCAATAATGAACGAAGGCAAGCTGCAGCAAGTCGATACTCCAGAGAACATATACTTCTGCCCAGCGAACCTCTGGGTCGGCGGATTCATCGGCAGCCCCCCAATGAACTTCTTCGATTGCTCGCTCGTAGAGAGGGATGGGCGAAGCGCGCTTGATGTGACTGAGTTCCAAGTCCCACTATCAAAGGAGACCTCTGACGTGATCCGGAAGAACGCCTCTGGGTCAGAACTCGCTCTTGGGGTCAGACCAGAAGACATGAAAGTGAGCAAAAGCTCCGTACCCGATGGGATCCAGGCGAAGGTATACGTGATCGAACCTATAGGCGACAGCGTCATCGTGGACGCGCGAATCGGCGGAACACTGATCAAGGCCAAAGCGGATCCCGCCTTCCAAGCCAGACTCGACGACACAGTCTACTTGACCTTCGACACCAAGAGAATGCACGTATTCGACAAGAAAACGGGAACAACCATCATATAGAGCCGGTCACGTCGAGGGCACCACGAAGGAACCAATAGGACTCCGCGCCTAGTGCATGCCGGTACGTGAGCGCTGTTAGACCCGTGATCTATCAGCGATGTCGATTTGGCCTAGTAACCGATATCTGCACCGAGTCGCTGTGTTCAGCAGAATAGCGATATTCCAGACGAGCAGGATGATTGCATCTTCGTGCAGGAGATCCGAGCGTGATCGAGGAGATCGTACAGAGACTTGTGCGAGTCGTCGGGCAGAGAAACGTTTTGTCCTCGCCTGAGGATCTGTATCCATACTCCATGGACGCTTCCCTCGAATACAGAGCGATGCCTTCACTAGTTGTCCGACCTTGCACGCCTGAAGAAGTGGTGGAGATCGTGACGCTTGCGAATAAGGAAAAGATACCTGTAGTCGCTCGCGGAGGCGGAACGAACTTTGTTGGCGGGGTCGTCCCGGTCAGAAGCGGAATTGTCCTCGACCTGACTCGCATGAACAAGATTCTGGAGATCAGCCGAACAGACTTGAGGTGCGATGTTGAGCCGGGAGTGATTCACGGCGATCTTGAGAAGGAACTTGGAAAATCTGGATTATTCTGGCCACCGGACCCTGGGAGTAGCGAATCATGCACGATAGGGGGTGTCTTGTCAACGAACGCAGGCGGAATGCGCGCGCTCAAGTATGGCACCGCCCGCGACTGGATCCTGGGCCTCCAAGTAGTGCTGCCAAACGGAGAGATGATCAGGACAGGTGCGAGGACACTCAAGAGCAATGTCGGTTATGACTTAACTCGGCTCATCGTAGGCTCCGAGGGAACACTTGGGGTGATTACGGAAGCATCTCTGAAGGTGCGGCCGGCCCCGGAGACGACATCTCGGCTCTCGGCCTTCTTCAATGAGATGGAGAAGGCAGGAGCCGCCGTTGCCAAGATCTTCGAATCAGGTGTCACTCCGGTGATAGTTGAACTGATGGACCGAAATGTGATCCGAGCAGCTAACGAATGGCTGCATCTCGGTCTCCCTGACGCAGAAGCATCTATGCTCATTGACCTCGACGGCACCAAAGAAGAAGTTGAATACACAGCCAAGAAAGTCGAACATATTCTTACAGAAGCAGGTGCCACAGATGTGCAGAGGGCGGCTTCAAAGGAGGAAATGGAACAACTCTACCTGATAAGGAGAGAAGGACAGATCGCGCTTCCCAGGCTGACTGGAAAGATGACCATGCCTCATGACTTCTGCGTACCGCTGAGTAAGCTCCCGGAGGCACTCCGGAAAGTTCAGGAGTTGGCGGAGAAATGGAAGATGCCCGTGGCCATACTTTCTCATGCAGGGGACGGAAACGTACACCCGATCTTTTCCGTGGACGTGACTGATTCCAGCGAAATTAAACGTGCGAGGGAACTTAACAAAGAGATATGCATGATGGCACTTGATCTGGGCGGAACAGTCTCAGGGGAACATGGGATAGGAATAGACAAGGCTGAACTCATGGAACATGAGTGCGGCGAAGACTCACTTAGAGTGATGAGATCAATAAAGAGAGCCTTTGATCCGAACAATATCATGAACCCCGGGAAGATGGCTGTGTGACCTGATGGCATCCCCGGCTTTGCGTGAACTTGCCAAGAAGTTGTACTACTGCGAACACTGCGGCCTTTGCCGATCGGTCTGCCCGATTCTGCGACAATCAAGTCAAGAAGAATCGGTCGGTCCCAGAGGTAGAAAGACTCTCTTCCTAGGTCTTGCCGAAGGTCAACTGAACCCTTCTCCCGCACTTGCTGAGAAGTTCTACCTATGCGCGACGTGTCGCGCATGCTACTTCAAGTGTCCAGCGGGAATCGACATCGGAGAGTTCTCTATTCTCGCTAGGCACGAGCTAGTCAAAGCTCAAGCGGTCTCTCCTTTCGTACGCAGAGTCACTTCGTCCGTTCGCGGTGGCGTGACAAGAGGTGACATCTTCGGAGCGGCGAGAACGAAGGCGAAGTGGTCAAGGGGACTAGACATTCCCGGCAATGGGGAAACGCTGTTCTTCGCCAGCTGTATGGACTCGTCGATGGCCTACGGAGAAGCTCTGCTTGGGCTATTGCAGCTCCCCTTGAGAATTGGTGAGAGGCTTGTCTCAGCCAGCGGGACACTTCAAAGCATCGGTCTATATCACTTGTTCGAATCAGCCGCGCAAGGATCGCTGAGGTTCTACAGGAATGCATTGGTGGACTCTGTGAAGTCGCTTCAGATTCTAGGAGTTGACGTAGCCTACATGCGGGACGAAGAGCCATGCTGTGGTGTCGCACTTCACACATACGGCCTCGTCGATGAGTTTTCAGAACATGCTAGGAAAGTGCAAAAGATCTTCGCGGAGAAGGGGGTGAAGAGACTCATCACCCACAATCCGATCTGCGGAGCTGCATTCAAGACACTATATCCTCAATTTGTGAAAGACTGGAACATCGAGGTGAAGCACGTCACGGAAGTCGTAGCCGAGAAGATGTCTGAACATGATCTGCGCTTTCCATCCAAGAAGACCACAGTAACATATCATGATCCCTGTTTTCTTGCAAGATACATGAACGTGGTTGAGGAACCTCGGACAATTCTCAAGAGGATGGAAAACATTCAGCTCGTTGAACCTCCGCACAGCAAGGTTGACACATACTGTGACGGTGGAGGGGGAGTAGAACTGCTATACCCGGATGTTTGTCAAGACATCGCAGAAAGTCGAGTCAAGGAATTAGTTTCGACGGGGGCGGAAAAGATAGTGTCGTGCTGTCCTGTTTGCGCCCTGATGCTAAAGGAGGGAATCAGAAAGGCTGGAGTGAAGGCGCAATACGCGGACATCATGACTCTGTTCTACGAGGCCGCCAAGAGCGTACACAGATGACACCTTTTCTGGAGCCGTAAGACTCGTACAGAGCCACCGAAGTCCGCGCTCCAACTCTTTCTAGCGGCGGAATCCCTGCCAGCCTTGCTGACTACATGACGCTACGAACAATCTGCACGAACTCTTCCTGAGCAAGCGCCCTTTTCTTTGCCTCTGAAGTGGTTTTGACTTTCTGGAGAATCTCCTCGATCGCGGATTCAGGAATTGTAAGGCCCAGTTTCTTTGCGACGTAGCATATCGAGTCTCGACCACTCTTCTTTCCGAGGAGTATCTCTACGCGTTCGTGACCGACGAGTCCTGGAGTGAAGGGGAATATTTCAAGCGGCATATCTTGCGCTTCAACTTTGGACCACCACCCGGTTATGATTCCTGATTCAGTCTTGAAGACATTGTCTCCGACAATCGGAGCGTTCACCGGTACGTTCTGGCCAGTTACCTGTTCTACGAGCTTTGACAAGCCTCTCAGCTTCTCAAGCTTGATTCCGCAACTTATTCCGTAGAGAAGCTGCAGTGCCATGGCCGTTTGTTCGAGCGAAGCGTTGCCCATTCTCTCGCCTATCGCATTGACAGTGGTGTGAATGACTTCCGCTCCTTCCGCAACTCCCGAGATTGTATTAGCCACTGCCAGCCCGAAGTCATTATGGCAGTGTACCTCAACCGGTTTCTTGACCCGCTCCTTTATGGCGCGAACCAATTGAGCAAACCCTTGGGGGGAACATACTCCGAATGTATCGACAACTGCCAGCGAGTCCATATGCCCTCTGGTCGCGACCGCATTGACGAGCTTCCAGCATGCTCTGAAGCTTGCACGTGAAGAATCTATCGTGAAGAATGTGACGTAGAGTCCGTGCTCGTGTGCGTAGGCAGTCGCCTCCACCGAAAGGTCGATGGCCTTCCGCTCAGGCCAACCGTACGCATACTTGATAATGTGGTCGCTCGACGGCACCTCCATAACCAATCCGTCAACGTCGGCTTTCAAGCCGA
>Ga0315268_10002329_pt1 | contig 21522 bp, 23 predicted proteins | sample C1_top_MG_FD_204535 | JGI IMG/M metagenome (GOLD analysis project Ga0315268, IMG submission 204535) | Sediment microbial communities from Yellowstone Lake, YNP, Wyoming, USA - C1_top | ecosystem: Environmental > Aquatic > Freshwater > Lake > Sediment | place: USA: Wyoming | collected 2017-08-01 | reverse complement strand
GGGGGTTGGAAGGTGGCCGAGAGGCCGGCAGCCGAAGAGCCCGAGGATCGCTAACCCTTTCCTGTCCCAGGGTCCAGCCCACCTGGCTACCTCCGGTCCAGCGGCCGCCCTTCCCCGGAGTTCACGACTGCCTCTTCCCCGTGGTACGTGGCTCCGCTCGGCCCTCTCCGGTAGGCTTGAGACAGAAACGGAATGGAAGGGAGAGAGTCTCGATGTCGAAGCGCGTCTTCTGGGGAAGCGCTCTTCTGCTGATCGGTCTGCTTCTGCTGGCTTCCAATCTGGGGTACCTGGCCCCGTTCAGCATCCGGGGTCTCTGGCCGATCCTCATCATCTGGCCGACCCTGCGCCTGATCTTCGGGCGAGCCTTCGTCGTTTTCGGTGACAGCCGGCGTCGTGAGCGCCTCTGGGTCGGCTCAAGTCTCGGCGTCCGCTTAGTGGCCGTCTGGATCCTGGCCGGGGCCGTGGCCCAACTCCTGCATAACCTGTCCCTTATCACCTACGACTGGGGCTTTGTCTCCTACTGGACCTTGCCGGTCCTCCTGGTGGGCATCGGCGTGGTCATTCTGGCCCGGCCCCGCGACCGCCACTGGTCGTTCGTGCAGCGGCGCCACATGTCCGGGGAGAGTTGGGGGAACGTTTCGGGCCTTGTCGGGGAGGTTGATATCGGTCGGCGGCCCTGGGACTTCAAGTCTCCGATGCGCCTTGACCTCTGGGCCGGCGACATCAACATCGACCTGACCACGGCCCGCTTCCAGCCCGGCCCGAACTACCTCTACGTGACCGCGTGGGCCGGCGATATCGACATCCAGGCCCCGGAGGGTATCGAGGTCGTGGCCGAGGCGGACTGCAGCGCCGGGCAAATCGACATCTTCCATCGCCGCCGGAGCGGCCTCGGAGTTGGGGTGAAGGCCTCGCGGGGGGCGGGGGGCGCCGTCGCGAGCGGCTCAGGCGATGCCGTCGCGGACGACGCGGGCGATGCCACCGTGAGCGGCTCGGGCGATGCCACCGTCGCTGACTCGAGCCCGGCGGCCTCCGAAACCGCGGGCGAGGCGCCGAGGCTCTTCATTAAGCTCGACCTGACCTTCGGCGACGTACGCGTCAGGTAGAAGATCATATTCGATAGATGAAGTAGATGGGCCGGCGAGGACAGGCTGCGCTGCCTCGCTTACGGCGGACCCCCGCTCACAAAAGGCGGGGGTCCGTCTATGTCAGCTTCCCCTGCCGGTAGGCCCTGAGGTAGCGCCCGCAGTGGCGGTCGCGCCCCAGCACGGCCTCGGCGGCCAGGAGAGCCGACATGAGCGGCGAGTCGAGGGGGTCGAGGATGGCCGCGTCGAGGCCGGCGGCCATGGCCATGGCCCCAAAGGCCCGGTTGGCCAGGGAGCGGGCCGGCAGCCCGAAGGACACGTTACTGAGGCCACAGATGAAGTGAACCTCCGGAAGTCGCTCGCGCAGCCGGCGGATGGTCTCGATGGCCGTCACGGCGGCCCCCGGGTCGGCGCCGACCGGGCGGACCACGGGGTCGACGTAGATGTCTCCCGGGGAGATGCCCGCGCCGAGGAGAGTCTCGACCAGCCGGAGGCCCTTGGCTGTTGCCTCGTCGGCCGTGGCCGGAAGCCCGGCGTCGTCCAGGCAAAGGGCCACCACGGCGCTCCCGTGGTCTCTGATGACCGGCAGGAGCCGGCTCAGGCGCTCGGCCTCGCCGGTGATCGAGTTCACTATGGCCTGGCCCCGGTGAACCTCCAGGGCGGCCCGGATGGCGACCGGATTGGGGCTGTCGATGCAGAGGGGGATGGGGGCGCTCTCCTCCGTCCCCCGGCCGCTCTCCGCTCGCGCCGCCCGCGTGCTCTCCACCCCCGCCTGCGCGTTCTCCACCATCCAGCGAAGAAGCTCCGGTTCACGGGTCCGGAAGGTTCCGGCGTTGACGTCGACGTAGTGCGCTCCCGCCTCGATCTGGCGCAAAGCCTCGCGCCGCACGGCCGCCCCGTCCAGGGCCTCGACCATGGCCGCCACGCTCTTGCGGGTGGTGTTCAGGCGTTCGCCGACGATCAGCACGTCTGGGCCCCCTCGATCTGTCTCTCGTGAAGGATCAGGCCGCGTCGGGCCATCTCGTCCCGCAGTTCGGCGAACAGGCTCGCCTCGGCGAAGACGCGCTCCAGAGGGGCCACGCCTCGGGCCGTGATCCGCCCGCGAAGAAGCAGCCCGGCGATAATCGAGCAGGTGTACCCTGTCGTGCGGGCCATCGACGTTGTCCGCGTGGCCGGGTCGAAGCGGTCGACCATCTCGAAGACCCAGCCGGTCTTGCGGCCGTCTTTCTCGCCCCGGATCACGGCCCGCAGGACGGTAATGTCGGCCTCGTCGCCCCGGACCAGGAGGGGCTCTAGAACGGTGGCCGTCAGCCGCCGCGGCACGACGGCCCGGCCGTCGACCATCACGGCTTCCCGGCCCAGGAGGCCGCACTCCCGCAGCAAGAGGACCTTGTCGCGGTGGCCGGGATAGCGGACGGTCTTCTCGCCCAACTCGCGGAAGCCGAGCCCGACCCCGGTCCGGGAAAGGGTGCCCAGACCGTAGGTGTAGAAGGCCTCGCACCTTCCGACCGGCTCGGGGAAGACCAGTTCCTCCAGGCCGTCGAGGGCGGGAACCTCGATCATCTTGCCGTCGCGGACGATGAGGCAAGGGGCGACGTACTCGTCCAGGACGGTGTCGATGGAGAAGACAACGCGGTAGTCGAGGGGGGGAAGGGGTCGGGCCGGCAGGCCGCCGACGTAGAGAACTCCCTCGTCCGGCTTGTCGAGTCTGGCCGCTCCCTGGCCGGCCAGGACGTTGGTGAGGCCCGGGGCCACGCCGCAGCCGGGGAGGAGGGTCACCCCCGCCTTCGAGGCGGCCTCGTGGTAGTCGAAGATGTCGAAGCCCTCGGCCGACCCGGTCAGGTCGCAGAGGCTGACCCCGGCCTCGATGGCGGCTTCGGTGACCTCCCTGACGGCGGCCACGGGGTAGGCCCCGGCGACCACATCGGCCTGGCTCATGGCCTGGACCAGGGCCCGGCGGTCGCGGAGGTCGAGGACCCGGCCTTCGCAGCGGCCTACTTTCACGCCCGCCGCCACCCGGGCGGGATCGAGATCGGTGATGGTCACTTGGTCGGCAACCCCGAACTTCAGAAGATCACTGGCTATGGCCGGCCCCATGAGGCCCGCCCCGAGCACTAGTACCCTGGACACGGTCGTTGGTCTCCCTTCGAGATTTCCCGCCAATCCAAGTCGCGGCGCCCTAGCCTGCCACAAAGGGTAGGGCCGCGCAGCCGCGGGCGTCCATCACCCGCCGCATGGCCTGGTCGAGCTTGGCGGCCCGCTCGGGGTCGAGCGAGCGCGCCTCGGTTTCCTTCAAGATGGTCTCGACTCTCGTCCGGGCCCGGGCCAAGGCGTCGGAACCACCCCGCTCCTCCCAGGCCTTTCGATCCAGGCGGTCGAGGACCGGACCGGGAAAATGCGACTCGGCTCTGAAGAAGCGCCGGGTGTGCGGCTGAGAAAGATAGTCCGCGCCCGGTCCGAGTTCGCGGATGAGGTCGGCGGCCAGGGTCTCGGGCGAGACGTCCACTCCGCGGAGGAGGCGTTGGATGATGCCCGCGGCCTCGGCGTCAAGAGCCAGTTTCTCGAGGCTTTGGGTCCCCACGAAGTCGAGGGCCCCGGCGCCGGCGATGAGGTTCACCCGGGCCAGGGCCGCCGCCGTTCCGCTGAAGGCCGTCTCCAGGCCGGCCTGGGCGTCCAGGAGCTTGCTGTCGGAGAGACCGGCGTAGGTGTGGGTCGGCAGGCCGTAGTGCTTGCCCATCTGGGCCGAGGCCACGCCCAGAAGCACGGCCTCCACGGAAGAAAGGGGCGTGGTGCCGTAGCGCATGTCAAAGCCCACCGGCGCTCCGCCCCAGACGAGCCTGGCCCCCGGCCGGACGGTCTGAGCCAGGACCACTCCGCTCAGGGTCTCGGCTGTGTGGACGACAACACTTCCGGCCAGGGTGGCCGGGGTGGTCGCTCCGGGCATGGGCATGGAGACGAACTCTACCGGCAGGCCGGCCGCCGCCCCGTCCATGATGTTGGCGGCGCTGATGGCCGTCCACTTGAGGGCGGGGGAGGGGCAGGCGTCAAAGATGGCCAGGGGGGCGTCGGCTGTCCGCCCGCCGGTGACGGCGTCGAGGAGGGACTTCATGTCCGGGAGGCCCTCCTGGCTGAAGGCCCCGGTGATGACCGGCTTGGGCGAGTTGGCCAGGACAAGGTAGAGGCGGTAGGTGTCGGCCAGAGTCTTGGGAGCCTCGCCGGCCACGACCATGGTCGAGACCAGGTCGATCTGGGGCAGGGCGTCGGCCACCCGCACCAGGCGCACCAGGTCCTCGGCCCGCGACGGGCGAGCCGCGGCGCCCTCCTGGTAGCGGATGGCGCAGGAACTGGTGGCGAAGTGAACCTCGTCACCGCCGACCCGCAGGGCCTCGCGGCCTTCCCTGTCGTAGAGGGCGAAGGAGGAGGGGCAGGCCCGCAGGGACTCCTCGACGAGCCGGGGCGGTATCCTGACCCGTCCAGAGGTCGCGTCAACCCGGGCGCCCTTGGCCGCTAGATGCTCCAGGGCCCGGGGGTAGTCGATGAAAACACCGCCCTCGGCCAGCACTTTGAGGGCGGCCTCGTGAACCTCCGTGATCTCGGCGTCGGAAAGAACCCGCAGGGCAGAGGCCCGGCTCATCGCCCGTCACCTCCCGCCCCGACCAGACCCAGGGCCACTTCAACCGCCTGCGGGGCATTGGCGGCGTAGGCGTCGGCCCCTATCTCCGCGGCCCACTCGGCCGTGACCGGGGCCCCGCCGACCATAACCTTGACCCTGTCTCGCAAACCGGCATCACGGAGGGCTTCGATGACGACCTTCTGCTCCATCATGGTCGTGGTCAGGAGGGCGCTGAGACCGAGGAGGTGGGGCTTGAGTTCGGCCACGGCTAAGGCGAACCTTTCGGCCGACACGTCGCGCCCGAGGTCGGTGACCTCAAAGCCGGCCGTCTTGAGCATGGCCCCCACGATGTTCTTGCCGAGATCGTGCAGATCGCCGTGCACCGTTCCGATGACCACGAGGCGCCCGGCCTTCTTCTGACCCCGGGCCAGAAGAACCGGTTCCACCACCTCGCCGCACTGCCGGAAGACATCGGCCGAGGCCACCACCTCAACCAGGAAAGCCTCCCCCCGGTTCCAGCGCCGGCCAAGCTCAAGCATGGCCGCGGCCAAGCCCTCTTCCAGGATAACGCGCGGCTCGACTCCCGCGGCGAGAAGCTCCCGCGTCGACGCCAGGGCCGCCACGTCATCGGCGGTCAGGATGGCCTCGCGAAGGTCTTGCAGTGTCTGTCCCACTTCTTTCGCCTCATTCCGCGGAGCAATGCTCCAGGGCCATTGCTCCTTGCCCGGCCTTTGTATACACTCGCCGGTAGATGATTCCTTCCCATCCGGCGGAATGGGATTCGCGATCCGCTGTTTCCGGCAAGAGAAGGGGGACTTGGGCCATGGCCACCGAGGCCGCGAGTAGCCGGCGAGCGACCGGCCCAACCGAGGGCGTTCAGAGAAAGTGGGGAGCCCAGTCGGCCGTCGCTCCGCTGCGCCGCGCTCTGCTCTGCCCGCCCCGTTGGTCGGAGGCGACCATGGCCGGCATCGATCTCGGCGTCTGGGGCTATGCTTCGCTCCCGCGCCTGAGCGAGGCCCGGGCCGAGTTCGAAGCCCTGGCCGAGGTTCTGGTCCGGGCCGGGGTGGAGGTTCTACGGCACGAGGAAGCGCAGGACGGTATTTACGACGCTGTCTTCGCTTGCGACTGGGGCCTGGTCGTCAACGACGGGGGCATCGTCCTGAACCCGGGTAAGCCGGCCCGCCGCCCCGAGGCCGATTTCGCCGAGCGGGCCTTCCTCCGGGCCGGGGTTCCCATCTACCACCGCATGACCGCCCCGGCGACGGCCGAGGGGGGAGACCTCCTCTGGCTGGGTCCCGATCTCCTGCTGGTCGGCCGATCTTACCGCACCAACGCGGCCGGCCTCGAAGAGCTTCAGGCTCTCCTCGCGCCCCGGGGCATCTCCGTGGCGCCGGCGCCGGTGCCTCACTGGCAGGGCGAGGGATCGGTCATGCATCTCCTTTCGATCATCAGCCTTGTCGACAGCGATCTGGCCGTGGTCTACCTTCCTCTCCTGGCCGTGGAGACGGTGGAGTTCCTGCGCGAGAGAGGTGTCGAGCTCGTCCCGGTCACCGGCGAGGAGTTCGGAAACCTGGCCTGCAACATCCTGGCCCTCGGGCCGCGCCACTGTCTGGCCGTGGCCGGCAACCCACGCCTACGGCGGGAACTGGAGAGAAGGGGCGCCACGGTCGAGGAGTTCCCCGACCGGCAACTCGGTCTCAACATGGGTGGCGGCCCGACCTGCCTGGTGCAGGCCGTGCTGAGGGACTACTAGGGCGGCCCCGTTTTCGGACTACTAGAGCGGTCTGAGGCTAGCCAATTCGGTAGGGAGGCGTTGGCCACGACGCAAGAACCCCGGGCTTCCTGGCGGCTTCGGCCTGGTCCGGCCGTGATCTTCGCCCTGGTTCTTACGGGGTGCTTTGCCGCCCTCTCCCTCGGTCTTCATCAGTTGCGCCTTTCCGGGTTCGACGCCGCCTTCAGCGCGCTGGCCCTCCGCCTTCACACGCCCGGACTCACCTGGTTCATGCTCATCGTCACGAATCTTGGGTCGGCCGCCGTCATCATCTCGGTCGACCTGGCCGCGGCGGCGTGGATCTGGCGGGTCCGGACCCGCGCGGGCTCCATCTCCGGGCGGTGGGCGGCTCGCGACGGAATGCTGGCGATCCTGGCGGCCCTGGTGGGCTCGTTCCTCCTGAACAGCCTGCTCAAGTTCGTCTTTCATCGGGTCCGGCCCGATCTCTTTCCTCTCACGTCGGCCTTGGGCTACTCCTACCCCAGCGGCCACGCCATGTCCTCGATCGCCTTCTACACGGTGGTCGCTTACGTTGTCTCCGTGACCCTGGCGAGTCTGGCCCAACCCGCCCGCCCGCGGGCGGGCCTCCGGCCCCTGACCCTGGGCATCCTGGCCGGTCTGGTCACCCTCATGGTCGGCGCCAGCCGGGTCTATCTCGGGGTTCACTACGCCAGCGACGTGGTTGGCGGCTACCTCGCCGGCGGGGCCTGGGCTCTCCTCTGTCTGGCCTGGTTCGAACGCGCGGAAGCGGGCCGGGGCGAGCGGGACAGCGGCCGGGCCGCGGCGGCCGGGCCGCGGCGGGACAGTGACGGGGCCTTGGCCGGGCCCCGGCAGGGTGAGGAGAGGTCGGCGGCGAACGGGAGATAGCCCAGAAAGGGTGGCAGACCAGAAACGGAGGCGCCACCATTGTCCGAGAACCTCGACGTCGCGCGAGCCGCCTTGGGCCTGGCTCTATCGCCCACGCGGGGAAAGGAGCAGGCATTGAAGGAGGAGTTGCGCCAGAGCGGCATAGCCGGCGCGGCGGCCGACATCGGCGGTCCGTTCCTCGCCGGCATCCCCACGGTGATAGAGCGAGCCATTGTCTCGGCCAAGCGGGAAGGAGTCATCCGCGACGAGCACCCGCACGTCGGCGCCGTCGCCGGCGCGGCCCGGGAAGCCCTGGCCCAGATCTCGGTGCGGGCCGCCGGTCTGGATGTCGGCGGCAAGATCGGAGTGGCCCGAAGAGGCGAGCACCTGGCCGTGGCCATCTTCTTCGGCGTGGGACTGGTTCACCTCGACGACGTCGCCGTCGCGGTAGCCCACCGGGCGGTGGCCAAGTAGCGGCTAATGGCCGTAGGACGGAATCAGTCCAATTGCGCTTGTCCAGATGCTCCCGCCCTGCTATAATTGCTCCAAACTTGTAGGACGGTAGAACGGTAGGGGAGAGTGAGCCTTTCCGGCGACCATCCCTTGGTCGCCGTTTCTGTCTCTTTCCCCCCAAGTTCCCCGTCGTCCTTGGGGGAGTCTACATGCCACTCGTCAGCGCCCGCGGCGCGACCACGTGCCCGGCTAATGAGCCGGAGGCCGTGTCCGCCGCCACCAGGGAACTCCTGACCGCCCTGGGCCGGGCCAACCCGGCTCTCACACCGGAGTCGACCCTGGCCGCCTTCTTCACCGTCACTCCCGACCTCAACTCCGCCTTCCCGGCGGCGGCCGCCCGATCCTTAGGCTTCACCGGGGCCGCCCTCCTCGGGGCGCAGGAAGCGGACGTTCCAGGCGCGCCCGCCCGCTGCGTCAGGGTCCTGGTCCTCTTCGAGACAGACGACACCGGTCGGCCCACCCGGGCACGGCACGGGGTTCCGGTCTATCTCGGCCAGGCCGCGGTCCTGAGACCGGACCTGACCTCGGCGGCCGCCCAACCGGACCGAGAGGGGGGGCGGAGATGATCGTCGTCATGAAGCCGAGAGCGCCCCGGGCGCAGGTAGACGCGGTTGTCGCTCGCTTTGAGGAGTTCGGTGTGGCCGTCCATCTTTCGGAAGGGTCGGAGCGGACCATCGTCGGCGCGGTGGGCGACCTGCGGCGGATGGAGCCGGACGACCTCCAGGCCATGGCCGGCGTGGAACGGGTCATCCGGGTTCTCCATCCTTTCAAGCTGGCCGGCCTGGACTTCCACCCCCGGCCGACCGTGGTCAGAGCCGGCCGGGCGACCTTCGGCGGTGGAGAGGTCACGGTCGTGGCCGGTCCCTGCGCCGTGGAGAAAGCCGACACCTACCTGGCGGCGGCGGAGGCGGTCAAGGCGGCCGGGGCTCACATGCTGCGGGGTGGGGCCTTCAAGCCGAGGACGTCTCCCTACGCCTTCCAGGGCCTCGGTCGCGAGGGTCTGGGCATCCTGGAAGAGGCCCGCAAGAAGACAGGCCTCCCGTTCGTCACCGAGGTCTTGTCGATCGAGGACATCGAGGACGTGGCGGCGTCGGCCGACATGCTTCAAATTGGGGCCCGGAATGCCCAGAACTTCCCGCTCCTCCGGGCGGCGGGGCGTTCCGGTCGGCCCGTTATGCTCAAGAGAGGGATGTCGCAGACCATCGAGGAGTGGCTGATGGCCGCCGACTACATCCTCTCTGAAGGCAACCCCGACGTGGTTTTGTGCGAGAGAGGGATCCGGACCTTCGAAACCATGACCCGTAACACTTTTGACGTGGGGGCCATCGCTCTGGTCCGGGAACTGTGCCATCTGCCGGTCATCGCCGACCCGAGTCACGCCAGCGGGCGAGCCAGTCTGGTTCCCGCTCTGGCGGTCGCGGCCGTGGCGGCGGGCGCGGATGGACTCATGATCGAGGTCCACGCCTGCCCGGAGAGGGCTCTCTGCGACGGCTCTCAGTCGCTGACCCCGCAAGGCTTCGAGGTCGCGATGGACCGCATCCGGGCCGTGTCCCGGGCCAGGGTCTACGGTCGGGGAGTCGGGGGGGTGGCCGGGGGATGAGACTAGCCATCCTCGGTCTGGGTCTCATCGGGGGGTCGATCCTGCGGGCCGCTCTGGATAGGATGCTCGCCGCCGAGGTTAAGGGCTGGGACGCCTCGCCCGCCGCTTTGGAGGCGGCGCGGGAGGCCGGCTTCGGGCCGCGGTTGACCCTGACCCTGGAGGATGCCTGCGCGGGCGCGACAATGTGCGTCGTGGCCGTTCCGGCTCGGGCCGTTCCGACCCTGGTCGACCGGGCCAGGCGGGTCATGCCTCCCGGCGGCGTGGTCACCGACACGGCCGGCACTAAAGGATGGATCGCCGGGGAGGTCCGGCGGTTGGGCCGGCGCCCACCGGGCCGGCGGGACGGGACAGACGTCCCCCCTTTTGTTGGGGGCCATCCCATCACCGGGTCCGAGAGGGGTGGCTTCGCCGCTTCGAGCCCCGATCTGTTCGACGGCCAGCCCTGGATTGTCGTGCCCGAGGCCGCCGCAGTGGGCCCGGACGGAGCGGCGGACCCGGCCAATGCGGCGGATCCGGCCGCCCGTGTCGAGACCCTGGTCCGGGGTCTTGGGGCCCGGCCCACGCGGGCCTCGGCCGAGACCCACGACCGCATTCTTGCCCTGACCAGTCACCTGCCCTACCTCCTGGCCGTAGCCTTGGCCGAGTCGGCCTGGAAGGAGCAAGGCGCGGTCGCCGCTCTGGCCCCCTTTGTCGCCGGAGGTTTCCGCGATTCGACCCGTCTGGCTCTCCAGGATCCGGTCATGGGTCTGGACATGCTGACCACCAACGCCGTGGAACTCACCCGGGCTCTGGCCGAGGTTACGGCCGCGGCCAGGGCGACCATCGCCGATAGACCCTCCGACCGCCTCAGGCGGGCCCGGGAATTCCGCGCTGAATTGGGGAGGCTCAAGCAATGGCCCTAGAGACGTTTGGGTCCACCGGCCCGCTGGCCGGCGAGGTTCGGGTGCCGGGGGACAAGTCCATCAGCCACCGGGCGCTCATTCTGGCCGCCCTGGCCGACGGCCCGAGCCGGGTCGACGGCCTGGCCACCGGCGCCGACGTGGGGTCCACGATCACCTGTCTTGAGCGTCTTGGAGTTCGGGTCAGCCAGGGCGTCGTCCGCCCGCCCCGAGGAGGTCTTCGGCCCCCCGACGGACCCCTGGAGGCCGGGAACTCCGGAACGACGATGAGGCTTCTGGCCGGAGTGCTGGCCGGTCAACCCTTTCGCTCGACGCTCGACGGTGACGCTTCTCTCCGTCGCCGGCCAATGGCGCGAGTAGCCCACCCGCTGCGGAGCATGGGGGCCGAGGTGGCGGCCAGGCCGGCGGACGGCGGGGACGGGGAGACCGCGCCGCTTCAAATCCGGGGACCCCTTCCGCCCGGGCCGCTCACCGCCCGGGTCCACCAGTTGGCTGTCGCCAGCGCCCAGGTCAAGACCTGCCTGCTTCTGGCCGGCCTCCACGCCGCCGGTCGCACCACGGTCATAGAGCCCCTTCCCAGCCGCGACCACACCGAGCGCCTCCTGAGGGTCTTTGGGGTCGTTGTCGCTGATGGTGGCCGGCTCCTCTGCGGCGGCGTCACCCCCGGGGCCGAGGCCGACCCGGTTGGGCGGGCCTCCAGCACGGTTGGATGGGCCGTCTCGGTGGAGAGCGACGGCCGGCCGCTTCTCCACCCGGTCGAACTGACCGTCCCCGGCGATTTCTCGTCGGCGGCTTTCTGGATTGTCGCCGGACTCCTCCTTCCAGGGTCGGCTCTGCGGCTCGCCGGGGTTGGCGTGAATCCAACCCGCACGGGCCTCCTGGCGGTTCTCGCCCGCATGGGGGCGGGGCGGGCCGTGGCTCTGGAGGGTCTCCCGGAGGCGGGCGGTGCGGGGGGTGGCGCGGGGACGGGGGGTGGCGCGGGGGCCGGCGAGCCGGTGGCCGACATCGTTGTCCGCGGTCTCGAACCCGCCCGGGCCAGGCGGGGGTCGGTCCCGGGCGTCCTGCGGGCCACGCTTGTGCCCGCCGCCGAGGTTCCCTCCCTCATCGACGAGGTTCCCATCCTGGCGGTGGCCGCTACCCAGGCCGAGGGGGTCACGGTCATCGAAGGCGCCGGCGAGTTGCGGGCCAAGGAGACCGACCGCCTGGACGCCCTGGCCGGCGAGCTGGGGCGAATGGGGGCCCACATCGAGGCCGGGCCCGACCGGCTGGTCATCACCGGACCGACCCGGCTTCACCCCGCCCGGGTGTCGGCCCGAGGCGACCATCGGATGGCCATGGCTCTGGCTGTCGCCGGTCTTCTCACCCGGCCCGTGGACGGACGGCAGACAGAAGTCGCGGGCTTCGAGACGGCCGGAGTCTCCTACCCGGGCTTTCGAAGAACTTTGGAGGAACTGGCCTCATGACTACCGGAGAGCGGGTCCGGGTCTTCGCCCTCGTCGGGCGCCCCGCCCGGGGTAGCCTGTCTCCGGCCATGCACAACGCGGCCCTGACCGCGGCGGGCATCCGGGCCCGCTACGAGGCCTGGGACGTCGCCGAGGACGAGCTGGCCGGAATCTTCGCCGGGGCGGCCGACCGCGGCCTGGGCGGCCTCAACGTGACTGTTCCGCACAAAGTGGCGGCGGCCGGACTTTGTGACGAGCTGTCGGAAGCGGCGGGCCTGGCCGGGGCTGTCAACACGGTGGTTTTCGGGGCGAGGATTTCGGGCTACAACACCGACGTGACCGCCCTGGCGGGGATCGTCGGCGAGTGGGCTAGCGGGCGAGGCGGGTCGGGCGGCCGGACCGGCTTCCGGGTCGGCATCCTGGGAGCGGGCGGCGCGGCCAGGGCTGCCGCTGTCGCGGCGGCCCTGGCCGGTGCGGGCGAGGTTACGCTAGCCGCTCGGGATGCCGGGCGGGCCGTGTCGGTAGCCGGGGAGCTCGGGGTGGCTCTACGGGCAGCCGGTCGCGGGCGGGCGGGCCACGCGGGCAGAGCGGCCGGAGCGGGCCGTCCCGGCGGAGTCGGCGGCGGTATCTTCCGCGGCGTCGCCCTGGCGGAGATGGCCACCCGGGAGGAGGTCGCCTTCGACGTCCTTGTCCAGGCCACCTCGGCCCACGACGGGGCCTTGGCCTTCGTCCCGGCGCCCAGGGCGGGCGGCCTGGCCATCGAGTTGAACTACCGTCCCGCCCGGACCCGCTTCCTCCTGGCGGCCGAAGCTGCCGGGGCGGAGACGGCGGATGGACTTGAGGTTTTGGTCCGCCAGGGCGAGGAAGCTTTTCGGCTCTTTACCGGGCAGAGGCCTTGGCCCGGAGTAATGAGGTGGGCCCTCGAGGTGGCCGCCGGGGCGACGGTCGTGGGGGCGCCGGTCGTGGGGGCGAAGGCGGCCGGGGCGACGGTCGTGGGGGAGGGGTGGGGCCGATGCCACGACTGCTGACCGCGGGCGAGTCGCACGGAGCGACCTTGGTCGTCATCGTCGACGGACTTCCGGCCGGGATACCCCTGGGCGTGGAAGATGTCGACCGCGAGTTGCGCCGCCGCCAGGCCGGCTACGGACGCGGGCAGCGGGCCGCCGGAACGATCGACCGGGCCAGACTCCTGGCCGGAGTGGCGGATGGCAAGACCACCGGCGCGCCGGTCGCCATTGAGATCGCCAATCCCGAGCCGGAGACGGCGAGCCAGGGGCCTATCGGCCAGGTGCTTTCCGGCCCCGCGCCAGCCGGCCCGGCGACTTCCGGCCGGCGGCCTAGCGACCCGGGCCGGGGCGACCGAGCGGAGCGGCCGGCCGTGCCCCGGCCGGGGCACGCCGATCTCGGGCTCGCGGTTAAGTATGGGACTCCCGATTTCTGGCCTGGGGCCGAGCGGGCCAGCGCTCGCGAGACGGCGGCCCGCGTTGCCGGAGCGACTGTCGCCAGGGCCCTTCTGACCCGGCTGGGCGTCGAGGTGGGTTCGCACGTCACGGCCATCGGCGGAGTGACGGTGACATGGGGCCAGGAGAGCCCCGCTGCGGCGGCCGAGACGCGCCCAGGGGCAGCCATCGTGGCCGGGATTGGCCCCGCCGACGCCCGCGACGGGCCCGGCTGGCGGGCGGTCTTCGCCGCGGCCGAGACCGATGGCCTGCGCTGCGCCGACGCCGGGACCTCCCTCCGCATGCGCGCCGCCATCGACGAGGCCTCGGCCAGAGGCGATACCCTCGGGGGTATCTTCGAGGTCGCCGCCCTGGGCTGCCCGCCGGGTCTGGGCGGGTTTGGCCAGTGGGACCGACGGCTCGACGCCCGGCTGGCCGGCGCGGTCATGAGCGTTCCCGGGGTGAAGGCCGTCTCGATTGGCCTGGGCTTCGAGGCCGCCGCCCTTCACGGCGGTCTGGCCCACGACCCGGTGCTCCCCGGCTTGGGCCCCCTCGGAACGGCCCGCCCGTCGAACCTGGCCGGCGGTCTCGAAGGGGGAATCACCAACGGACAGCCGGTGGTCGTGCGGGCGGCCATGAAGCCCATCCCCAGCCTGGGGAGCCCCCTTCCGTCGATCGACCTCGTGTCCGGGGCGCCTTGCCTGGCCCCCAGGGTGCGTGGCGACGTCTGCGCCGTTCCCGCGGCGGCGGTGGTGGCCGAGGCCATGGTCGCCTGGGAGTTGGCCACGGCCGTTCTGGAACGCTACGGCGGCGACACCCTCGAGGCGGTAGTGGAGGCCTGGTTGCGCGATGTGGCCGCCTGGCGGCATGGCCCGGGGGCCGACCGCGGCGAGGTGGCGGGGCGGACCGCGGGGGAGGCGACCACTCCATGAACCGCCCCATCGTCCTCATCGGGTTCATGGCCGCCGGGAAGAGCACGGTCGGACGGCGACTGGCGTCTCGGCTGGGGCGCGGGTTCCTGGACCTCGACGATCTTGTGACCGCCCACACCGGGCAACCGGTCGCCGATTTCATCCGGGCCGAAGGGGTGGCCGTCTTCCGCCGGGTCGAGACCAGGGCTCTGACCGAGGCTCTCAGCATCCGGAATACGGTCGTGTCGGCCGGAGGGGGCGCCATTGAGGCCCCGGCGAACAGGGCCGTGCTGGCCCAGGCCGGCGTTAGGGTGGTCTTGCTTCTGGTTTCGCCCGAAGAGGCCTGGAGACGGGCGGCCGGCCCCGGGGAGGACCGGAGTGGGGCGGCCGGCCCCGGGGAGGACCGGAGTGGGTTGGCCGGCCCCGGGGAGGACCGGAGTGGGTTGGCCGGCCCCGGGGAAGTCGGGCCGTCCTACCGCGCCACCCGCCCCCTTTTTCCCGCCGACGTGGCCGGGGTGAGGACCCTCCTGTCCGAGCGCGAACCCGCTTACGCCGAGGCGGCCACGGCCTGGGTGGATACCACGGGATTGACGGTAGATGAGGTCGTTCAGGCCGTGCTAAGCGTCCTGGAAACGACCGCGATCGCCGGCGAGCAGGCGGCCGCGGCGACGCCCCAACCCCAGCCGATCATCCTCACCGGCGGCCCGCCCGAGCACGGTCCGGTCCTGGTCGGCCGGGGGCTTCTCGATCGCCTGGCGGATCTTCCGTCCTTCCCCAGAAACGTGACCGGGCCGGTCTTCCTCGTTGCCGATCCGCTGCCGGCGGCCCTCTTCGCCGGCGAAGTCCGGGCATCACTCCACCGGGCGGGTCTTCGGGTGGTCGAACACATCCTCCCCGGTGGCGAAAAGGACAAGTCGCCAGGCAACCTGGCCCGGCTCTGGGAGTCGATGGCCCGACACGGGCTCGGCCGGGGCTCGCTGGTGGTCAGCCTGGGAGGAGGGGCCTGCGCGGACCTGGCCGGTCTGGCGGCGGGAACCTTCATGCGCGGAGTCCGGATCATCCACCTGCCGACGACGCTCCTGGCCCAAGTGGACGCGGCCATCGGCGGCAAGACGGCCGTCAACCTGACCCAGGGCAAGAACCTGGCCGGTGTGTTCCATTTCCCGTCACTGGTCGTGGCCGACGCCGACACCTGCCGCACCCTGCCCCCGGAACTGGTGGCCGAGGGGCGGGTGGAGCTGGTCAAGACCCTGCTGGCCGTCGGGGCGGCTCCAGGGGACTGTCTGCGCTCGTCCTCTGCCGGCCCGGCCTCGTCGTCCGCCGGCCCGGCGCCTACGGACCTACCACCTCCAGATGTGGTGGCCCGGGCCGTCCAAGCCAAGCTGGATCTCGTCCGCGTGGACCCCTTGGACCTCGGTCCCAGACAGGCCCTCAATCTCGGCCATACCTTCGGCCACGGGATCGAGGCGGCGGGCCGTTTCCGGCGGGTGAGGCACGGGTTGGCCGTGGGCGTCGGCCTACTGGCGGCGGCTCACCTCTCGGAGACTGAAGGATACCTGCCGACGGCCCTGGCGACCGATGTGGTCGACCTGGTCGGCGAACTTCTCGCGGACTTCCCGGTTCATCGCCTGCGCGTGGCCGGCGCCCTCGATCCCGGCGAAATCACGCGCCACTTCGACCTCGACAAGAAGAAGGGTGGGCGGGGCCTTGTCTTCGTTCTTCTTGAGCCGGCCGGCGAGGGTCGGGTCAGGGCCAGACCGGCGACCGGGATAGAGCCCGCGGCGGCGGCCGAGGCTCTGGAGTGGGCCCTGGCTCGCGTCAGGTGCTCCGCCCGAATCGGAAGGAGTGGCTGAATTGGCCCGGCTTGTCTGGATCATCCACGGTCCGAACCTTAATCTTCTCGGACGGCGGGAGGTGCCCGTCTACGGGAAGACCACCCTGGCCGACATCAACCACCGTTTGGAGAATCTCGGGCGGGATATGGGCCTGGAGGTCAGAGCCACCCAGGAAGACGGGGAGGGGGAGGTCGTGCGGGCCATCCACGCGGCCTGGGACGCGGGAGCGGCCGGGATTCTCATCAACCCGGGGGCCCTGGCCCACTACTCCTACGCCGTGCGCGACGCCCTAGCCGCCGTCTCGGCCGCGGGCATTCCCATCGTGGAGGTCCACCTCACCAACGTCCACGCCCGGGAGGAGTGGCGGCATACTCTGGTCACCGCCCCGGCCACCACGGGTCAGGTTGTCGGCTTCGGCCCGGCCTCCTACGAACTTGGCCTCCGGGCCCTGGCCGGGCGAGTGGGTAGGGACGATCGCTAGCCGACGGCCAGGGCCGCCCGCTCCCTCCGGACTGGAGCCGGCAGCACGCCCGGCGCCTACCCATCACCACACAGCTAACCGACCTCCTTCATCATGCGTTCGATCGACTCGACCCGCTTGCGGAGTTCCGCGAGATCGGCCTGCATCGCTTTCTGCACGTCCCGAGTTTCCTTCGCCAAGCCTTCGTAGTCCGCCGCGAGCGCGCGGTATTGCCCGGCGGATTTCCCCTTCTCCGCCTCGCTGGCGACCTGCGCCCTGCCGGCTACCACCGCCGAGAGGACGGCAACCACGCCAATCATGATGATGGCGAGGACCACCACTACCGGCCATCCGATAGTCACTTACTCCACCTCTCCGTCCGGTTCGTTTTCGATCCTAAGTGTCTTTGCGGCCTCGATGACGCGCTCCGGCGTGAGGCGTTCGTCAAAGTCCGTCACCTCGTAGTACCGTAGCGCCTTCCCATCGGCCGAGACCTCGTGGCGTCCGATCACAAGGCCGGCCTTCTCCAGGGTCTGGAGATGCATGTGGAGGAGGGGTCGGCCTATCTTGAGCTCACGCGCGAGCTCGCTGACATAGGCCTGGCGTTGGCTCAGGGCCGCGAGGATGCGCAGGCGGTGAGGGTTTGCCAGAGCGCTCAGCATCAAGAGGAACTGGTTGCCCGTCCGGTCGTCCGTCATGTGTCTCCTTCACGTGTCAGGTGTAGCTTACAGGTGACAGTGGAAGATGTCAAGAGGTGGGGAGGCCCGACTGGGAGACATGCCAGGCTGCGGCGGTCTTGGTTGGAGCCCTCGGCCGGAGGCGCCCCGGATGTCAGCGAACCCTGACCGGAAACTAACCCCGGATCACCGGCGATCCCAGGAGCTCTTCAGGCGCCGAAAGTGGCTGATACGGGTGTCGATCTTGGCAATCTCACTGGGGTAGAACTCGAGTAGGGCGGCGCACAAATCCAACATCCAGGCCTTGCGCGGGTAGCCCTCTGCTATCGCCACCTTGGCGGCGTTAGCGATCTGAAGCTGTCCCCACCCCAGGGCTCCGATGGTCAAGCACTCCCACGCAAGCCATTCAACGGGCACCAGGCGAACGCTCTTGACACGCAGAGCGATTCCCTCAATCGAGTAGGTGACCAGCAGAACAACGAAGCAGTTACGGTCATCGGCATAGAACCTGGCCAACCTCTCTACGGAAACGAGGTTGGGCATATTGAACGCGGTCTCAAGGCGGTGTGTCTTGACGTCGACCGCATAGTAGATGCCGTCCCGGCCCCGAAAGGCTACGTCAGCCAGAGACCTCCTTGGGAACTCGGGCCAATACTCGAGGCAGAAATCGCCAAGGAGCGGCCGGAGTTCGCCCGACACGATGGACTGGATGGCGTCTCCGGCGGCCCGGGTGCTACCTGCGGTTTCTCTGGACAGGAAGTTCGGGCGCGACCCAAGAGCCCGCGCCAGCCCCTCCTCAACCGAGAACCGGAGACCGGAGCCGAGGAGGTCACTCTTGATCAAACGACATGCACCTCACCGCGTATTCCTCCCCCAGAACACGCCGTCGTGGTAGCCTTGGATGGCCTGGTGGGTCTCCGCCAACATCACGCGCTTTTGGGCCAAGCGGCAGTAGATGGGGTCAATCTCAATGCCTACGTAACGTCGCCCCAGCTTCTTGGCGACAGCGGCTGTGGTTCCCGAGCCAAGGAAGGGGTCTAGGACCAGGTCGCCCGGATTGCTGCTGGCCAGGATCACCTTCGCCAGCAGCTTCTCGGGCTTCTGGGCCGGATGGGGGGTGTTCTCAGGCATGGACCAGAAGGGAACCGTGAGGTCCGTCCACAGATTCGACGGGTGGGTATCCCGGAATGGTCCTCCGGGTCCAACCTGCCAGTCCTTCGGGCGGCCGTCAGGGTGCCGGTACGGGGCTATGACCGGGCGGCGCACTTTCACCGCCTCGACCCGGAAGGTGTACTGGTGTGAGACGGTGGCGAACCAGATGTCCTCGGCACAGTTCTTCCAGTTCGTCTTGGCGCCACGCCCCTTCTCGCGCTCCCAGGTAATGCGGTTCCTAATCAGCAGGTGCTTGCCGAGCACCGCCTGGACCACCCCTGTGGATCTCCAGTCGGCGCACACGTAGACCGACGCCGAGGGTTTGAGCGTTGGGAGAAGCAGCTCGAACCATTCCTCGAACCACCGTGCGTAGGCTTCATCTGACACCTGCCGAAAGGGTCTTGCGCCGAAGAGCTTGTCCAGGTTGTACGGCGGGTCGACAAAGAGAAGGTCGGCAAAGGCGTGCGGAAGACGAGGGATAGCCGGCAGGCTGTCGCCCACCAGGATTCTGTTCTCGATGCTCTGGACAGGCAGCGGCTCGGAACTGTGGTCAAGGAAGACAAGCTCCATGTCGAGGGAGGCGCTGTCTCTGTCGCTTAGCGTTACGGTGCGGTTCCGCAGCGCCCTAGCCAAGGGTTGCTCCATCTGTTGACACCTCCGTCGGCATGCTCGCCGGCACCGGTTGTGTTTCGCGGCCCAACGCGGGCTTCCTACGGCCGACTGGCGGAGGGTCCGGACCCCCAAGCCCGGGCGGCATCCTCAGGGGTCGGCGAAACGCCGGAGCCGACTCCAGGTTTTCTCCCCCAGGCTTGCGACAAGCTGACCTCTGTGGCCGACCAGAGTCCCACCCAGCGCCCCGCGCCTGCGACCGCGGGCGAGGTTGGCCAGTTGGTTTGGTGATAGCAGCTCCTCGCCAAGCTGCCGGAGAACCTGCGACGGAGCATCGGACCCGGGCGGCCGCTCTTGCGGCCGCATCACCAATCGCTCCGGCGGATCCTTGGGTCCATGAGTATGGCGTAGATGTATGACGGACCCTGGAAGTGCTGTAGCACAGTCGTGCTGGGAAAGGGGACTAGTCGCAGTGCCTCTTCGAACTGAGCTTTGGGTATGAGGCGATTCGTTCTGTCTGGCCGGAGGCTGCTGCCGACCATGCTGTAGCGAAACGTTCCTCCGCGAATCTGTGTGAACTCCTCACCAGCGAGGCACTCAATCCGGCTCCATACCTCGGCGAAGTCCATCGGTCTCATCTCCCCACTGCCCAACGCAGTGTTGCGCTGAGCGCGGTCGGTAGCGGCCCGCCTGATTTCTGGCAGCCGTAGCGGGCAGTCGGCATCAGTGGCCCCCGCGTGGGCTATGCCTCTGGCGTACCAAGACGGCCAGCCCTTGTTCATCAGCCATCACACGCACATCGTGGTCGTCTTCCCTCGGGGGAAGATTCACCTTGCCGGTTCCGAGCCAATACCCGTGGCCTTGGGCCTGCCGCGGGATCGGTCTCGGGAGGTACATCTCGCTGAGGCCCTCCAGGCCGCAAACGTCAACGGCTGCGCAATCCTTGGCCGGGCCCCAACCCCCAGTGGCGTTATCTCCACCCCGGTGGCCAATTTGGGACCTCGACGAACTCAATGCTGCCGGCGCGCTCCAGTCCCAGGATTGACTTAGTCGGGCGTTCTGCCCTACGCCGAGTGGGTGTCTTGAGGGCGGCCCGCAATTCCCCGACCATGCCCCTTTGGACCTCGTGCTCGAAGCCAGCTGTAGTTCTGGCGCATGAGGGGCAGCTCGCCTTCTTGAGCGTCCACCTTCCGCCCAGCCCGAATGGGACAAGGTGCTCATCGGTGAGCTCTTTGCGGGAGCCGCAGTAGATGCATTGTCCAACGGTCCTTTGCCCAGGACTGTCCACCTATGGCCCGCCCCTTCCCCGGCATAACTCAGTTTCCTGGCACTTGACGGAATCCTCCAGGCTCGGCCTCCAGCTGACCCCGGCCCAGGTTCTTCCCCCACTAAAAGGAGTTGTCCGATGCGGGTCAAATACCAGGATCACCCTCCGTCACCGCCCTCTCCGAGACCCCGCCTGTCAGCCTAGGGCCACAGCCTTTCCCGCCCACAGGGGCCCAGCACCGCACTGTCGAAATGAGCCAGAGAAGGGAATTGATCGCATGGCCCTACGGGCAGAGCAGCTTGGGTTCGGTCTATCGCGACTTTCGGTCCTGGGGATAGTCCGCCTGGCCCTCGAGATGGGTGCGACCGAGGCTGGTGGCGCGCTCGCTCCGTCCGAGCAAGACGTTATTCGGGAAGCCTTGAAAGCGCCGAGGCCGCTACCCGACGACGTGGAGCTCGTTCGTGGGCTCGTTGCGGACGGGAAGGATCCGCTCGGGGAGGCCCTCTGTGAGGCCCTTTCTTCAGCCCAGCGACGTCCCATGGGTGCGGTGTACACGCCCCCGACGCTAGTTGAGCCGATGATAGCCTGGGTTCTTGGTCAGCAGCCTTCTCGCATCGTGGACATGGGCTGCGGTAGTGGCCGTTTCGCCGTGGCCGCCGCCCGGGGCGACCCCAGCGCTGAAATCCTCGCGGTGGACGTAGACCCCGTTGCTACCCTGATTTGCCGGGCGAACGTCGCCCTGGCGGGCGCTTCGCGGGTCCGGGTCGTGCAGGGTGACTATACGCAGCTTGATCTGTCGCCCACGTCGCCTCGGACAGCCTTTGTGGGTAACCCACCATACGTGCGACACCATGCGATTTCGCCTACGGCCAAGGCTTGGGCCAAGCAAACCGCCCGCGACCTCGGCCTCGTGGCGTCCTCTTTGGCGGGTCTGCATGTTCATTTCTACCTGGCCACGGCCCGCCACGCTCATCCCGGCGATGTGGGTTGCCTGGTGACCAGTGCGGAATGGCTCGATGTGGGCTATGGCTCTGTGCTCAGAGCCCTACTTGTCGGTCGTCTCGGCGTCCAGTCTCTGCACCTCCTAGACCCTAAGTCCCAGCCTTTTGCCGGGGCCATGACTACGGCCCTGGTCGCTGCCTTTGAGGTGGGAAACGGTACGGGGCCAGTTCGCTTTCGCTTCGTTCCCAGCGGCGAACCCCTGGGGGATCTTGCCTGTGGTGGACAGATGATAGATCGCTCCAAGGCGGCCGAGACTCCCAGGTGGAGCCAGTTCTTCGTTCCTCCTAGCCGTCACTTGACGGGACCCCAAGACGCTCGCCCGGATGCCCCACCACGGCTCGTCCGTTTGGGGAGCCTAGTGAGGGTCAGCCGAGGGATCGCCACAGGCAGCAACAAGTTCT
>Ga0315268_10002328_pt1 | contig 21522 bp, 18 predicted proteins | sample C1_top_MG_FD_204535 | JGI IMG/M metagenome (GOLD analysis project Ga0315268, IMG submission 204535) | Sediment microbial communities from Yellowstone Lake, YNP, Wyoming, USA - C1_top | ecosystem: Environmental > Aquatic > Freshwater > Lake > Sediment | place: USA: Wyoming | collected 2017-08-01 | reverse complement strand
ACTGGCAAAATCAGTTTCAAACGCATATAATTTGCTCGTCCGTTTCTTGTTTTATTTGCGGAGTGGCTGACAGGTCGCTTCGCAAATCCCATTAAACCACCTCTTTACCAACTTTTGAACAATCACGATTTCAGCGGTTTGAAATCTGTGGGATATAATATTATCACCGCCCAAAATGCGGCTGAAGCTTAGAAAACATGAATGGGAACACATTTATAAGCTGGGTCTTGCGTTCGCCATTTCATAGTCTATTGAGCAATGGCATGATGCTCATCACCGTCACCGGACGTAAGACGGGCAAAAAGTACACCACGCCGGTTGAATATTATCAACAGGATGGTTATTTGTGGGTCATGACCAGTCGTGACAGGCAATGGTGGCGTAATGTCAAAAATAGCGCCGAAGTATCACTGCTTTTGAAGAGGAAACCCGTGCAAGGATTTGCTGAGATCGAATCCGACGCGCAGGCTGTGGAGGCGCGCATGGTCGAATACCTTCAACGCGTGCCGATGGCGGCGAAACCATTGGATATTCGCATGGAAAATAATACGGCAAACGCCGAAGATATTGCACGCGCCGCGCGGGATAGGTTGTTTGTAAAAATAAAGGTTTGATCTGATTAACATCGAGGATATGATTTAAAACTTATTTCAAGTAAATCTGTTAGGTTCATCTGGAATCAAACAACTGCTCGCAAATACTCACAAAGGAGAAAAATGGGTCTCTCATTCAAAAAATCTTTTATGTTCATCGTAATCTTGCTGGCATTGACTTTCAGCGCCCTGGGTGTCACAACCGCGTATGCAGATGACAGTGTGCCTCCCCCACCTGCGACCGAGGAACCTGCCCAACCGCCACCGGATGTTCCCGTTGTAGAGGAGCCGTCAGCGGATGTTCCTGTTGCAGAAGAGCCTGCTACGGATGCTCCTGCTGCGGATGTTCCTGCTGTAGATGAGCCTACTGCGGATGCTCCCGCTGTGGAGGAACCATCAGTGGATGCACCTGTTGTGGACGCGCCTGTTGCACCCACAGCCGATGCTCCCGCTGCAACGGACTCAGTCCCGGCTCCCGCAGATGAAACAGCCAGTGTCGCCGAAGTATTGGAACAACTCCCCGCCGATACAACATTGGTTGTTTTGGATGCGAACGGTGAAACCCTCCCGCTGGCATCCAATGACGCCGCCCAGATCTTGGCCGCACCCGATCCATATTTCAACATTACCACTGGCGGTGTGACAACCACCTACCGCTTTTTTCCCGGGGCAACCGATTGCGCAGATAGAGGCTATGTCGCCAACTGTTTTGATAATACTGCCACCCCAATCCAGGATGCGATTGATTTCCTTGTCACCCTTGATTCGACCCCTGATGATGGCGCAATTTATGTTAATGCCGGCACTTACAACGAAAACGTGACAATTGACGGCTCAAAGTGGACTGCCCTGGGCGACTTGTCTCTGATTAGTTACTATGGTCCCACCATCAACGGCACGCTCAACGTATTCAATTTGCCCAATAGCTTCATGCTGGATGGCTTTTTCACCATCAACAACAAAGTATCGTTGTCTGCAGACGGAAATATTGAAGTATATAATGTAACTTTGAACGGCGGCTCCAATAAGGGAGGTCTGAACATTCATTCCGGCGGCGATGTCACGTTATATAATGTAATCTCCGCTTTCAGCGGTGGGAATGGACTCTCAGTGGATGCGACCGGCGATATTGATATATATGAAAGTGGCTTCGGCTATAATGCCCAGTCAGGCGCTGATCTCCATAGTAAGACAGGTGACATCTACATTGGTCAAGATAGTATATTTGCCGATAACGGCTACGGGGTAACTGCTGATGCGTCCGGCGATGTCATTGTTTTAAATAGCGCCTTCTTAGAGAATACCTACCAAGGCGCTGACCTCCATAGCGAGGCAGGCAGCGTCTACATTGAAAGTGGTGAATTTGCCCTTAATGGTGGTATCGGGGTAAGCGCTGAGGCAGCCGGGGACATTACGCTCACCCGTGTTGGGAATTATGGGAATGCCGATGGCGCTTATCTCTATAGCCATACTGGCAACATCTATGTGGTGGAATACAGCGGCTTCTCTGGCTACGATGGCTATGGGGTAATAGCCAATACACCATCCGGCGATATTATGATTGATAAAGTAGATGTCGTCTCTGGCTTAGGGAATAGTAGCGGTATGTATCTCAATGGCACAAACATCTTTGTTCACAATAGCGAACTGTATAATCAGGATTCTGATATAGAGGCTAACTTCAGTAATTACTTCGAGATCTGTGATACGACCCTCTCGTCGGGGGCAATTGTGGGTTGCAAGGCTTACTGGGCAGATGCAGAGGAGAACACTAGATCAAAGCCTGAGACTATTGAGTCCACGGTCCCCGCGCCAGTTGTTTTGTCCAGCGATTTACCAGAGATTACTCTTGAGAATCTACCCGCTCCATTGCCCGAAACACTTTCAGATGGATCCACCTTCACGTTCGCTGGAGGTTTCAGCGCCGCCGATATCGAAATACCGGAAGGCAGATCTGCAAAAATATCGTTCTCACTTCCAGATGGTGTAGATCCCGCGCATCTTTCCATCTTGATGTTTAACGGCACAGAATGGGTTGCGATCACTGATTTTGTCATCCTGCCGGATGGCACGATTCAATTAACGATTACCTTCCCAGGCGAAATCGTATTCGGACAAAGCGGGTAAGACGATTTGAGTTTGACGAATACCCATCAGAAAGATGTCTGATGGGTATTTTTATTTGAGACTCATATTAAAGGGCGGGCAATTTTCCAGCAAAAAAAGAATCCATTAACTTGACGCACATGCTATAATAATCACTGCATCAAAATATTCGAAAATCTAACCTGGAGGAAAACATGTCTGAAAAAAAGTGGTGCCATCAAGGAATAACCCCTTTTCGAGACAAGCCAAACGGAAAGAAGCTTTTGGACCTTGGGAAGGGCGCGGTAGTTGATATCTTAGGAGAGACACAAATAACTCCTGTCCTGGGGACAGACAAAAAAAATCACGCTACGCTGTGGTACAAGGTTGAATACAAGGATAATGCAGGCGTCCACACCGGGTGGATACGTGACGTCTATCTTGATGATTACGTAGAGAAATTTCCCAATGCCGAAGTCCGCATTCCGAGCACGGCAGAAAATCCGAACGGACTCCATGCGACAGAAGACGCCAGCGACCCGGCGCAGAACATCGAAATTGATGGAAACCTCAAGAAAAATATGTGCGGGGAACTTTGTGTTGCGTTCGTCATGCGCAAAAGTATTGACGAATTTCTAAACGACTGGAAAAATTTCCCAACAAGTCAATATACATGGGCGCTGGGCGGCAAAAGCGATAAAACTACGGTGTCAGCCAATCTGGAAAATATGCTGGCAGCTTATGAATACACCATTGCAAATAACAAACTGGTGACATTTACACAATCCTTAAATGATTTAGCCCTCAATATGAAAGGCACCACATCCGGCGAACTTATGAAAGCGCTCAGGAGTATGCTTGTATCACATTTCTTGATTGCAAATGTATACATAGATTTATACGGCAAATTGATCTCCGCAACTGAGCCCGGGAAAAAAATTGCCCACTGGGTGGTTGTGGATAAATTCATGCCAAACGGCAGAGGCAGCGGGCGCGTTGAACTTTACAACCCATATGTCAACAGGCGCCAGGAATTCTCATTGGATGAATTCAATAAATCCTTCGGCGGAGGCACGTATACCGGTCTATGGGTAAAACGGGATATTCCCGACCATATCACATTGGATCATACTGCAACCAAAAAATGGTGCGTCGCCGCGGCAGAATTCAGGGATGATCCGGTCGGCGTAAAAATCTTTGACGCGGACGAAGGCACAATTGTTGAGCCAACCCCAACCCCACAGCAAGTTGACAAAAAGGGGTTGAAATGGTCGGAAGTTAAGTTCAAGGGCAGAACTGCCTGGATTCGGGAAAACGCTCTCGATGACCTGATTGACCGATTCCCCAACGGCGACGTAAACATTCCGCATCCCACGCCGGATGAAAACGACGCCGCCCAATACATGTTTCTCGATGGAGAGTCGGGAAAAAAGAACAATATGTGCGGTGAACTTTGCGCGTCATATATCATCGACGTTGATATTGAAAGTTTTGTGACAGGTTGGAAAAACAAGGCGGCGCAATATTACAAGCTCGCAATTGCCGGCGCCGCCAATAACACAACGGGACTGGATTCCCTGCAAAGCATGTTCCTGGTCGCGCCATATAACGCCCAGCCCGCAGACATCATGACTTTCAATACGGGACTTCAAGATCCGATCACCGGAAGAACCGTAGTATCTCCTGGAAGGCTCAAAGAGAAATTAAAGGACTATCATCTGGTTGCAGGCGTATTCATAAGAAAAGACGATCTTCACACGGGAAAACTAAGCGGTCAGGGACATGGTCATTGGGTCGTCCTGGAAAGCGTCACTCCCAACGGACGAGCCAGCGGAAACGGCGGCTGGGTCGAAATTTATAATCCATTTCCAAACCAACGGCAGGAATATTCATACGACGAATTTATGACGTCCTTCCGTACAATGGATGGTCTTTGGATAAAAAGAAAAATATAAAAAACTCCGGTAAAAACAAACACGCGGTCATTTTCAGACCGCGTGTTTGTTTTTAGAGAACAATATTTTTAATGTAAAACAAATCAAAAAATCGGCAAATAGAATTTTCTCTCAGGTGATATACTGGATTAACACAATTCCAGAATCGAGATAACCTTGAACAATCCTTCCCCACTACCCAAAGACGAGCAGCGCGATCCGCTGGCTGACATCACCCTTGAACAACTGCCCGTTAATTTGCGCGAAGCCGCGGCGCGCGCAGGTTGGACTTCGCTTGTGCCTGTGCAAGCGCGCACCATTCCATATTTATTAAACGGACGCGACATGATGATTCAGGCGCGCACCGGCAGCGGCAAGACCGGCGCGTTTCTTTTGCCGATGCTGGCGCGGCTCGACTCATCGAAGCAAACCTGTCAGGCGCTGATACTCGTCCCAACGCGCGAACTCGCGCGGCAGGTTTGGCAGGAAGCGGAAAAACTATGCGGCAATGCCGGTCTCCGCACAGTCGCCGTTTATGGCGGCGTCGGCTACGAAACACAAATCAGCGCGCTCAAGCAAGGCGCGCATATCGTAGTCGGCACACCGGGGCGCGTACTCGATCATTTGCTCAAACGGACTCTTTCACTCGAACATCTTAAAATGCTAATCTTCGACGAAGCCGACAGAATGCTCTCCATGGGATTTTATCCGGACATGCGCGACGTTCAGCGGTATCTGCCTCGACGACCGGTCAACACCTGTATGTTTTCCGCCACCTTCCCGGATTCGGTCATACGCACTTCGCGCGAGTTCATCAACAATGGAGAGTTTCTTAGCCTAAGCAGCGACCATGTCCACGTGACAGATACCGAGCATATCTTCTATATTGTAGATGGCATGGACAAAGACCGCAGTCTGGTACGTTTGATCGAAATTGAAAATCCAACTTCGGCTCTTATCTTTTGCAACACAAAAGCCAAGGTAAATTATGTGGCGGTGGTTTTGCAACGCTTCGGGTATGACGCAGATGAATTAAGTTCGGATCTCTCACAGTCCGCGCGTGAACGGGTGCTGGATAGAGTCCGCAAAGGGACGTTACGTTTTCTCGTCGCAACTGACGTAGCCGCGCGTGGGTTGGATATCCCCAGCCTTTCCCACGTCATTCAATATGAACCGCCGGAAGAATCCGAAGCCTACATCCACCGCGCCGGACGAACGGGACGCGCGGGAGCCAGCGGCATAGCGATTTCACTCGTCAATAAAGGCGAGAAATACGCGCTCGATAAGATCGCCAAAGAATTCAACATTGTATTACAGGAACTTCCGATTCCAACCGATGCCGATGTGCAGGAAATGGTCACTGAACGGATGACTGCTCTGCTCGAAGCGCATCTGCGCGGACGCGATAAACTGCAATCTGAACGTTCGCGCCGTTTTGCGCCGCTTGCGCGCAGTCTGGCTGAAAGCGAAGATGAGTCTGCCATTATCACTATGCTGTTGGATGAATATTATCAAGCGAGTTTACATACATCCGCGCCACAACCTTCCGGTACGCCTGCTCCTGCTCCAGAGCGTGTAACATACAAACAACATCGAACAAATTCAGGGCACGGTCAACAAAATCGCCGCCGCCGTTAAGTAAAAGTAAAGATAAATAATAAACCTTGCGCTTCGACTACGCTCAGCGCGGATGTTTTTCGTCTTGAGCGAAGTCGAAGGACAGTTTTGAGCGAAAGTCCTGAAAAGTCGAGTTGTTCCGTTGATATAAAAAACTATGCTAAAATGCTCGAAATAAATTTCATGTTCAAAATAATGACCAGCGCCAAGGTATTATCTGTGCGATAGAAAAAAAGTTGGAGGAATGCATGGCAGTGGATTCAGCCTACAAGAAATTGCGGATTTTTGTCGCCTCGCCGAGCGATATGGCGGCGGAACGAACGCAAGTTGCATTATTGGTTGATCGGCTAAATCGGACAGTCGCCGACTCTCTCCATCTGGTGCTTGAAGTTGTCGAGTGGCGGCACATCGCGCCGGGAATGGGTCGTCCTGAAGGTGTGATTCTCGAACAATCGCCGGTCGAGAGTTGGGATGTATTCATCGGCATTCTGTGGATGCGGTTTGGAATGCCAACAGGAGGCGTAGATCCGCAGACCGGCGCCAAGTTCGAATCGGGGACCGAAGAAGAATTCAAACTCGCCTATCAACAGCGAAAAAAAACGGGCAAGCCTCACATCATGTTTTACCGATGCCAACGCCCAGCCAATGTTAGCCAGATAGATCCAGATCAACTCAGTCACGTCAACGCGTTTTTTGAACAGTTTTCAGTCGATGCCGAATATGCCGGCTTATATAAATCATTTCAGACAACGGAAGAATTTCAACAATTCATACAAGATGACCTGACCGTATTCCTGCTCAAATATCACGACGCCCAAAATGCTGCCCCGCGAATTCCGGCAGAGCCGGTTTCTCATCGGATTACCTTCAAAGGCAAAGAGTATATTTATATCCCCTCTGGACCATTCACCATGGGCAGTCAGCAATCATACGCGCAAAAATTGAACGAGATCGAAAAAGATAATAATTTTCAACTTGAAATACCGCAACACCAAGTCACACTAAATGGATATTACATCGCCCGTTATCCGGTGACCAACGCAGAATATCGGGATTTTCTCGAAGCGACCAACCACCCGATTCCCTACCGCGATGACGACTGGTCCAAGCCATTTAACTGGGACCAGAAAAATCGCAATTACCCTGAGGGAAAAGGCAACCATCCAGTTGTTCTTGTCTCATGGCATGACGCGCAGGCATATTGCAATTGGCTGGGCGCTCGATTACCAAGCGAAGCAGAATGGGAAAAAGCGGCGCGCGGTAACGATGCACGAGAATGGCCCTGGGGACAATGGCAGATGAATTATTGCAACACTGAAGAATCGGGCATCAAAGGCACACTTCCTGTGGGACAGTTTTCTCCTCAAAGTGACAGTCCTTATGGCGTGGGAGATATGGCTGGAAACGTTTGGGAATGGTGCAGCAGTTTACGCGAGCCATATCCTTATCAAGAAAATGACGGGCGCGAAGTTTTAGCCATTCCGGGAAAACGGGTTTTACGCGGCGGCGCCTGGGGCTTGAATCGCTGGGGCGCGCGATGCGCTTTTCGGAACGCGGCTGACTCGGAAGACTATGGTTTTAGTATCGGCTTTCGGGGAGTCCTGCTAAAGAATCCGGAAAGCTCGGCATAAATCCAAGATGACAGACAAACTGCGAGTCGCATTATTATCATCGGAATATCCGCCGCATATTTTTGGCGGGCTGGGAACGCATGTCGCGCGCTTGACAGCCGTCTTGTCCAATTCAGTAACGTATGAATTATTTGTGCCTGAACAGGAAGATTATCAAAACTCCGATACGTCTGTGCATATCCATCAAATACCTGCATCCGGCGCGCAGACGAACACCGAATACTGGCTGAAGTATTGCGCGGCAACGGCGTCAACCGTAAAACGAAATGGGATTTCAGTTGACCTCATCCACTGCCACGATTGGATGACCGTGCTGGCTGGCTTGGAGTTACGTCAAATTTTGGGTGTGCCGTTAATTTACAATGTTCACTTACCGCAAACTTATACCGCCACACGCAACCTGGAAAACTTCGGGTTGGTCAATGCCGATTTGGTAATAGTCAACAGCCAGTCGGTCCATAAGGAAATTGAATCTCGGCAACTGCCCATTCATCAGATGAGCGTAGTTCCTAATGGAGTTGACCTCGCCGAATATTTTCCATCTGCTGATTGGCCTCTGGATGACGGATACATTCTTTTTGTCGGACGTTTGGTTGCGCAAAAAGGCGTTGATCTTTTATTGCGGGCTTTTGGCGTTCTTTTACACCACTGTCCCGACGCTCATTTGGTTATCGTTGGCGAAGGCGATTTGGAATTATATTTTCAAAGAGTCGCCAGTTATTTGGGGTTTCGTCATCGGGTCACATTTATTCCCTGGCAAACGGGACCAGCGTTGGTTGGTCTCTTCCAAAAAGCGCGCGTTGTCGTCATGCCCAGTTACTATGAACCGTTCGGCATCGTGGCGCTTGAAGCGATGGCGTGTGGTCGTCCGGTAATCGCATCGCGAGTTGGAGGATTACCTGAAGTAATCATGGATGGCATTCAGGGTTATCTAACGCCCAATGGCGATCATCTTCAACTGGCGCGTCGACTCGCCGATCTGATGGTAAATTCTAAAAAACGCCTGCAAATGGGACATGCCGCCCGACTACGTTCTTCTCAGTTCTCATGGATGGAGATCAGCCAAACCATTTTGTCAATGTATCAGCGACTCGCAGGTCAAGCGCCGACTCCACCTCCAACCGAAATGTTCAATTTTGGACAGACATTTTTGAAGAGCCTTGAGCCGCAGTTGCGACCGGTCGCTCGTAACCTGATCGCCGGAGCATCCCCACAAAACGCCATTCAAACAAAAGGAGACATGCTATGAACGCAGAGATTTTCTATTTAGCCGAGCAGGAGAACAGCCTGCCTCTTTTGAAAGAACTTTTACGAACGCATATTTATTCGGGACTACAGGTGAAACTCAGCAAGTTTGAGATGTCCAGCCGCATCGAAGACGCCGACGATATCGGACGGAGATATGCAAAATTATTATTGGCGTCCATTCCGCCTGAAACCGGGCTAAAACTCAGCGTTAAAAATCTGGAGAATTTTGGACACAATGCGTACATTGAGGTTTATTTCGCGTTGGGCTATCCGGCTTTTCGTTACGGCGGATCGCGGATCTTCCGCGAAGCCGAATTTATTTACTTCTTTCCCGCGCTTGCCATTCGAGATCGAATGGTCTTGATTCCAAACGGTTTGCGGAATCAATTGCGGACGGCAAAACCGGAGGCGCTTCCTAATCCAATCGAAATGGGAGGCGTGCTGGATGTTGATTTTCAAGATGATGCAAAAGTACGCGAGGCGATAGCGCAGGTCGGTCAGCGTTTGCGCGGCGACTTTACCGGAGAATTGCGGGCTTACGCCAGCTATCAGAGTCTGAAAGAGATTGATCTGTCTAAACTCGCTCAAGACCTGGGCGTGGATCCAGGATTCATTCAACAATCATTGAAGGCTGAAGCGGTTGAAGCGCTCTTTTATCAAAAATTGACTTGCGAATTTGATCGTGAAAAAATTCCACTCAAACGCTTTACAAAGGTGACCCTTATCATTCGCAATGACTCTGACGTTGCATTATCCGATCTGGATGTGGAAATATCCGGACCAGCCCAAATCCTTCCCACGCACCTGCAAGCCAGCGTGCCGGCACATGCTTCAGCGCAATTGCCGCTTGCAATCATGCCGGATGAAGCGGGAGATTTTCCCCTGGAGATTACCTTTGCATTACCAGCCGACAAGCTGCTCATTAGTTGGCTGCCGGTTCATCATATTTGGTTACAGTGTGAATAAATCTTCATACGCGCAAATCAAACGCGGAATTGGCATAGTGTAACTGGGACAAGGAATTCAAGATTTTGATAAAAATTCTCCTTCACAAAGATAGATGAGCAGATGAATAAACTCATCGGTATTCTGCTCATCATCATTTCAGCCGCGTCGTTCGGGACGCTGGCAATCTTTGGACGAATCCTCTACGCGGACGGCATGGACACATTCACCGTCCTGTTCCTGCGTTTCACAACCGCCGCGTTATTGATGATTATTTTACTCGTTGTCCGACGCGAGTCTTTGCCGCGCGGCAAGACCCTTCTTCAATTGATCGGCATGGGCGCGCTGGGATATGTGGGACAATCCTTTTCATATATGACAGCCATCAAATATGCATCGGCAGGTTTGGTGGCATTGCTTTTATATCTTTATCCCATGTTCGTGGCGATCCTTTCAACAATATTCTTAAAAGAAAAATTTACGTCAATAAAAATATTGGCGTTAACGCTGGCGACATTCGGCGCGGCGCTAACCGCCAATCCCGAAGGCGGCGCGTGGACGGGTATCTTTCTTGCCATCTCAGCCGCGGTCATATATTCCATTTATATTATTGTCGGCGCAAGCGTAATGAAGCGAGTCTCGGCAATCCAATCATCCACGGTGATATTTGCTTCGGCAGGCGCGGTCTACGGCGCGTTGACCGTTGTCAGCGGCGCGCACTTTCCACAAACGGGAACAGGCTGGGCGGCGGTGGGAGGAATCGTCGTCGTCGCCACCATAATCCCGGTAGCTACATTCCTCGCTGGCTTGCAACGAATCGGTCCAACCAACGCGTCCATGCTTTCGACGCTTGAGCCGGTTGTAACGGTATTATTATCGGCGATGTTATTTGGCGATGTTCTAAAACCGGTCATCCTCGCAGGCGGATTGTTGATCTTGATCGCCGTTATTATTTTGGCGCGCAGTGAAATCATCCTAAACGCTGAACATCCTTAACAAGTCATGCGTATTTCATTAGACTTTATCGGAAATTAAATCGGGACGCAGATGAACGCAGAAAACGCAGATATTTCTTTTTTAAATCAGCGATAATCAGCGTTTTTCAGCGTCCAAAATAGGCTCTTTTCTTATTACCGATAAAGTCTATTTCTTTGAATCAAGTCAAAATTAAAAACAACACATTTCGTAAAAAGGAGACATTATGTTTACACAACGCGCGTTCCTGATTGGAAGATTAAACTCCACACGCAAGCCGCTTGAAGAAGTCATTGAGCAAGCGCCAGCCGACAAGGATATTTACAAAGATTGGAAGATCAAACAGATCATGGATCACATTTCAGGCTGGGACGATGTAATCATTGAAGCCCTGACCACGCACGCAAAAGGTAAACCGATCACTCCCACCGTCTCGCGCGGCATTGACGCTTATAACGCCGAAACAACCACATCGCGCCAAACCCTGAGCCTTGAACACACCAAAAAAGAATTTCAAAGCACGCGCAAAACGCTCATTAAAGCGCTGAACGATTTGCCTGACGAAAAATTCAATCAGCCGCTCATCTTTCCGTGGGGTGAAACCGGAACAGTGGCTTATCTTATTGAGATATTTTTGGAACATGAAGAATTCCATTGCGACCACGTGCGCGCATGGTTGAAAAATCCGGACGAGATCATCGGTGAACATTAGTGGGAAAATTAATTTCCATTGTAGGAAGTTCCGGCGTTGGTAAGACCACACTTGTGCGCGCCCTTTCCGCAACCGGACAATTCGCGGCGGGTCTTGAAGATCACACCGAACGACCCTTTCAATTTCTATTCAAGCAAGATCCGCGCTATGCCCTCGCCAATCAATTGGATTATTTACTTTACCGCGCCGAACAGGAATGGACTCTGCGCGCCTCTCCACAAATCGGATTACTCGACGGCGGACTCGATCTTGATTATCACGGCTTCACGCGTCTCTTCCACCGCCGAGGCTTGTTGACTGACCTTGAGCTTAATCTGTGCCGAAGATTTTACGAGCATACGCGCGCGCTGTTCCCGCCGCCGGAATGGATCATCGCCCTGAGCGCATCTGAAGAAACCATCAGCCAGAGACTAGCCGTTCGAAACAGGATCAACATCGCGTCCGAAAAAGACGCGGACTTGTTCAATCTATTTATGAATGAGTGGTTGTCCACTATTCCATCCGCGTATCTGTTACGATTGGATGTATCCAACGAAACAATCGAATACGCCGATAGTATTACGCGTATCTTATCTGTCATACAAACAGGCTAACGCAACTTTGATTAGAAGTAAGTGTTTATTATCTCTATACGTTATTTCATTAAAAGTTGTAAAATAAAATTATAAAATATTAAATTGGAGTGATAATGAACCTACCTAAATTAATTCAAGGTGGTATGGGTGTCGCCATCTCAGATTGGCGATTAGCAAAAGCGGTTTCACAATTGGGTCAGTTGGGCGTTGTATCGGGGACGGGCATAAGCCGGGTGTTAGCCAGCCGCCTCATGGACGGCGATTTAAGCGGAAATATGCGCCGCGCTCTGGCGAATTTTTCACTACCTGAGCCGGTACAAAATATTATTAACCGTTACTATACTCCGGGCGGTAAAGCGCCGGATGCGCCGTATAAAATACCTGGGACGTACAGTCTTCATCCATCAAAGTTTCTCGATCAATTTACAGCAATTGCAAATTTTGTCGAGGTCTTTCTGGCAAAGGAAGGACATTCGGGACTGGTTGGCATCAACCTGCTGGAAAAAGTACAGATGCCGAATCTGGCCTCGCTGTATGGCGCGATGCTGGCTGGCGTGGATGTAGTGTTGATGGGCGCCGGTATCCCCACGCAAATTGCCGGAATACTGGATAAGTTAAGCAACCATGAACCGGTGTCGTATCGCGTTGATGTACACGGCGCGGAAAAAGACGACGATCACCGCATCCACTTCAATCCGGAGAATATTTTTCCCGGCATTGCCAAACTTGTCGGAAAACTCAAACGTCCAAAATTTTTGCCAATTATCTCATCGGTAGTGCTGGCGCAGGCTTTGATTAAACGAAGCGAAGGTGAGCTGGATGGATTCGTGATTGAAGGTCCCACTGCCGGAGGTCACAACGCGCCGCCGCGCGGCGTTGTAAACCTGAATGAAAAGGGTGAGCCAATTTATGGCGAAAAAGATACGGTAGATCTTGAGAAGATGAAATTGTTAGGCTTGCCTTTCTGGCTGGCTGGCGGCTACGGAAATCCGCGGCAGGTGCAAGCGGCGTTGGATGCCGGCGCGGCAGGCGTACAAGTCGGCACGGCTTTTTCCTTGTGCGAAGAATCCGGTATGGATGCAGAATTGAAAACACGCCTGATCCGCAAGGTGCGTGATGAAGAGGCGCAAGTATTCACCAGTCCGCTTGTTTCGCCGACCGGCTTTCCGTTCAAGGTCGCGCAATTGGAAGACACACTCTCCGAATCGGAAGTTTACGAGGCACGCAATCGGATTTGTGATCTCGGTTTTCTTCGCATCATTTACAAGAAAGATGATGGCTCGCTTGGTTATCGGTGCGCCGCCGAACCAGTGGATGACTTTGTAAAAAAAGGCGGCAACATTGAAGATACCGTTAACCGTTCCTGTTTATGTAATAATCTGCTAGCTACTGCCGGTTTCCCCCAACGCCGCAAGGACGGTTATGTTGAACCGCCAATCATCACCTCCGGTGACGATCTCGAAGGGGCGGGACAATTTCTCAAAGAAGGTAAAACCAGTTATACCGCCGAAGATGTGATTACCTATTTGCTTGGTCCATTCACTAAACCAAACCTGACGTTCAGCGCTTAGGCGTAAAGGTTTTTTGGGGAGAATTGGCACATAACTTACACCAAAGAAGATCGTGGAAGGGAGATAAATTCAGAATTTTGAATTCAGAATTCTGAATTTACGCTATACTTGTCAAAAGACAGGAGCAAACCATGATTACCGCTTTACGAAAAAAAGTAACCGTCCGTTCAGATGGACGAATTGAGATCAAGTCAACGAATTTGAAGCCTGGCACAAAAGCGGATGTGATCGTGCTTATCCAAAGCGCGGATACCGACCGCAAAAAGCGCGTCCGCCGATTGAAAGCCTTGTTCAAAACTACGCAAGCCTTACCGCAGGCAAAAACGATTACTGAAGAGGAAATCGCCGCCGAAATTGCGGCATACCGTGCGGGAAAATGATATGAAGGTCATCATTGACACCAACGTATTCATATCAGCGGTTTGGCGCGACAAAAATCCAGAGGCTGTCATTTTGTGGATTTGCAGTCAACCTGATTGGCAATGGATGGTTTCAAAAGAGATCAAAAAGGAATACAAAGAAGTTTTGCGGCGAAAAAAGTTTTCGTTCTCCCCCGATGTTTTAAAAGAATGGGAACAAGTCATAGACGAAAATACAACGGAAATTAAAGTGGATGAGAACATAAATTTTCCGCGCGATCAAAAAGACGCAAAGTTTTTAGCGTGCGCGCTTTCAAGCGAAGCCGATTATATGATTACTGGAGATAAAGACTTTACAGAAGCGCGGCAATTGGTAAAAACAATTATCATCTCTGTTTCGACATTCAAAAATTTATTCATGTGATAAACAAAGGAGATTGATATGGACTGGAATGAACGAATAATTATTGACCCCAAAATCCTTGTCGGCAAACCTGTCATTAAAGGAACTGGAGTTTCATTTGAAAACAAAAAGTGCAATCATTGTTCTCTTAAGTGCAATTTACATCAGCGCCTGCGGCGGTGTTACACCCATACCACTTACAGAAACACCAACTCCCAAGGTTGCGACTACAACAAATACTCCATATTTTACAAATACACCTACCGTAACTCCAGTCCGCTGGGAGACTCCAACACCTGAAACTATTCCCGGATATCCCACCCCACAAGTTCCCGAGGAGTTAGACCCTTTTGGGTCGGATGTTCCGTTTGAGCAAAAAGGTATTACAAGTAATGAGCTGTATATTGGAAAACATGTTTTGAGAAAATGGTGCAAGCCATTTGATTTCATGGAATATTGTGCAATAACAATTTCCTCTCTGAAAGAGAAACAAGTAGACATCTCAGATTTACCCAGTTATCTAGCCCAAGAAACAGGCACAGACTTGATTGGGACAGGTTACCCTGATATTGTCATCGTTTCTGAAATTGGGAATGCGGCTGGAGAACAAGTAGTAAGGGTTTTTGAAGCTGGAGACACTTTGAAAGAAATCTTAGTTGCTGGCGGACGTCGAGATTGGAAGTTCAAAGACTTGAATAATGACAAGTCCTTCGAGTTTATTGGCGATGCTAGAGTTTGGTCAAAATTCAGCGACTGCCAGATACTAAACTTTCCTTACGTATATGAATATGTTCCGAATACTGGTTATGCGATCAAAACATACAAGTACAAAGAGGTTCTATTTCCAAATATTCAGTTCTGGTTGGGCGAGATCGATTCCTATAAAAAAGAAAACCCTGGCAAAGAAATTCCATTATGTAGGGTTTATGGTGTAGTTGGGGCTTATTTGGTTTCTGGCGAAACTGAGAAAGCATGGTCAATCTTGGATGAAAACTATTCAGCAGAAAAAGTAGCTGAATATAAGGCAGGGATACTCGCTGATTTGGAAGGCTTTATTCCTTAAGCCACTCATGGAATATTTTTCATAATATAATAGCGCCTACAATCATTTATTGCCAAACAAGAGGTATTCATGGCTGACACAATTCAAGTTTCGCAAATTTCAAAATACGTAGAAAAAGAAGTCACCATCAAAGGCTGGGTCTACAATCGCACAGACAAGGGCAAGCTGGTCTTTTTGCTTGTGCGCGACGGTTCTGGCTTTATCCAATGCGTGGCTTTCAAAGGCGATCTTGCTCCCGAAGTTTTTGACCGCGTCATACGCCTGCCGCAAGAATCGTCCGTGATTATTACGGGCGCGGTGCGTGAAGATAAACGCGCGCCCGGCATCCCCGGCGGATATGAAATCGGCGTGAAGCAAATTGAAATCGTGCAAGAAGCCGGCTTGGATTATCCGATGTCGCTCAAAGATCACGGTCCCGACTTCGCGCTCGATAATCGTCACCTATGGATTCGGATGCAGAGTCAATGGGCAATCCTGCGCGTCCGCTCAACAGTCATGGCGGCTACGCGCGAATGGCTCGACATCAATGGCTTTGTCGAAATGAGTACGCCCATCTTAACCCCCGCCGCCGCCGAAGGCACAACCACTTTATTTGAAACCGAATATTTTGACGAAGGCAAAGCCTATCTCGCGCAAACCGGTCAACTTTATAACGAAGCGAATATCTTCGCGTTTGGAAAAGTCTATTGCTTCGGTCCAACTTTCCGCGCGGAGAAATCAAAGACGCGCCGTCACCTCACCGAATTTTGGATGCTCGAACCGGAAATCGCTTTCTGTGATTTAGATGGCTTGATGGAAATCGAAGAGCAGATGATCACGCGCATCATCCAACGCGTCCTGCGCGACCGTATGCCTGAGCTAAAATCCCTTAGCCGCGACATTTCCAAGCTGGAAAAGATCGTCGCTCCCTTCCCGCGTATTTCCTACGATGACGCCGCGAAAATGATCGAGGAATTACGCGCAAAAGAAACCGATCCCGAAAAGAAAGAATTACTCGCCTTCGAATGGGGCATGGATTTCGGCGCGCCGCACGAAACCGCCATCACCAATCAATATGAAACACCAGTCTTTGTCTATGGCTATCCAAGCGCGGTCAAAGCCTTTTACATGGAACCATGGCCCAACCGCCCCGAAGTCTGCAAATCTGTGGACTTACTCGCGCCTGAAGGCTATGGCGAAATTTGCGGAGGCTCCGAACGCATGAGCGACCACGACGCGTTACTGGCGCGCATCCGCAAAGAGAAACTCCCCGAAGACGCCTTCAAATGGTATTTGGAACTCCGCAAATATGGCTCAGTTCCCCATTCAGGATTTGGCATGGGCACCGAACGAGTCACCTCATGGATCTGCGGCATTGAACACATCCGCGAAGCGATAGCATTTCCACGCACGATCAAAAGAGTGTATCCTTAAAATAAAAACTCGGAGTTTTTATTTATTTATGGAATGATCAACTCTTGCCCAACTGAAATATTATTCAAGTTGGTAATATTATTGGCAGATGCAATCTGCGGAACCGTCACGCCGAATTTAATTGCGATGGCAGTCAACGTATCGCCAGCTTTGACCGTGTACTTGCGCGTCCCACCGGACCCTGAACCTGCTCCCGTTTCCTGAGGGATTGCCGCCGGGTTTGGTACAGTCAGCTTGTCGCCAATCTTCAACAACTGCGGATTTGCCGCCGCCAACTCGCGGACTGTGACGCCATATTTATTCGCAATCGTCTCAAAGGTATCGCCGGCAGAAATGCTATGCACTTTTAAAGTCTGTACGGCAGGTTCCATCGTTGCGCCCGCGAATTTGTACAACTCTTCAAGCGTACCGTTGAACACATCCATATCAACTTTGGCATTGATACCGTTGACATTGCCTTTGTCGGAATATTGCCAGATCGTCCACTTGAACCAGCCGCGCGGCAAAATGGGCTGCATCTCCGGCACATATTGATTCGGATATTGCGCCAGCCAAAGCGGATAATCCTTTGCCCAGGCTGGAGGTCCACCGCCGGCTTCGGAAAGATAATCCTGCAAAAAGAATTGACCGGAATAAATGATCGGCTTTTTGCCAAAAGCGGCTTCCACGCGGTCAAGCCATATTTTTACATTTGAAATAATTTTATTTTTTGCTATGCCATCATTGGTCTCTAAATCCAAAATGGGAGGAAGCTCTCCGTTATCGTTCATGGTTTTGACATAATTAATAAAATAATCGGCTTGCTTTTTGGGGTCTACATTGCATCGGTAGAAGTGATAAGCTCCTCGCAAGAGTCCAGCCGATTTCGCGCCGACCCAGTTATCGTCAAAGGTGGGATCGGAATAGTTATCCGCTTCGGTAGCTTTGATCACGACGAAGCGTTGTCCGGTTGCGCGAACCTTGGGCCAGTCAATCCCTGAGTCCCAATATGAAACATCAATGCCAGGTACAGTTGCCATGCTTTCCTCCAATATTAAGATATGACGTTATAAGGGTAGCATAAAAATCATTGGAAGGCAATACATTAATTTTTGTCTATGCTTGCACTCGTGATTATGGTATAAGAAGCGCACCCTGCGGTGCACGAGATGTTGCTACATACGTCTTGAACCAATATTCTTTAAAAGGTCCCTCATTTCTGTAGAAATAACGCGATAGGCCTGAGCCAAGGCGGCGTTTCTCTGTCTGGGACCACCTGTTGAAAACAGGTTCAACACTTTGCGACACACGGCATTTGCGGGGTATTTTTTTACTTGACGAAACATTATCGCGCGAATACAATCGGCGAAATGTTTGGGGAGTTGACAACTGAATATTTGGAGATTTAGCGGCTGGGTCTCATATTGATAATATGAGATCACGAGGTGGAGGTTCTGTCTCGCGAGAGATATGCTAATCGCCCTCTTGGGGTGAGGTCGAAAACATCGGATAGATCAGCGGATGCCTCTGAAGTCAATCACAGACTTCTTTCTCCCTTCCAAAAAAGCGCAAGGAGCGACAGGTTTTATTTAATAACCCTGTCGCCCGCGTCGAAAACCATTCGGTGACGAGTGAGACAAGACGGGCGTAGTGATATAGGCACGATTCCATTATGCCTGTTGTGTTGTGGAAGGGATGTTTTATTTAATAGCAAAGCTATTGTTTAAGGCATGCCCACGCATGTCTTTTTTATTATCTGTTGCGCGAGGATGCGGAGCGCTCTATTACAGTCCATAATCTGCGTGAGCAGTTGGAAATTCAAATCAAAAGGAGAGTCAAAATGAATGCAAAAGAATTAATGAAAAGAGTGAAGGAAGATAAGGTCAATTTTATTTCACTGCAATTTACCGATGTGCTTGGCGCGGTGAAAAGCGTGGACATGCCGCTGCATAACATCGAAGGCGCGGTGGAAGACGGCGTGTGGTTCGATGGTTCTTCGGTGGAAGGCTTCGCGCGCATCCAGGAAAGCGATATGCGCCTGATGCTTGACCTTGATTCATATGCGGTTTTGCCGTGGTCGCCCACAGACCGCCGACGCGCGCGCGTTTTCTGCGACATCTTCATGCCGGATGGCAAACCCTTCGAGGGCGATCCGCGCGGGAACTTGAAGCGGGCGCTGGCGAAATTAGCCGAACGCGGTTGGACATATAACATCGGACCGGAACCGGAATTCTTCCTGTTCAAAGGCACGAATGGACATGGTGTGCATCCCGTTCCGCACGATATTGGCGGCTACTTCGATTTCAGCGCGGACGATGAGGCGGCGCGCGTGCGCGCCGAATTAATGGACGAGTTGATGAGCATGGGGCTTGAAGTGGAAGTGGGACATCACGAAGTGGCAATCGGTCAACATGAAATTGACTTCCGTTTTACGAACGCGTTGCGCTCGGCGGATAATGTGTTGACTCTCAAATACACCATCAAGGCGCTCGCCGCCCAGCACGGCTTGACCGCGTCGTTCATGCCCAAGCCCGTCTTCGGCATCAATGGTTCGGGAATGCACTGTCACCAATCTTTGTTCGATGAGAAGGGCGAAAACCTGTTCTTCGACGGCAAGGATGAATTCAAACTTTCGAAATTGGCATATTCGTTCATTGCAGGGCAATTGTTCCATGCACGCGCGTTAGCCGCGGTCGTGGCTCCAACCGTCAATTCATACAAACGACTTGTCCCCGGTTATGAAGCGCCGGTATATATCGGCTGGGCGCAGAGCAACCGCTCGGCATTGATCCGCATTCCGCGCTATACAGAGGGACGCGACAAAGCTATGCGCGCCGAATTGCGTTTCCCCGATCCATCGTCGAATCCTTATCTGGCTTTCACCGTGATGTTAGCCGCCGCGCTGAATGGCATTGATAAGAAGATGACGCCGCCTGCTCCGTTAAATAACATAAACCTGTATCATCTCGATAAAGCGGAACGCGCCAAGATGGGCGTTGGCGAATTGCCCGGCTCTCTCGCCGAAGCCTTGACTGAGTTGGAAAAGGACGAGATCATAAAGACCGCGCTTGGAACATCCACCTACGACACCTTCGCGCGCGCCAAGTGGGAAGAATGGGATGAGTTCCGCATCCACGTCACAGATTACGAAATCGAACGATATTTGGAAACGGTGTAAAACAGTAGATGGTAGTATCAAGACCTGACGAGACAGATCGTCTCACGCGCGATGTTGAGTAACGATAAATAAAAACTTCCGAAATCTTTGAGATTTCGGAAGTTTTTTGTTCTAGCGCTTCTCGCCACCGCTCGCCAATTCCTTTATTTCCTGCCTTGATTCATATATCCGCACCAGCTTGCCATCACGCATTTGAAGCACGCGGTCAACGTGGACACACATGCGTAAATCATGCGTCACCATAATTCCGGCGCGTTGATTCTCGTGGATGAGATGCGCGAAAGTTTCCACGACTTGAAAAGCGCGTTCGGTGTCGAGGCTGGCTGTCGGTTCATCTGCCAGCACAACCGAAGGCTGATGGATCAAGGCACGTGCAATCGCCACGCGCTGTTGCTGTCCACCGGACATTTGAGCAGGCAGGCTGTGCAGGCGTTCCTCCAGACCAAGCCGCGCCAGCAACTCTTCCGAACGAATACGACTGGCTTTATTCAACTTATCATTCAAGCGCAGCATAAATTCCACGTTTTCCCGCGCAGTCAAAAATGGGATTAAATTATTTGACTGAAACGTAAATCCGATTTTTTCGCGGCGCAATTTTACGCGCTGAGATTCATTCATTAGAGAGAGATCATTTCCGTCAATCAGAACCTGTCCGCTGGTGGGCGTGAGCAATGCCGCCAAAATGGAAAGCATGGTAGTCTTGCCCGAACCGCTCGGTCCAACCAACGCGACGAACTCGCCGGATTTCACTTGAAACGAAACATGATCAACGGCGTTAATGGTAGCGCCGTCCAGGTCAAAAGTCTTAACTAAATCACGAACTTCAAGAGCAACTGAATTCATATTATCCCAACCTCAATGCCTTAAGCGGTTCGATACGCACCGCGTAAACAATCGAAACCATACCGCCCAGCGGACCGATCAACAAGAGTAATAGAATGGCGATCAAGGAACGCGAGCCATTGAAGACAAGCGGAATAGTCGGCGGAAAACCGAGCGAGAACAGATACGTGAACCCGCCTCCGATCGCGACGCCGATAGCTGTTACCACCATAATCTGAATCACCGCGGACAGCCCCACCACCGCGTTCGATGAGCCAATTGCTTTTAAAACACCGATCTGCGGAACTTTCTGCAAAATTTGGATCTGGAAGAATCCGCCGATGACCAGCACACCGATCAACAAAGTGAAGAAGCCCTGTGTTTGGACTGTCCCTTGTTGAGCGGAATAACCGGGAATG
>Ga0315268_10002327_pt1 | contig 21535 bp, 17 predicted proteins | sample C1_top_MG_FD_204535 | JGI IMG/M metagenome (GOLD analysis project Ga0315268, IMG submission 204535) | Sediment microbial communities from Yellowstone Lake, YNP, Wyoming, USA - C1_top | ecosystem: Environmental > Aquatic > Freshwater > Lake > Sediment | place: USA: Wyoming | collected 2017-08-01 | reverse complement strand
TAGGTTTCTATGTAAGTAGCAATTAGTGCTTTATTATAGCAAAGAATCTCATGTTTTATTGATCCCCTTGATATTTGTGTTATCATATTTCAAAATATCACGCAGGATTCAGGATTAATGTTCATCCATCAACCATATAATTCATATCCCTGTCTTCTCAATTTTTATATTTGAATTCCAAACCTATTGAACTGGGTTGAGGGTAGAGAGGGAGTGGTACAGACAACACGCTTGAAGGCGTATCCAAACCCTCAGCCTTTGTAGGGAGGGAGGATTACAGGCCCCAAGGCCAATGAACTACCCCACAGCAAGCTGCGAGGTATCAAATTATTCCCTCCCTTGACGGGAGGGGATTGAGGGGAGGGTGAAAACAATATATACGATCACCCCCACCCTAACCCTCCCCCGTCGATGGGGAGGGAATTTTAAGGGAACCCCAAAGCTGAGCTTCGAGGAATTCTTTGATTAAATGAAAATTGAATGATGCAGTTCTTATATGCATGACAGCCCTTTACTGCCAATGCAATACAACAGATTTAGCAAATTCTAACAAAAAAGTATTTTATTTTAAAAGAAAAATAAATTTTCAAACTTTGTTTCTCTCATATTGCATTTCAATGTTTAATATTATTTAATAATTGATATGACAGAATTGACACCTTTGATGAAGCAATACTCCAGCATCAAGGAAAAATACAAGGACGCTATTGTCCTCTTCAGGCTCGGAGACTTTTATGAGATGTTTGGAGAGGATGCAGAAAAGGCATCGAAAATATTACAGATAGCGCTCACAACAAGAGAAAAATCAAAAGAAGAGCCCATACCTATGTGCGGTGTTCCTTATTTTGCATCAGAGTCCTATATATCAAAACTGATTAAAGCCGGCTGCAAGGTTGCTATATGCGAGCAGATGGAGGATCCTAAAGAGGCAAAGGGCATAGTCCGTAGAGAAGTTGTAAAAGTAATAACACCCGGGACTCATTCACCCGAGAATCCTAAAGAGAATGCCTATATCATAAGCATTTTCCCATCTGCTACTAAACACGGTATAGCGGTAGCTGATACATCAACAGGAGAGTTCATACTTTATGAAACAGAAGAGAATATTGGGGATGAAATATACAGGTTTGAACCCAGAGAAATATTGATTCCTCAGAGTTTCAAGGATAACATCCATTATAAAGAGTCACTCAATACATTCTATACATCTTTTTATGAGGATTGGTATTTTGATCATTCTGAGGCTTATAAAACCCTTCTGAGTCATTTGAGGGTCTCATCCCTTGATGGCTATGGATGTGATGGCATGACTGCTGCAATCTCTGCAGCAGGTGCCCTTATCAGTTACCTTGAGGATACACAAAAGGAGACATTCGGCCTTAAAAAGATAAGTACTTTCAGACAGGATTCATATATGTTTCTCGATGCAGCAACTCAGCGCAACCTTGAGCTCACGCATAACCTCAAGGATGGTTCACTTGAAGGAACACTCCTGTGGGTCCTTGATGAAACACTGACACCTATGGGGGGAAGGCTTTTGAGGGTTTCTATCCTGAAACCACTCATAGATTTACAAGAAATAAAAAGGAGGCAGGATGCGGTCGAAAATCTTATAGAAGACTACGAACTGCTCGAGGAGCTCAGGACATCTTTGCGAAAAATACAAGACCTTGAGAGGCTCTCTTCAAAGGTAAGTTCAAAGAGTGCAAACCCAAGAGATCTTGTAGCAATCAAAAATTCCTTGGCATACCTGCCGAAGGTCAAGAAATCTCTTAATACTTCTAAGGATTTGTATCTAAGATCGATTTCAGAAGAGATACCAGAATTATCAAATCTTGGAGAATTAATAGATAAAAGTATTCTTGATAATCCTCCGATGAGCCTGAGAGAAGGAGGGATTATAAAGGATGGATATAACAATGATGTAGATGAACTCAGAAAAATATCTACAAGAGGAAAGGACTTTATTTCTGAACTGGAACATAAAGAAAGAAACAGGACAGGTATTTCCTCTTTGAAAGTCGGCTATAACCGCATCTTCGGCTACTATATCGAGGTTACAAAAACAAATCTTCACATGGTCCCTGAGGATTACATAAGAAAACAGACTCTCGTAGGTGGAGAAAGGTTTATCACCCCGGAACTTAAGGAATATGAGACTAAAATCCTTGGGGCAGAAGAAAAACTTAAAATTCTTGAATACCACCTCTTTGAGGAGATAGTCAATGGAGTCCAGAAAAAGTCTGTTCTTTTGTCGAAGGCGGCCTTCGCCGTTGCGATTATTGACTTTCTTATATCACTTGCGGTTGTTGCAAAAAGATATAGTTATGTAAAGCCTTCTGTTGAAGAATCAGGCGTGATAGAGATAACAGAAGGTAGACATCCGGTTCTCGAGAGAATACCATTGGACGAAAAGTTCATACCGAACAACACTTATATTGATACAGAAGATAATCGCCTCCTTATAATTACCGGACCGAATATGGCAGGGAAATCTACTTATATGAGACAGGTTGCCTTGATAGTCCTCATGTCACAAGTCGGAAGTTTTGTCCCTGCATCGGATGCAAGGATAGGTATTGCCGACAGGATATTCACAAGAATAGGCGCTTCAGATTTTCTTACGAGAGGTCTAAGCACCTTTATGGTAGAAATGATAGATGTGGCAAACATCACACATAATGCAACAAATAAAAGCCTCATACTTCTTGATGAAGTAGGAAGGGGTACAAGTACCTTTGACGGTATAAGCATTGCCTGGGCTGTTGCAGAAAACATCTTAAATGAAATAAAAGCGAGGACACTTTTTGCAACTCACTTTAATGAGCTCACAGAACTCGCTCTTACCCACAATGGTGTCAAAAATTATAATGTAGCCGTTAAGGAATGGGGCGAGGAGATTATATTTCTCAGAAAGATAGAAAAAGGCCCAGCTGATAAGAGCTATGGAATACAGGTAGCGAGATTAGCAGGTATACCCGAAGGCATAATAAACAGATCCAAGGAGGTCTTAGCGAATTTAGAAAAAGAGGAACTTGATGAAACAGGTAGTCCTAAATTCGCGGGCAGGAAAACAAAGAGAGGCGCTGTTCAGCTTGACCTCTTTTCTACCACGTCAGACTCTATTATAAAGGAAATTGTTAGCCTTGATATTAAAGGACTTAAACCAGAAGAGGCTCTTGAAAAGCTTATCGAATTTAAAAGAAAAGTAGACTCTTATTCTATTACCTTGACAAAAAAGAAAAAGCCATGATAAGAAATTACAGTCTTAAAAATTATTAAAAAGGAGGAATAAATGAACCCTGAAGACCTCAAGTACCATAAAGAACACACATGGGTTAGGACATCGGGAAAAAAGGCAACAATAGGCATTACTGATTATGCACAGGATGCTCTTGGTGATATTGTGTACATTGACCTTCCAGAGACGGACACAAACATTGAAGCAAATAGTGAGATTGGTGAGATAGAATCTACAAAAGCCACCTCATCCGTAATCTCTCCTGTAAGCGGAAGGGTCGTAGAGATAAATGAAGAACTCTCGGAAACTCCGGAGATTATAAATGAAGACCCCTATGGTAAAGGATGGATAGCAATCCTCGAGATTGATGAAACATCTGAACTCGACGACCTTATGGATGCCTCTGAATATGAGAAATATGTAGAAGAGGAAAAGAAATGAGATTAGCCATCATCGGTGCAGGTCCCGGAGGATATGTCGCAGCAATTAAGGCTGCTCAATTAGGTGCGCAGGTTACTGTAATAGAAGACACAGAAGTTGGAGGCACCTGCCTTAACAGGGGCTGTATTCCTACAAAAGCACTATTGGCCTCAACCGAGTTAATACATAAAGTAAGAAATTCTGAAGAGTACGGAATAGAAATTTCAGGGCAGGTCATACCGAACCTCTCCAAAATCATGGAAAGAAAAAACAGGGTTGTTTCAACACAGGTCAGGGGAATTCGTTCCTTATTCAAAAGTTGGGGAGTAAATCTTATCGAAGGAAGGGGTATGCTTATAAGCCCCGGGAGGATAGAGGTAGATAAAAAGGACAGTTCCAAAGAGATTGTCGAGGCAGACAGAATAATAATTGCCACTGGCTCAAGACCAGCCCGATTACCTCTCTTTCCTTTTGACGGAGAGCATATCTTCTCAAGTGACGAAGCCTTAAATATAAAATCTATTCCTAAGACTCTTATCATTATAGGTGCTGGTGTAATAGGCTGTGAATTTGCCTTCATATTCAGTGAACTCGGTACATCTGTTACAATACTGGAAATGATGCCTCGGGCAATTTCCACAGAAGAACCTGAAATATCTGAAATTCTTGAAAGAGAACTGAAAAAGAAGAAGATAAAACTTATGGCAGGGATAAAGGTAACTGGTGTAAAAGGTCAGCATGACGGCATTCACGTATACCTTGATGAAGACAAGGAGCTTGTGGCAGAAAAATTACTCATATCCGTTGGGAGGACACTTAACTCGGAGGGAATAGGCCTCGAAGCAGTAGGTATTAAAAAAGGGCCAAAGGGAGAAATATTGGTTAACGAAAAAATGGAGACAAATATAGAGGGTATATATGCCATTGGCGATGTCACGGGCGGCCTGCTCTTTGCGCATGTTGCATCAAAAGAAGGAAAAATCGCCACAATGAATCTAATGGGTAGAAATGAAAGGATGGATTACAGCGTGGTTCCTTATGCAATGTTTACATCGCCAGAGATAGCCTCTGTAGGTATCAGGGAGGATAAAGCAGTAGAAAAAGGCATAAAAGTCAGGACAGGCTACTTCCAGTTTAGAGCCCTTGGCAAGGCTCACGCAATAGGAGAGATTACTGGCTTCGTCAAGATAGTCTCTGATGCGACAAATGACAGGATATTGGGTGTACATATAATAGGACCTCATGCTTCAGATCTTATTCATGAGGCATCCCTTGCTATAAAGAGCGGACTTAAGACAAAGGATATTGCTGAAACGATCCATGCTCACCCCACCCTTTCTGAGGGCTTGATGGAGGCAGCAGAGGATGCCCATGGTAAAGCAATACATGTATTGAAGAAATAAATAAATGTCACCCCCCTATTCCCCCCCTTGGTAATGGGGGAATAGAAGAGGGGTGAAGGAGAAAAAGAATGGGAAAGATTGTACACCTGATCGCAAGAGAGATTATTGATTCAAGGGGAAATCCAACAATAGAGGTAGAGGTATTACTCAGTAGCGGTGCACCTGGATTAGCTTCCATTCCTTCAGGTGCCTCAACAGGAGAAAAGGAGTCCATTGAACTCAGAGACGGAGGAGCACGCTTTCATGGAAAAGGCGTTCAGAATGCTGTCAGAAATGTCAGGGAAGAGATAGCACCAAAGCTGAGAGGTCTTAATTCTGAAAACCAGTTTTACATAGACAACCTCCTCATAGAACTTGACGGAACAGAGAATAAAAGCAGGTTAGGCGCTAATGCAATACTCGGGGTCTCATTAGCTGTATGTAAAGCAACTTCAGCAGAGATGGGAATACCCCCTTACAGATACATAGGAGGATGCAATGCAAAAGAGCTCCCTATACCGATGATGAATGTAATCAACGGAGGAGCCCACGCCGACAACAATCTTGACATACAGGAGTTCATGATAATGCCCACAGGTTTTAATAATTTTTCTGATGCAATAAGGGCCTGTTCAGAAATATTCCATACCTTAAAATCCATTCTGAAAAATAAAGGGTTGAATACCTCTGTTGGTGATGAAGGAGGGTTTGCACCAAACCTCAGCACAAATGAAGAAGCAATCTCTATAATCCTACAAGCAATTTCTGAAAGTGGCTATATTCCTGAAAAGGAGGTATTATTGGCTTTAGATGTAGCATCATCAGAATTTTATGAGGATGGCACATATAATTTCGAGGGCAAGAGGTTTACATCTTCTGATATGATTGATTATTATGAAAAATTGACAGAAAAATATCCAATCCTTTCAATAGAGGACGGAATGGCAGAAAATGACTGGGATGGATGGAAAGCATTGACAGAAAGGCTCGGCAGAGGAATTCAGCTTGTGGGTGACGACATATTTGTCACGAACACAGAGATAATAGCAAAAGGTATTCAGCAGGGCATTGCAAATTCTGTTTTGATAAAACTTAACCAGATTGGTACAGTAACAGAAACGCTTGATGCTATCGAGATGGCAAAAAGGGCTCGATATACTGCCATAATTTCACACAGATCTGGGGAAACAGAGGACACGACAATCGCAGATTTATCTGTTGCCTTTAATACGGGCTTTATTAAGACAGGATCCATATCGAGGGGTGAGCGTATAGCAAAATACAACAGACTTCTCAGGATTGAAGAAGAGCTTTTAGGTTCTTCTATTTATAATGGAAGAAAGGCCTTTTATAATATAACTAATGGGCTCTACTAACCTTTTAAGAAAACAGGTCATCTCAGAGATTAAAAAGAGAAGGCTAATATTCCTTACTGTTATCCTCATGGGTTTTATCTACCTTGCGGTAAGCTTTATCTTCGGAGATATGGGCTTCTTGAAGTATGCAGAACTCAACGAGAAAAAAACTAATTTAGAAAGACAGTTAAAGGAGATTGAAAAAGATAACGATATACTCAGGTCACAGGTAAAGTCACTCAAGGAAGATCCCTTTTATAAAGAGAAATATGCTAGAGAAGAATTTGGATTAGCAAGGCCTGATGAGTACATTTACCGTTACGATGACAAATAGACCGCTTTATATTGCCTTTCTCTGGCATATGCACCAACCTTTTTACAGAGACCCCGTGAGCGGAGTATATAGACTCCCGTGGGTGAGGCTTCACGGCACTAAAGACTACCTTGACATGGTAGAAATCCTAACAGATTTTCCAGATATAAAACAGACATTTAATCTCACTCCTTCCCTTCTCGAACAGATTCAAGGCTATACAGAAAACGGCGCTGTTGACAGACATCTCGAGATTACCCTAAAGAGAGCTTCTGAACTGGATATGGAAGAAAAGGTTTTTATGCTCGATAATTTTTTCCTCGCAAACTGGGACAACATGATAAAGCCTTTCCCGAGATACTATGAACTCCTTGTAAAAAGGGGATCCCATCTGATCAAGAGTGATCTCCAGCGGATAGCTAAATATTTCAGCACTAATGATTTTCTTGACTTGCAGGTTCTTTTTAATCTATGTTGGATAGACCCGATTCTAAGAAAAAAAGACCCAGCCCTCAGATCCCTCATCGAGAAAGGTAGAAACTACACAGAAGAAGATAAACATTTACTTATTACCAAGCAACTCTCTATCTTGAAAAAAATAATCCCAAGATATAAAGAGATGGCAGAAAAAGGACAGATTGAAATTTCTATCTCACCTTTCTATCACCCGATTCTTCCTCTTCTCTGTGACACGAACTCTGCAAAGATCTCCATGCCTGATATAAATCTCCCACAGAGGAGGTTTCAGCATCCCGAAGATGCTGAAAAACAGGTCAAGATGGGTCTGGACTATTTTGAGGAACTATTTGGTTACCGACCCGTCGGAATGTGGCCTTCAGAGGGTTCAGTCAGTGAAGAGGTTTTACGAATTGCTAAGAAGGAGGGAATACGCTGGATCGGTACTGATGAGGACGTCCTCTCGAATTCGGTGGGGAAGAGGCTTCGTGATTCTTCAGGCAACGTCACCGAGCCAGACATCTTGTATAGACCTCATATTTTTGAGAATGTCTCCATTATCTTCAGAGACCATCAGCTTTCTGACCTTATCGGTTTTGTTTATTCAGGATGGGATTCAAAAAGTGCTGCTGAGGATCTCATCAACAGATTCTTACAGGCACAGGCCTCCTTATTAAAAGACAAGCCTCATCTCCTGGCAATCATACTTGATGGAGAAAATGCGTGGGAGAACTATAAAAACGACGGCCATGACTTCTTGAGATATCTCTATGAAGGGCTCTCCCAGGAAAAACGATTGAAGACTGTTAAGGTTTCGGAATACCTCGATGAATTTAACAGGGGTGAGACCCTGGGTAGACTTCATGCAGGCTCATGGATAAATGCAAACTTTAGGGTATGGATTGGGCATGAGGAGGACAATAGGGCATGGGATTACCTCACAGAGACGCGGGACGACCTTGAGGTATTCCAGAAATTGAATCCTGTAAAAAATCTATCTGAAGCATGGAAAGCAATTTATATTGCAGAGGGAAGTGACTGGAACTGGTGGTATGGAGACGAACACACAACAGAGAATCAGCAAGATTTCGATGAACTCTTCAGACTAAATCTTATTAAGGTCTACAAGGAGATGAAAAAAGAGGTGCCGCAGCATCTCTTTGTCCCTGTTCCCAGAGAAGACAGAGGTATCCCCCCGATGTTAACAATAAGGGGATTTATAGAACCGAAGATTGATGGTATTGTTACAAGTTATTACGAGTGGTACCAAGGCGCTTACATAGACGTCAAAAAATCCGGGGGGAGCATGCACAGGGCAGAAAGCATTTTATCTCGCCTCTATTATGGCTTTAACAAAGATAACCTCTTTTTGAGAATAGATCCTGTGATTCCATTTAAGGAGTTTCCCGATGACTCTAAATTTTCTATTCATATAATGAAACCTTCGCAATTAAAGGTTCTCATTCCTGTTAAACCACCCTCTTCAAAGACAGAGATTTTCGAGAAAAGAGACAAGGTTTGGGTAAAGATAAAAGATATTGTCGATTTTGCTATTCAGGAAATCTTAGAGATAAGGATCCCTTTCAATAAATTAAAGGCCAAAGAGAAAGATGAGATAAACCTTTTTGTTTCTGTTATTAAGAATGGCGAAGAGATTGAAAGATGTCCATGGAAGGGATTCATAACACTTGCTGTTCCGACACCTGAGTTCGAGGCGATGATGTGGTACTAAATCTATCCCAATCTATCCCATCCAATCCCCTCCCCTGTGGTAGTCTACGACTCGTAGAGGAGGGGCTTAATCCGCCTGAGGCGGATTAAGGGGAGGAGGGGGGAAAACAAAGTTACAAATCACCCCCACCCTAACCCCTGGTCGCCTTCGGCGCCGTCAGAGGCGGGTAAACCTCCCCCATCAATGGGGAGGGAAAGAGTTTAATTATCAGCAATAATGAAAGCACTCATCCAGCGTGTTTCAGAAGCAAAGGTTGATATAGGGGGAAAAACAGTTGCCAAAATTGGCAAGGGTCTCCTCGTATTCCTTGGCGTTGAAAAAGGAGACACCAAAAAAGATCTTGATTACCTCTTTAGAAAAGTTCCTCATTTGAGAATATTCGAAGATACCCATAACAAAATGAATCTTTCTGTTTTTGACACTAAAGGAGAAGTTCTTGTTGTATCACAATTCACCCTTTCTGCTGACTGTAAAAAAGGAAACCGGCCATCCTTTGACAACTCTGAGAAAGCAATAACGGCTAAAGAGATGTACATGAAATTTGCAGACAAATTAAGAGAGACAGGTCTTACAGTAGCCACAGGAGATTTTGGTGCTTATATGCAGGTATATCTTATTAATGACGGGCCGGTAACGATAATGTTAGATTCCAGAAAATAGATTCTTCAGAGAATTATGTCTACATAAATCCCCCTTTATTAAAGGGGGGCGAGGGGGGATTACTAAAAATATGCTATCCTATACTAATTGATATTAATTCAAGACAATGAATGATTGAAAAATTTAGGACAATTTGAAATCTACTCTTACCCCTCCGCCTAAGGCGGATTAAAAAAGAAGGGGAAGATTTTTTTATTAAGATGAATTGAGGTAAACATAATCTGTTGAGCAAACTCGTGCTCAAAACACTTCTAAAAAGGAATTAAAACTCATGACCAAAAAAGAGATGAGAGAACAGATAAGGCTCATTGTAAATGCTGACCACTGGGATCCATTTCAGGTTCTCGGAATTCACGTCACCGATGGAGAAAATAAAATGGTCGCAGTGCGTTCTTTCCATCCTGAGGCAAAGAAGGCATGGGTAGTAGATATAGATACAAAGAAATCCTATGAGATGGAAAAGATTCATGAGGCTGGTTTCTTCGAGGCAATAATCGATAAGAAAAGAGTTTTCCCTTACTGTATCAGGATAAAGTCTCATGAAGGAACGATATCAGAGTTCCGCGACCCTTATTCCTTTATGCCTGTCCTTACAGATTTTGATCTTCACCTAATAGGAGAAGGAAGACATTACAAAGAATACGAGAAGCTTGGCGCACATGTGATGGAGATAGATGGAATAAAAGGCGTTCATTTTGCTGTATGGGCACCGAATGCAAAGCGTGTAAGTGTTATTGGGGATTTCAACAATTGGGATGGAAGAAGGCATCCAATGCGTACACTTGGTTCATCAGGGATATGGGAGATATTTATTCCTGGATTAAAAGAAGCTGATCTTTATAAATTCGAAATTAAGTCAAGGTTCAAAAAATATATAACAGTAAAGGCAGACCCTTATGCTTTTTATTTCGAACTAAGGCCTAAGAGCGCCTCTGCTGTTTACAACATCAACAGATATAAATGGAACGACAAAAAATGGATGGAGATGCGTTCAAAAAAGAACTGGCTTGAATCCCCCCTCTCTTTCTATGAGGTCCATCTCGGCTCGTGGATGAGGGTACCTGAAGAAGGCAACAGGTTTTTAACATACAGGGAAATTGCGGATAAGCTGATTGGTTATGTAAAAGGTATGGGTTATACCCACATAGAACTTCTTCCTGTAACAGAGCATCCCTTTGATGCATCATGGGGTTATCAGACAATAGGGTATTTCGCACCTACAAGCAGATATGGTACACCAGAGGACTTTATGTACTTCATAGATAAATGTCACCAGAATAACATAGGAGTTATCATTGATTGGGCCCCTGCACATTTTCCTACAGATGGACATGGGCTTGGCTTTTTTGACGGCACATGTCTTTTCGAGCATAAAGACCCCAAAAAAGGATTCCACCCTGATTGGGGTACAAAAATATTTAATTATGGAAGAAATGAGGTAAAAAATTTTCTTATATCAAACGCCCTCTTCTGGTTTGAGAAATACCATATTGATGGCCTGCGTGTAGATGCAGTTGCGTCTATGCTCTACCTAGATTATTCAAGAAAAGAGGGTGAGTGGATCCCGAACGTATTCGGTGGAAGAGAAAACCTCGAGGCAATAAATTTCCTAAAAAGTTTTAATGAGATTGTCCACCAGTATTATCCCGGCGTGCTCACCGTTGCTGAGGAATCAACGGCATGGCCGGGTGTTTCGAGGCCGACATACCTGGGGGGTCTCGGTTTCAGTCTGAAATGGAATATGGGTTGGATGCATGACATGCTCGAATACATATCAAAGGAGCCAGTACACAGGAAGTACCACCATAACAATATTACCTTCAGTCTCCTTTACGCATTTACGGAAAACTTTGTCCTGCCTTTTTCACATGACGAGGTAGTACATGGAAAATGTTCAATGTTAAACAAGATGCCAGGGGACATGTGGCAGAAGTTTGCAAACCTCAGATCGCTTTATGGCTATATGTATAGCCATCCTGGGAAAAAACTTCTCTTCATGAGTGGAGAATTCGGACAGTGGGATGAATGGTATCATGAAAAGAGTCTTGACTGGCACTTATTAAAATTCACTCCTCACAGGTACTTACAAAAATATGTGATGGACCTCAACTATCTTTACCGATCTGAGCCTGCACTCCATGAAGTCGATTTCAGTTATGAGGGGTTTGAGTGGATAGACTTCCATGATACAGATCATAGCGTCATATCTTTCATAAGGAAAGCTAAAGATCCAGGAGACTTTCTCGTCATTGTATGTAATTTTACACCTGTTCCGAGAATGGGATACCGAATTGGTGTTCCTTATAATTACTTCTATAAAGAGATCCTGAATAGCGATTCACAGATATATTGGGGGAGTAACCTCGGTAACACCGGCGGCGTACATGCAGAGGAAACCTCATGGCAGGGAAGACCCTGTTCAATCAACATCATCCTCCCTCCTCTATCTGTCTTGATATTCAAGCCCGCTCATTAGCCTGGAAAGCAGAAATCCAGAAAAACAGAAAGATTGGGTTCCGGGTCAAGCCCGGAATGACAACCAAAAAAAGGGACTTATGACGCACTACACTTAGGGCAATCTTTGACATTAGGGCAATCTTTGATTGACAGGTTTTATAAAAGATTGTAGAGTATAACCTGTAAATTATAGTTGGTTTTTATAATTATGTTTAAGAGACAATAAAAGGAGGTAAGATATGGAAAAGGGCTCCAAATGGGATATAGCTAACGACCCTGATACCGCAGCAGATATGCTCAATGAACTATCAAACAATCCAGATTGGATGATCAGAAGCGCAGTAGCGAAGAATCGTAACACACCACCAGAAACTCTAAGAAAATTAGCTAAGGATAGGGAATGGTCTATAAGGAACAATGTAGCATCAAACCCTAATACTCCCGTGGACATTCTGGACGAATTGACTGATGATAGTGATTCATTGGTTAGAACTAATTTGGGTAAGAATCCCAGTGCCAAAATAGAAACCGTAATAAAGTTAACTGAAGATAAGGTATGGGGGATCAGGAAAAATGCTGTAGAATCGGGAAGGGTATAAAATATTAATATCCTCCCTTACTCTTTTTATCGTATTTAGAATAATCTCAAAATTAATTTCCCTTTTATTCTACTGAACTTTATTCTCTACAATCTTGACTTTCATGTCAACCCGCTCAAGAGGGTTATCCCTTCCGTCTCTCGGTTGACTTACTATTTTGTCAGCCACTTCCATACCCGATACCACCTCTCCAAACACAGTGTATTGCTTATCAAGGAAAGGTGAGTCAGCCACGCAGATAAAAAATTGAGAGCCGGCACTGTCTGGATTTGCAGACCTTGCCATTGAAAGTGTACCCCTCTTATGAGGCTTATCATTAAATTCAGCCTTAATAGTATATCCAGGTCCCCCCATACCGTGTTTTGATCTGTCAGGATCTTTTGAATTAGGGTCTCCACCTTGAATCATAAAGTTGGGAATTACACGATGGAAGATTGTTCCATCATAAAAACCTTTTTTCGCAAGCTCAATAAAATTGTTTACATGGTTTGGTGCAACTTCAGGGAAAAACCTTAGTTCAATACCCCCGAACTTTGTCTCGATAATAGCTTTCGTCTCAGCCATCTTCTTGATCTCCTCTTTTGTGAATATTTTATGCTTAGTCTCTGCAAATGCAGAAAGATCGATTAACAGCATTAAGGTCAAAATAGAACCTATCCTAAAAAATCTCGTAAAACCTCTACTAAATATGCAGATTATTAATACAAAAGCATTAAATGCTATTACATTGTCATTGCGAGCGACCAACGGGAGCGTGGCAATCTCACTTTATAAAACAGGAGATTGCTTCGTCGTTCCACTCCTCGCAATGACACTTTACCTAATGCGTTTGTATTAGTTTGATACTTTAACAAAATTTCAGGCTAATTCCACTATTTTTTAATGAAATGTTACGAAATGATTTGAAACTCTAATCTCAGTTATGATAATAATCGATAGCCCCAAAAATGCAATTAATATAATGCAGGTGTTGTGAAAAAATTTATTTTTCGATACCTTAGTGTACCTTGAACTGATGGTTTTACGAATATTTTTATACATAAAACGAAATGAGATATTTTAATAATTTCATCGAGTTAAATAAATTTTTGAGCAATATCTGCATTATTCGGGATAAACAGACTATCAAGAGCTTATATGGAATCAAGATTTCTAATAATTAATTGCCCCAGTAACTATTTTATGCATGTTCCTATTGGAACATTTGGACTCTGTGATTATCTCAGACAGAAAAATATTCGTGTACGACTCCTAAACCTGTCCATTTATGACACTGCAGAGGCAGAAAGAACTCTGGAATATTATGTGGAGTTATTTCATCCTACACACATAGGTCTTATTTTCCACTGGCAGGAAACTGCAGAAGGTTTCCTCTGGACTGCTGAATTTATGAAATCTTGCTTTAAACACCTCAAAATCATCAGTGGCGGCTTTACAGCCGGATATTTTGGCAGGAACCTTCTTGAAAGGTGCTGGTTTTTAGATTATGTTGTTAAGGGCGATCCGGAAAAGCCCCTGGAATTGTTACTCAAGGGCAATACCCTTTCAGAGATACCAAATTTGGTTTACAGAAGCAACTCGGCAATAATATCCAATGATGTCTCTTACTTTATTGACCAGGGGACTCTTTCTGACATCTCGTTCAGCAAATTAACCTACCTTTATGATTATGAATTGTACATAAAAGCTATAGAAGAAAACCTTGGATTTCCCATCTTCATTGGGAGGGGTTGTAAATTTAGTTGTGACTATTGCGGTGGAAGCCGAGGATCATTCAAACTGCACAGTGAAAGGGTTGCCCCGGTGGTAAGATCTATTGATTCAGTCATTGCTGATCTTAAGCGCCTTAAGAATTTCACTAAAAAGATATATATCTGCTATGAGAATGATCGAAGTTACATAAAGACTTTGTTCGAGGAGATGCAAAAAGAAGAAACCCTGATCAAAACCTTCCAGCTCAACTACGGGGCCTGGCGACTATTCGATAAAAAACTTCTGGAGTTGTACAGAAACCTATTTATCCTTGATAGAGATAACAAGCCCACATTTGAAATTTCCCCAGAAGTCTTTGATGATCAGGGTCGAAAGAAAATAAAACATCGTAATGTTTCCTGCTCAATAAAAGAATTAAAGGTGAATCTTAATCTCATAAAGAATTATCTGGGTGACAATGTAAGTATATCAATCTTTTTCAGCCGCTATCATGATACCCATAAGACATATCTCGATCTGAAGAAAGAGATTGTAGGCATCTTTAGATTACAGCATGAGTTAGTCTGTAACAATATCATGCACACAAAGGTTCATTATGATCATTTGTCCACTGATGTAGCCAGTCATTACTGGGAAAAATACGTTGAGAATCCAAAGGATTTTGACACACTCATATCTGCTGCAAGGAAACTCAAAGCACAGGAACAATATAGTTTTCCTGTTAACAATCTTTGCCTCTATATCCCGGAAACATTGTCAGAAGAGGAAATCTTGAAATGCGAGCTACTTATATCAATACTCGAGACCCTCGAAAATCATTTTCACGAAATGTTTCATATCATGCTTAAATCTCTGGATGAAACGCTTATAGAATTAATCGAAGAGATAATTACAGAGAACTATTTAACCAGACCTAAAAATGTATTTACAGCCATCAATCACTCCGAGTTACTCAATTATGTGAGGCAAAAAATTATGCAGAGGGAAATCCTGCTTTCCAAAGTCCCTTTTATCGATGATCTGATTAACCTCTCCATTAAAAAAGCTATGTGTTGGCGAAGTCCACAGCCACTTAGAAGCCTCTATCAAACAGCTCGGCCTAAATTAAATCATGCATTCATATCCATCAATGATCATGACTATCTTGATCTGGGTAACTTTTTACAGAAGCTCGAAAAAGAAGATCCTAATAACTTGTCCCCTGAAAAGACTGTCTTTATATTTCTTGTGGACGAAATCCTGAGCATGCCTTATATAACATACCGCTCAACAATAAAGGAGTTCGAAAAGGGCATTACTCTTGACGAATACTATATTCTGATGAAAAGGAGGGATATCTTTGATATTCCATACCATAAGGATCTTATAGCAAAGCTATTTAAAAGTGATGTACTCTATTGAATCTTTTTCGACATTAACCTGAAAAATGTATCTACATAATGCAGATGTTGTGAAAAAATTTATTTTTCGATACCTTAGTGTAGCTTTATTCATAAATATTTGCAGAGATAGGCAGGGTATAGTATTTGAGCGGTTTCTTTTGCCGATACTCAAATCCACCCCCCCCTTCATCCCCCCTTACCAAGGGGGGATATGAGGGGGGTGAGGCAAAAGCCTCGCAGGGCGATAGCCCGAGAATGAGCGAAAATACCATACCTTGCCCAAATACCATAGTTCGTAGTATTTAAAATAAATTTTTGAACAATGTCTGCATTATCTGGATTAATGAACTTCAGACTTGTCCAAAATAAAAATTAACTTGGTAAACTACAGCAGGAATTCAGAGGAAAACAAAGAACCTGGATTCCGCATCCCCCGATCGCAGTCGAGGGCAGGCAAGTGCGGAATGACACAGAGTAGTATTTTTTAAATTCTATGATATTTTCACAGCAAATTATCAGAAAGTTACTTCAATCCTCGGTCCGACAGCAAAAAGAACTTGAGGAAATATATACATCGATACCATTAACACAGTGCTTGCGCAGAACGCTCTGCTGCTCTATGTTACCAGAGATGACACTGATAGAAGCTTTAGCAGGTATTCACCAGTTGGCAAAAATGGGTACTTCTGTAAGGCGAAAACTAATAAAAAAGATTGTTAGCTATTTCTTTTTGAATCCTGTGGAAATCACATCGTGTCCTTTTCTAAATGGCAAAGACTGTCTTATTTACAAGCATCGTTTTTTTGGTTGCCGGGCCTATGGTCTGTGGTCAAAAAATTACTATGAGAACCTTGCAGAGTCCAGTTACCAGGCAAAAAAACAAATCCAGAAACAATGGGACAATCTGGGTATACTCCTACCACAGGAAGTCATTGATTTTCGAGTACCTTATTGCACAAATGTCACCATAGATGACGGGTTTCCGGTAGATGATAAAACACTCCTGAAAATCTCACAGAGGATTGATGAACTATCGCATCATCTCCCTCAGTGGCATCAAGTGTTCAGAGGACAGTATTTTTCTGATCTGAGTTTTCTCGTATCTTCTCTGATATTCGGTTTTTCTGAGAGTGTTCGGATGAAATTCCACATTGTCAGTGATATTGTTAAGAAGGGAGCCCGACCAAGACTGAATAAAATTATCGGGACTCTACCTGATATTTTTGAAGAGATGCTCTGATCTCTTATGATTACTCAGAGATCTTCTGCATAGCCTCTTCTGCCCATCGCCCTAAAGGTTTTTCTTGAAAATAGCCATCAATATAAATCTGCACAGGCTCTTTCCGTTCTGATAATTTCTCCAGATAAGACAGGGCGGGTTTGAAACCGACCTCTCCCATTGCCCATGAAACCAGTCCAAGGGTCTCAGGATCATCACTCTGAAAGGTTGCTAATATCTTTTCCTGGAAAACCTTCACTGATTCAGCTATGCTTCTCCCCAGCCGTCCTATCCCCCAGAGCCCCCCTTTTACCAGAGGTGGTTCCTCCATGGTGGAAGCAATCATCATACTTCCATAGGGATCAATGATTTCGGGAATCAGCATAATAGTCTCAGCAATGGTCTGAGCAGAACTCCACCCAATCCCTCCAGATTCATCATTCAAAGACCAGAAAAGGTTTCTGATAAATTTCCTTACTTTTTCCTGTTGATTTAACTGCCACCAGCGTTGCATGAGTTTAGCCGCTGCTTCTATAGCTGACCAGCGTAACCTTGGATCTACATCATAAAGACGGAAACGAAGTTCCTTCCAGAAATATATGTCTTTATTACACAAATTAACAAGGTGGTCATAATCCTTTTGCTTTAGTAGCTCTTTGACCTGCTCCTTTATTGAAGGCAGCTCGTTAACCTTTCCATCTTTTAAAGAGGTTATTCTCTATACTTAGAGAATCGAGGACCTTCCCAATAATGAAGTCAACAAGGTCATCTATATTTTTGGGGGAACTGTAAAAGGCAGGCATTGCTGGAATCATCCTTACTCCCATCTCTGAAAGGGTTAGCATGTTCTTTAGGTGAATTGTATTCAAAGGTGTCTCTCTTGGAACAAGAATAAGGGTACGCCCCTCTTTTATCATGACATCAGATGCTCTCTCTACAAGGTTATTCGCATACCCGCATGTAATACCTGAAAGTGTCTTCATGGAACATGGAATAACAACCATAGCATCAACTTTGACAGAACCACTCGATATAGGTGCATAGAGGTTGTTTTCATTAAAGTAATGGAGATTTGCTCTCTTCACTTTGAGGTCATTTTTAATCTTCCTTTCTATGTTCTTCTCATTTCCTTCCCACTTGTAGCCCACTTCGTCCTTCAAGATAAGGCCACCCTCTTTAGTTATAGTAAGGTATACTCTATGTCCTTTTTTCAGAAGGTATTTTAGAAGCCTTACGCCATATATGCTGCCGCTTGCCCCTGTTATTGCTATTGTGTATGTTCCCATAAGTAAGCATCTCCAAATCCGTGATGGCAGGATACAGTACCTGAGCGGTTTCTTTTGCCGATAGTCAAATCCACCCCCCTTTATCCCCCCTTACCAAGGGGGGATATGAGGGGGGTGAGGCAAAAGCCTCGGAGGGCGATAGCCCGAGAATGAGCGAAGATACTGTATCCTGCCATCATTCGAAATCTATGAACAATCTGATTTAAAATCCATACTCCTTCCATCTTTTATCTACAAGCCTCTTTATCTCCTCAGACATCACTATCTCCTCAGGCCATTCCCTCATAAAACCCTCAGACTTCCACTTCTTTGTGGCATCTATTCCCATCTTTCCTCCATAAGCAGGAATATTTGATGCGTGCTCAAGGACATCAAGAGGACCTTCCACAATGACGATATCTCTTTTAGGGTCGACATTATTACCGATCTTCCATATAACCTCACTTGGGTTCTGGATATCAACTTCCTTATCTACAACTACAATCATTTTGGTAAAGCTCATCTGTCCCATTCCCCACAAGGCATACATCACGCGCCTTGCATGCCCTGGATAGCGTTTATCTATCGAGACAACTGCAATGTTATGAAAAACTCCCTCGACAGGAAGATTTATATCAACAATTTCCAGTAGTTGTTTTTGAATGAGTGGTAAAAAAATCCTCTCCGTTGCCTTCGCAATATAACAGTCCTCCATTGGTGGTTTCCCAACAATTGTTGCAGGATAGATGGCATCTCTTCTGTGAGTTATACAGGTTATATGAAATACTGGGAATTCATCTCTTAGAGAATAATAGCCAGTATGGTCTCCGAAAGGTCCTTCAGTTCTTCTTTCAAAGGGCTCGCAGTATCCCTCAAGAACAATTTCTGAATTCGCAGGTACTTCGAGATCTATCGTTTCGCACTTAACTAATTCCACAGATGAGCTCTTTAAGAACCCTGCAAAAAGCATTTCATCTACTCCCTCAGGCAATGGAGCAGTAGAAGAATACATTACTGCCGGATCTGATCCTATAGCAACAGCTACTTCAAGCCTTTTACCAAGCTCTTCTGCTTTTCTATAATGTCTCGCCCCGTCCTTATGCATATGCCAGTGCATGCCTGTAGTCTTTTCATCATAGACATGCATTCTATACATTCCGCAGTTCCGTATGCCTGTTTCAGGGTCTTTGGTAAATACCATGGGAAGCGTAATAAATCTCCCGCCATCTTCAGGCCAAGTCTTTAGAATGGGAAAGATATCAAGGGAAGATTTATCTTTTATAACAACCTCTTTACAGGGGCCTGAGTTTACATATTTAGGGAGGAAGTCTGCAAGCCTTTTTAATTTTGGGAGGGTTTTCAGTTTCTCAATAAGATTTGTTGGTATTTCAGGCTCAAGGAATTCGAGCATTCGCACACCAATCTCATCGAGGCTTTCAACTTCGAGAGCAAGTTTCATTCGTTCATAAGAGCCAAAGAGATTTATCACGCAGGGAATCTTTGAACCTTTAGGATTTTCAAAGAGAAGAGCGGGCCCACCCTCTTTCACAATCCTGTCATTTATCTCAGCTATCTCGAGGACAGGATCAACTTCTGCAGTTATACGTTTAAGAAGTCCCTTCTTTTCAAGTAATCGCATGAATTCTCTAAGGTCTTTATATGCCATGGGATTTTAAATCGACTTTATATTACCACAAAAAGTCCATCTCCAGAAAAGCTGTATTTAGTTGATATAATGCCTTCCAAACTCCTTACTGCGTGATCAGATTCACACTTAACACTTTAATCTGTGCAAACCAATTCGCACCTATTTAAATAATTTCTAAGAACCTTTCTCAAAGTATTAATGAAATCAGTCATTTAGCAAACTAAGTTTCAAGATATTTTCCTGGCATTGTATTTGTTCTATGAAGTGAAAAGATGGGTGCTCAAATATTATGCACATCAATAGAAGAAAGGAAGAAAGACAATGAAAAAGTTAATTATAAGCATAGTAATGATATTTCTAACAGTAGTTCTATCAGGTGAATGGGTGAACGCTACGCCCATGATTGACCAGCAGCAACCGGTTATAGTTAACACTGTGGGAGGAGTCGCAATCGGAGGTACATACGAGGAAAAATTGGCGCAGGTAGTAACTTCTGGAATATCTGGGGTTCTCACTGAAGTCAGATTTCCAGTTGCTTGTTCGTCTGGAGATCTGGTCGTCGAAATACAAGGGGTTAATGCAGAAGGTCAACCCAATGGTGTAGTGTTAACATCTCAAACTATTCCTGGAACGAGCTTGCCCTCTTTCTTTCCAGAAGTTGCGAGTTTTAGAAGTCTCCCTCTCTCAGCCCCTGTCTCTTTCTCAGCAGGAGATCGATTTGCCATAGTCTTGAGCTCTGCTGGAGAGTGTGGCGTTTTTCAAGGACCTATTGGAGATTCATATTCAGAGGGAAATGCGTATTTTGATGCCCGTCCCAATCAAAAAGGTGTTTGGGTCTGTATATGTAACTTTGCAGGTGAGAGGTTTGACTTACCCTTCCAAACCATTGTAGCACCCTTTATTCAAGTCTCAATCTCTCCAACCTCTCATGACTTCGGTTCTGTAATTATTGGAAATACATCAGCACCCCAGACCTTCACCATCTTAAACACAGGCATAGAAGACTTTTCGATAGGGACAATAACATTAACCGACACAACCCCCTCTGAATTCTATATCCTGAATGACAACTGCTCTGGACAGACCTGGACAGACACTGACTTCATCAGCAAGCTGCACTATTGAAGTAGTATTTTCACCCATATCAATAGGAGCAGAGAGTGTAAATCTAAGTATTCCATCTAATGACCCTATCACACCCATTCTAAATGTAGCACTTAGAGGCAAAGGGGCAGTGATAACCATGATTTCACCTAACGGAGGAGAAGCAATACCCACTGGTTCATCCTATACCATAAGGTGGGGGGCAGCTTCAGAGTCAAAGAAATTCAAACTGATGTTATCAATAAACAATGGTTCATCATGGATAAAAATACATAGCGAACCCTTCATAACAGGCACGAGCTATGACTGGTTAGTTCCAGTACTTACAAGAAACGAAGAGAATTGTCTGGCAAAAATAATAGGTTATGATGCCTCTGGTGTAAAAGTAAAGGCAGACTCATCAGATGCACCATTTACGATAGAAGTTTTAAAGGTAACATATCCAGATGGAGAAGAGGTATTTACTTCGGTTAAGCTTCAATCTGAAGTTGCAGAGAACAAAAGTGAATGAAGTTTTCGGTATTGGAGCAATTGCAGATTGAAGCATGAAGAACGAAGCCGCTACGCACCCTATGGCGATTCAATTCAC
>Ga0315268_10002325_pt1 | contig 21544 bp, 9 predicted proteins | sample C1_top_MG_FD_204535 | JGI IMG/M metagenome (GOLD analysis project Ga0315268, IMG submission 204535) | Sediment microbial communities from Yellowstone Lake, YNP, Wyoming, USA - C1_top | ecosystem: Environmental > Aquatic > Freshwater > Lake > Sediment | place: USA: Wyoming | collected 2017-08-01 | reverse complement strand
CCAGCGAAAAATAAGCCCGCCCCCGGTTGTTATATGATAACGGAGCCTTGTGGTATTTACCAATGACATCGCTCCACAGCGTCAGGCTGCTGTTCCATACCCTGCTCCGCTGATATGACGCTTCCACCCCCAGGCCGGTCAACCCTAAGGCTCCGATCAAGACCAGGGCCGCGCCCAGCAGGCTTTTGTCGGATACTTTCTTTTCCAGCCGGCGCCAGCCTTCCGCCGCCATGACCGAGAGGCCTATGGCCGGGATATAAAGGTAGCGGTCGGCCGCCATGGCCTCGCCCTGCAGTTTAACCAGCTGCAGCACCGGGAGAACGGTCAGCAGGAAGAACATCCACCCCCAGGAGCTCCGGGGCAGGTCCCTGGTCAGCCTGCTGGCCAGCGCTATGACGGTCAGGGCCAGGGCCGGAGCCGCCCAAAGGATCCAGGGCCAGGGGAAATCGCCGGGACCGGGGTAGGGGTAGAATGCGGAAAGCCTGGCGGGGAAAATTGTCTTTTCCAGGTAAAAGAGCAGGTTGTATGACGCCAGGCCCAGCCGGTGCCACCATTGAGGTACGGACAATTGCAGGTTCAGGCCGGCACCGTTTTGGGCCGCCAGCCCCGCCGCCGCCAGCCCCGCCGCCGCCAAAAAGAACGGGATCTTGTTGATCCAGGCTTTTCTGTCGATCCTAAAGTTCATCAGCCGGTCGGTCAGAAGCAGCACCGCCGGCAGCATCAGGGCCAGCCCCTTGGCCAGCCCAGACATCAGGAAAAACAGCAGCGAAGCCCAGTAATATATCCGCCGACCTGATTTTAGATGCGACAGGTAGGACAGCACCGATCCCAGGAAAAAGAAACCATAGAGGACATCCTTGCGCTCGGTCACCCAGGCCACCGACTCCACCCGCAGGGGATGGATGGCCCAGAACAAAGCCCCGGCCAAAGCCGGGCCGGCGGGCAATCCCAGCGCCAAAAGCAGGACTAACACCAGGACCGCGTTGGCGGCATGCAGCGCCAGGTTGACGGCATGATATCCCCTGGGGTTAAGCCCCCACAGCCGGTATTCCAGGGAGTAGCTGAGCACCGTCAGGGGAATGTAGGTGCTGACGGTATAAGTGCTGAATATTTTTTGGGTATTGGTCCAGGACATTTCCCGGACCAGCGGATTGTCCGTCAGCAGCTCCTCATCGTCCCAGTTGGTGAAGCCGTTCTTAAGGGACGGCAGAAAAGCCGCGGCCGTGGCCAACAGCAGTAAAATTACCGCCAGGTATTTTTGGGCTTTGAAGGACATTTTTTATTGGGTTAAATTCGGCCTGGGCCGCCTGTTTAAAGCGGCGTTTCAACCGAATGAAACGCCGCTTTTGTGAAAGCCGGATTATTTTGGGTTACCTCAGCACGGTCAGTTTCCTGGTGGCCGAATAACTTCCGGAAACCAGTTTGTAGAAATAAACCCCGTTGGAAACCAGGCGGCCCTTGTTGTCCCGGCCGTCCCAGTTCACCTGGTAGTAATCGGATTTTTGCAGTCCGTTGACCAGGGTCCTGATCTCCTCGCCCAGCACGTTGTAGACCCGGAGCAAGGTCTGACCCGGCTGTTTCAAGGAATATTTGATGGTGGCCGCTCCCTGGCTGGGATTGGGGTAAGCCGCCTGCAGGGCATATTCCAGCGGAAGGCCCTGCCCTATCTTGGCGCTGACCGGGCCGTAGACGGTCTGGCCGCCGTTTTTGCCGATCTCTATTATCCGGTAATAGTAGACGCCCGGCGACAAAACGGATGCGTCGTTATAAGTATACTCATGGGGCTGGCTGGTGGTGCCGTTTCCGTCAAGCCGGTCCAGCTCGGTGAACTGTCCGTCGGGGGAAGCCGACCTCTCCACCGCCCATTGATAACAATCCTGTTCGCTTTCGGTGCGCCACTGGACCGTTGCTTTGTTATTCTGGGCAAAGGCCGTGAAGGATGAAAGGCTGACCCCCAGTGCGGCCATGTAGCCCGGCCGGGCGAACTCGATGTCATAGAGCACGGGATTGGTGCTGGCCTTGGACGCCGGGCGGTACAGGTTGGCTACCACCCTTAGGCTGTCGTAGGTGACGGTGTCCATGGTGACCAGGGTGGCGCTGTCGGTGGCCGAGGACTGATTGAAGAAACCCTTGGAATTGTTTGGCAGCACCGCATCCGGCACCAGGGCCCAGATGTTGTTGTTGCAGTACTGGACCTGGATCCCGATGGAGTCGGCGGCGGCCTTCTTGTGCCACATGACCTTGCCCCATTTATAGGTGGAGCGGGAAACAGTCTCGGACTTGGTGATGTCCTTGTAATAGACCGGACCCGAAATCATGGTGCCGTCGGTGTTGGGAACAAGATAGGTGTATTTCAGGGTAATGTTATCTATGGCTGCATCCTGCCCGTTTCGGCCGCCGCCTTGGCTGAACCGCCAGCGCAGCTGTATGCCATCCTTTGGCATCTGGGCGTTCATTCCAATGCTGCGGGTGCCGGAGATGGTGGTGGTGCCGTTGTTTAAACCATCAACCTGGGTCCAGGCACTCCATGATCCTCCGGAAAAGAAACTGGCTTCAAGGAGCAGGCTGTCTGCCGCGACGCCCGGATCCATCCCGTAAGCATAGCTTAGGGAACAGGTCTGGGCTCCGGCATTCATGAGATACTGGGGCGTTGTGATGATCTCCTCCGAGGCCGCAGGCGTTACTGAGGTTGACGGAAATTGACAGCCCTCGTAAGTAGTCCCGAAGCTGGGCGGCTGGGTGCCGCCGGCGGTACGGATCAGCCAGCCGTAGTTTGCCGGGTAAGAACCAGATGTATCCCAGCCGGCAGGCAGTGCGCCGCCTTCGAAATCTTCCGTCATCAACGTGGCCGAACCGGAGCTGGGCGCTGCCAGAATCACGCTGTCGCCCTGGGCTGCGGTAGCACCAGTATAGGAATCAGCGGTGAACTGGCCGCCCTTGGTGTGCATCCAGCAAAGGGTGCCGGCCGGGATGTCGCTGGCCACTGTGAATGAACGGACATCGCTCTCCGGCCCGAACATGTTGGTGCCGGCCGGGTCGCGTCCCTTGACCTTCCACCAGTAGGTCCGCCCGGCGGTAAGGTTGGACGGGAACTGGAAGGTCACCGGAGTGCCGCTGGCATAGGTGGTGGTGGTGGAGCTGTCCTTGGCCGGCGAAGCAAAGGTTGACAATGTATCCCAGATCACCCGGTAATCAATGGGATTGCTTTGGGGATCGGTGGAGACGAAGGTCAGATAGGGCCGCAGGTCGGGCAGTTTGGCCCCGTCCAGCAGCTTGGTGACGTTGGGCTTGCTGGGCGCGCCGTTGATGACTGTGACCACGGCCTCAAACGGCTTGTAGTTGTGCTTGGTGACCGTCAGGTACATGTTGCCGGCGTTGACCGGATTGATGCTGAAGGAGACGTTGCCGCTGGCGTCGGTGGTGCCGACCGAATAGACGGTCAGGTCGTCCATCATCACGCAGACATGGGCGTCCTGCAGGTTGGTGTTGGCCACTTTGCGCTTGACGTTGACGGCGTAGGTCTGGGAGCCGACATTGAGCGGGGTGGTATAGGTGACGGCGAAGGAGTCCGGGGTGGCGGTCCACAGATCCATGGCTGGGTCGCCGGCAATGGTCATGAAATAGAACTCGTACTGGGTCACGGCATCGCCCACCGGATAATATTTTTCCATGAACAGTTTCCCGCCGTTGCAGGCCTGCTGGAACTTGGTATGGTTGCTATCCAGGATGTGGTCGAATATTCCTATGGATAAGGAGTCGTTATAGAAGGAATAGGAAACGTCCATGGCCCCGAAATACCCGGCCGAACCTTCGGAGCGCGGCGTAGTACTGGAAAGGTAGTTGAAGAAATACTCGGCCATAACCCGGTGCGGTGCGGTGCCAAGCTCCTCGGCATAATCAGCCGCCAGGCAGGTGGGTGCGATCACCACCCCGTTCATCTGTCCGTTATGCAGGCTGGCAAAATTAGTGTCCCGGTAGGCGTCCAGATAACCGTGGTTGGATCCCCCGAAATATGCGGTATAGCCCGGGCCGGTGGCCGGGTCCAGCTCGGCGCCGTGGCCCCGGAACATCAAAAAGGCCCGTCCGGCTTCCAACGAGGAGTCTATGTTGCTGTATGTCAGCAATGCCATGTCGGTTGAGGATTCAAACAAGGTGTCCACCTTGTCAAAGCCGTGGGCCATCAAGTGGGTGCGCACGGTCCGACCGGTAGGAATGAAGATCCGCCCGGTTTCGTATGAACCCAGCATCACCCCCCGGTGGAACCAGTTGGTATTGGTCATGTAGGGGGTTCTTTCATAGCGTACTATCTTGGCCACCATGGTATCAATCTGGGCTTTGGTCTGCCCCGGCAGGCGTCCGACATAAACATCGGAAAAATAATCGGTGCCCGAGGTCAGGGAGTAACCATGGTCGTGGGGAATGGGATTATAGGAATAGGATCCGATGTTGGTTTTCTTGGCCGGCAGCATGTAAACGTTGGAAGCGTTGGCATGGTCGCCCACCAGCAGCACATATTCCACCCCCCAATTGTTGTAGGCGTTCTGGATGGCATTCTTGATATCCACAGTGTCGTTGGCGGCGGTGTTAAGCTTGGAGAATGAGTCCACCACTGTGGTGTAGCCCATCCGCTGCCGCCACTGGGCCAGGGGCAGAACGGAATTGTAGAATGAGTCCACCGTGATGATGTAGTATTTCCCGGCGGTCTGGAAGGTCTTGCTGCTGTTGACGAACTGGTCCTTGTTGATCACATAGCCGTCCAGCATGTCGGAAAAGTCCTTGCTCATGGTTCCCGAGGTCTGGGGCACGTTGCGGAAATCAACCCCGGAAAAATCTATCTGCAGCTGAAGGCTGGTGCAGACCTTAAGTTCTCCGGTGGCCGGGTTGAACTGTACCGGACGGTATAGCAGGTTGACGAACCGCAGGTCGCGGATCAGGGCCGGCTCGGAAAAGCTGATGGTCTCGGCCGGATAGAATTCATTTTTACTGTAAGCCTCAATATTTTTACGGAAGACCGGAGCCGGGGCGTTTTTCATGTCGGGCATCGGGTCCTGCACCGGGAACACGTTGTAGCCGGTCAGGGTCTGGTAAGTAGCGGAAATTATCTTATAGCTTACCCCGGACATGGCCGGAATGGCTATGGCCTGGCTGTAGACCGGAAGGTTGGGGAATCCGATCTCATTGCCGTTCTGCCCGGCGCCGGAAATTATCAGTTGCTGATAATCAATATTCTTCTCGCTTTTCTTTTCAACCGTCATGCCGGGCAGGTCAAACTGCAGCACCAGTGCGGATTTGGAGGAATTTACCGTCTTGGGTTCCAACACCGTTCCCGCTGTTTTGCCAAAACTAACCCACTGCTGAGCCTGGCCGATGCCGATTAAAGACAGCAAAAGCCCGACCGACAACAAAAACCTTAGACCCTTCATCGATGATTCTCCTGTTGTATGTTTTATTTTATAATTACTGTAATGATAAATACTTATGCAATTTTTATGCCAAGAGCACCGTTTTAATGAGCAATTTTATTCATTCGTAACATATAGTAAATACAATCAATTAGATGGACATCTTTTTGATCTGATTGTTAAAATACTTTACTTATGGCTGCGGTAATTTACAATTTATTGCCTGATTTTATAGTTTTACAGTGCTTATTAAATTAACTTATTATTGATTAAGGATTTACTGTCGTGCAATATATGCATGTTGCAACGAATATATTACCTTTTACAGGCAGTTGGGTAATAAAAAAACCTCCCCTGCGTCAGGGGAGGTTTTTTTAACTAAATTATTTTAGTATTGTTATCTTCTTGGTGGATTGGAAATCCCCGGAGATCAGCCGGTACAAGTATACCCCGTTGCTCACCTTTTTACCGTGGTCATCCCGGCCGTCCCATTTCACACTGTAATTGCCGGCTGGGCGGTTGTCGTTGACCAGAGTCTTTACCACTTGTCCGGAGATGTTGTAGATCTTCAGGCTGGCGGCCCCGGATTTTTTAAGGGAGAAGCTGATGGCTGCATTGCCGGTGGTCGGGTTCGGCAGGCTCTGACCCAGCATATAGGCGGTTGGGATGTCTCCGCCAAAGCCGATGCTCATCGGCCCGTAGTAGGTCGTGGCCCCGTTTAGGTCGATCTGGGCCAGGCGGTAGTAATACTCGCCTTTTTCGGTGATGGTATTGTCGGTGTAGCTGTAGTTTTGTGGCTGGGAAGTCGTCCTTCCGCCTTCAACCGTGCCGACTTTGGTATATAATCCCTGATCGGCATTGTCTGACCGCTCTATTTCCCAGCGCAGGCAATCCTTCTCGCTTTCGGTCCGCCAGTTAAGATTCACTCCCTCGGAAGAGGCCGTCAGGTTCATGCCGGCAAAAGTGACAGCTGTCGCCGTAGAGACCCTGAAGTTGGTGCTGCTGATGATGTCACCGCCGGCCGTAATGGCAAAGGGCTGGGGCCCGCGGATGATGGAAGCCGCCGTGACCGTGATGGTGAAGGTGCGGCTGGCCTTGTCCTTGGAGGAGGCCGGCGCCAGCCAGACCACTTCTTCCGGATTGACGGTGTCGGCGGTGCCGCCGGTTATGGAATATCCGTTGCTGGCCGGCTGGCCGAATACGTTGCCCAGGTAAGTATTGGTCCCATCGGTGACCGTCAGGTTGAGGTTGTTGACCGAGATGTCGGTGGAGGGCGAAGCCGAGGGATAATCGTAATATGCCAGCACTATCTTCAACGGCTCGGTGGTGGAGGTGCCGGTGCTGATGGTATAGGTGTAGGTCTGTCCGGTGCTGGTAAAGCTCTTGGTGTCGTCTATCCTCAGTTTGCGGGCGTCGCCTGCAAAGTACAGGGCGTCATCCAGCACCACTCCGCCCCAGCCCTGGCCCTGCGAAGGCACGTTCTGGGTGCCGGTCTGGCCGATGGCGTCTATGGAATAAGCTCCGTTGAAATTGCGGGTGGAAAGCATCATCAGCGACTTCATCAGCGGCCCGGTGGGATTGGCGATGGCGTCGCCGGCCAATTTGGCGCCGGTGCCCCACCAGCCCTCGGTTAAATACTGCCTCACCAGGGCGCCCATGCCGGCCATGGTGGGCGTGGCCATGGAGGTTCCGCCCATGGTGATGATGCCGGTGTTATTGGTGGTCAAACTGCCGTCGGAATCCACCGACCAAATATACCAGCCCCCGCAGCCTAAAAGTGTTGGCCGTCTCATACCTTCCTGGGTCGGTCCGTGGGAGGAAAACTCGGCTACATCCAATAATTCATTCCTGGTCGATGTCCCATAAAGCTGCCAGGTGGTAACGGCCTGGCCGAAGCCCGACTCGCTGGCCCCCACGCAGACTATGTTCTTGGCCGTAGCCGGGGAATTTACCAGTTCCCCGCTGGTGTTGCCGTTCCCGGCCGAGCGGAACATAACCATATCCTGGTGGGCCCAGGCTACCGTGTCTATCTGCCGGCAATTCAACGTGTAATAATCGCCGTTACTGGTCTGCCCCCAGGAGGAAGAAGTGACCCGGGCACCGGCATAATACTCCCAAAGATAGATATGGCCGTAATCGGCCGGCAATATCAAGGCGTCGCTGGCCCCGCCGATATCGGTAAAGGCTATCCGGCACTTGGGGGCCATGCCCATGGCCCGGGGCAGTGAGGCTTGGGTGGTCAGCCAGCCCAGGCTGTCGGCGCCGATGGAACCGCTGGTATGGCTGCCGTGGCCGGAGGTGGTCAGGTCAAAGGTGTCAGAAATAATATTATAGGCCACTATTTTCCGGTGGGCGTTGGTGCCGGAAAGAAGCGTGTCACGTCCGGTGGCCGAAGAAGTGTCCTTGTCGTAGACCGGTTTTAAGCTGGCATCACGGAAATAGATGTTGTCCCAGTCCATTCCGGTGTCGTCATCGCCTACTATCATATTCTGGCCGTAAAGACCCCGTTTGTAAATAGGCATCACCGTGGAATCGGTGGCGGTGGACATGGTCAGGGCCGGCTTCCAGGAATCTGCGGCATAGATCATTTTTAAGCTATCCAGGCTCTGGTTTATCCAGCGGCTCCAGGCATTGTTGATGGTTGGCCGGCAATAACGCTCCACCCAGTACACTTCGGGGTAATTGGCGATCTCCTTGGCGATCTCTATGGATTGGTCGGCCGGAATGGAGATGCGGATTATGTTCTCCCCGTAACGGTCGTATCCTACTCCCTTCTTGGACAGCAGCCGGTCCATTACGGTTTTGGCATCGGAAACTTCAAAGGTGGCTATCTGGAGCATGATCCGGCCGGGCTCGTCCAATGGATCGGGGGCCGGGGTTTCCAGCAACTTCGGACTGATGCGGAAGGCTGGTTGGTGATACCCTACGAACTGCACCATGGGCATCTTCTCCACCACGGCTTTCACCTGCGGGGTCATTCTGACGATGTGGGCGTAATTGGGAAGGTAGTCGAACACCTTGCCTCCGGCCTGGGTTACCTGATCCCGCCAGGAATCCAGCACCGGCCCGGTGAACTGCACGATGTAATAGTCCGGACCGTCGGCCTTGGCCGAGCGCTCCAGGCCCAGGTTCTTGTAGGAAGGCATTCCGTTTTTGGTGGAGAAGGCTCCGATCCGCATCTTTAGAACGCTGGGATCGGTGGCCAGTGCCTGGGAAACGGTCAAGACCAGGACGAATAGCGCCGACAGAACTCGTTTCATTGAATTGTTGTCCTCTATGTTTAATTTTGGTTGATGACTTAAACAGACCTGGGAACCTTCCCACGAAATACACGAAAGGGCACTAAACTTTATTTTCTTTTTACCGGGGAACCTGCCCACTAAAAAGCACGAAATAACACTAACCATCTATAACGATTTAGCCATAAAAAAGCCTGCCCTGAGGCTTGGTCGAATGGGCACAAATGGCACAAATCCGGTTAAATGTCTATCCAATTAGCTCAGAAACATACTCTAAAAGCTTTTCTATCCGCAGATTTCACAGATATTCACAGATTATTCTATGAAAAATCATATTTTTAGGTACAAAAAGGTTTGTTATAATCTGCGTTAATCTGTGGATGAAGGTTCCTGAGTAAGTTAGATAATCATTTCCGGTTATTCGTTAATGGAAAATGTTTATCCTGAACAGGCAAAGTAATGAAGTAAAAATCTGCGTGAATCTGCTAAATCTGCGGATATCCGGGTCCGGTTAGTTTTCCCGTGCTACTCCGCCGAATCCAGCTCCTGGACCTGCAGCGCCCGGTGCACTTCGTCGTGGGTGGTATGCCCCAAGTCCACCAGGCATTCCCCGATGCGCTTGCTGGCCCCCTGCATCTGCTGCCAGCGGGCCTTGTTGATCTGCTCCAGCGTTACATAACCCAGGGAGACCATTATCTCTCCGATGATCTTTCTTCTTTTGGCCATGGTTATATTCATTTGGGGTTGACGGCTTATTGGATGAGTTCCGGCATGTTTTGGGTGCGGTTAAATGCTGGGGACCACGATCTCTTGCCATACCCGGCAGGGGCAATCCTTGAATTGCCCCTGCCGTTCGGAACATTTATCGGAAAACGCAACGTCTGGTTGTCACTGACAATAAAATCTGTCTGGGCATCCTCCATTTACATCAAACCCCCCTGCCAAAGGCGGGGGGGTTTGATATGTAAAAAGCCAAATGCTTACTTTAGCACCGTCAGCTTTTTGGTGGACTGGAATTCGCCCGAGGTAAGCTTGTAGAAATAGATGCCGTTGGAGACCGGCTGCATCTTGTTGTCCGTGCCGTCCCATGAGTACTTGCCGGTATAGAACCCGGAATTGAGGTACTCGCCGTTGATGATGGTCTTGGTCTCTTCGCCCAATACGTTGTAGATCTTCAAGGTGGTCTTGCCGGGGTTCTTCAGGGCAAAGTTGATCCAGGCCGCGGACCGGCCCACCGGGTTGGGATAACTCTGGGCCAGCTCGTACTTGGTGGGCACCTTGCCCACTGTGATCTGTTCGCTGTGCTTCAGAGTGCGGACCCCCGTGAGCGAGATCTCATACAGGTTGTAGTAGTAGATGCCGGCATTCGTCACGTTGTCGGTAAAGTTGTAGGAGCTGGCCGAGGAAGTGGTTCCGTTGGCTTTGATCGTCCCCACCGTCTCATAGGCGATGCCGTCGGCGGAGCGCTGGATCTCCCAGCTCAGGCTGTTGATCTCGGAATAGGTGGCCCAGTTCAACAGCACGCTGTAGCCGCTGATGCTGTAGGTAAAGCTGCCCAGCTCCACGTTGGTGACCGGAGCGCTGACCGAGGCTCCCCATTCGCCGTAGCCGCTGTAGTTTACGGTAAGCACCGAGTAGTAGTGCGAAGCCTTGCCGCCCTTGGCAGCCGCGTCGATGAAGGTGTCCACCGAGGCCACCTGGCCGGCCACCCGGCTGGTGTTCTTGGTGCCTATGGAATCGGTCACCAACGGCACGGTTCCGGTATCGTTGCGGTAGATGATGTACTTGGCCACTTTCTGCTGGTTGGCATTGCTCTTGTAGATGATGACCCGGTTGCTGGTGGTATTAATGACCTGAACCTTAACGCTGTCCGGCGGGGTGGGGATCAGGAAGGTGGTAACGTCCAGCTTGTAGATCTTGCCCTCGGACAGGCCGGCCACGTAAAGGTAGTGCTTGGTGCCCTTGGCATAGGGCACGAAGGCCGGGGAGCCGGCGCCGCCGTTGGGATAGTAAACCGTGCCGGCGGCGTTGGCGGCTTCGTAGTGCGCGCCGTAGCAGCCGATGTCGGAGTTGGCCGCCGGTCCGGGCAGCAGTTCCACGATATTGCCGTCGGGTCCGCGGCGGATGATGATGTTGTTGTCGGCGTCCGATGTCCACAGGTTGGCCCCGTCGTTCTCCATCATGCGCCCGTTCCAGGCGTTCCAACCGTAGCCGTTGTCGCTAACATAGGGCCAGCCGGAATCGGACAGGGCCCAGCGCCGGGCGATGGTGGTGGTGCCGCCGGTAACATTGCGGTAGTTCATGATGGAATCGGTGTTGCCGTCCGCTCCGGTGGCGTTCAACTGCTGCCAGTATACCAGCAGGGAGTCGCCGGAGATCATGTCGGTGCCCACGGTGTCAACCTGGCTGGGCCCGAAGGCCAGCCCGCGCATCCTCTTCATGTAAGCCGTTCCGCCCCAGTCGCAGTTGGGGGCTTCGAACTTCTTGATCAGAGTGGCGCCGCGGTTGCTGTTAAAGACCGTGTCTTCCATGGTCCACCACAGGTTGCCGGAGTTGTCTACGTCAATGCCGCAGACGTAATTGGCCGTCTTTTGGGTGGTCACGGCATTGTTCATCGAACTGATGGTGTCGGTGCTGATCAGCGGATTGTTGGTGGTGCTCTTCTTGACCTTATAAATACGGGTGGATAAACCGATATTGGCGTTGGCCACTATCAGGGTGTCGCCGTAGGTGGTCAGGTCCGAGGGCTCGATTTTATCGCCGCCCACCAGGATGTTGGTGAAGTCGTAGGTCTTTACCACTCCCAGCGGGGCCAGCTGCTGGTTGAAATAGGCCGTATCGTTGTAGACCGGGGTGCCGCTATAGATCCTGGCGGCGAAGGTCACATTGGTGAACCTCGGCGCGTCCTTGCTTATCGCAATGACGAACGGGGTGGCCAGGGTAGCCTGGGCGCCGCTGGCAATGGCTCCGGTGCCGATGGTCTTCCAGCCGGGGTTAAGGATGTTGACATACTGGCTGTTGACCGTGGCATACAGCGAGCAGACGGCCCCGGCGGTGATGGCCGTGTTGAAATTCTTGAAGGTGATATACATGGAGTCCGTCTCCCAGGGATCCAGCATTCCGTTGTTGTTCCCCAGCTGGTCCTTGATGGTGCAGCTGACATAGCCCACCACCGGGTTGGCGGAGGCCATTCCGGTCCTCAGCACGTTGAAGCTCATGTACGCGCCTTCGCCGGAAACGTTGTAGATGAACGGGCCGGTGCGGGCGGTGGTGACGGAACCCTTGTTTATCCAGGAATTGGGCCGGGTGGTGGAATCAATGGCGGTCTGAGTATAGCCGTTATAGACGAAGTCGTCGGCCGAATAGCAGGCCCCGTCGTTGTCCCGGTTGAAGGTGCTGTCGCCAATGGTGTAATTCGGATTGGGATCGGCGCCCGGAGATTCCACCCAGGAATAGTAGTATTTTACGCAGGGCGGGCCGCCGTTAAAGTTGGGAGAGGCGCCGACCATGCGGGTATCGATATGGGTGATCAGCAATCCTTCCTCGGGCAGGCCCGATTCGTAGGGGGGATTGTTGCGCCGGTTTTCCACGAACCATACCTGCGATGAATCCGCGAAGTTCTTGTTGCGGATGCGCCACAGCCTTTTGCCGGTGGTGATGGTGCCGGTGACGCGCCGCTCGCCGGCCGAGTCAATGGTGGCTATGCTGTATTCGCCGTCGCCGCGGTAAAGCGAGGAGATGGAGTCGCAGTTGCCGGCGGCTCCGGGGGTAAGCCAGCCGTCAATGCCGTTGGTCAGGTTGCCGTCAAGGTCATACATCAGGTGGCCGCCGATGAAGGTCGGCTGGTCGCCGAAATTGGGTCCGCCGTAGGAGCCGTCGCACATCAGGCTCCACATGCCCCAGGGATCGCCCGAGTAGCCGTAGTCGTACAGGTCGGGGCCGCCCAGGTTGTGGTAGCACTCATGGGCGAAAACGCCCAGCATCACGCCCTGGGGACAGGTGAACATCCCGGTGATGGTCACCCCGTCGTTGGTGGAGACGTTGAAGCCGGAGTAGCTGAACGACCAAATGTCGCCGGTGCGGCCGGATTCGGTCTCGCAGGGGCCGGGGTGGACGACGCCGATGGCAGTCTGGCCGCCGGTGACGGGATCCTTGAAGTTAACATAGGGATCGGCATTGGTGGCCGCCGCCGACATGTACTGAATGTCGTTGGTGTTGGCGCTGGCGTAGGTATAACCGGAAGGCCTGATGGTATCCACGCCGATTATCTGGGCGCCGCTGTAGTCGCTGGAAAAATACATCTTATTGAGCGACATGTCCCAGTAGTAGTTTGACAATGACGGGACGCAGGAGGAGTCGTAAAGCACCGGCTTGGCCGAGTCTTTGTCTCCCAAGGCCATGGTCAGGCAGTGGCGGTAGACATCAGTCGGCATGGGGGGCCAGAAGGCCGGATTGGTTTTGTGGGAGAAATAGTAGAAGGAGCTGTCCGAGAAGTCGGCCAGCAGGATGTTGATGCCCCGCTTTCCGGCCGGAGCCTTGGAGCTTAAGGTCATTTTATCCCTGGTGCCGCCCACGCCGTAAAGCATGTCCAATGAACGCTGGTGGCGGATATCCCCCAGGTTGGCGGGCACTCTGGATTTGTTTCTGGGCAGGTTAAAAACGGCCTCGGCGCTGGGCCTTAAATGCTCTGGGTAGGGGGGCATGTCCTTCCCTACTTTGGCCGTGGATGGCACCAACAGCCCGTCTTTTAACTGGGCATAGGTCCACCATCCGCCCTTGTCCTGGATGACGGAAAAGCCGGCCTTTGTTTCAGCAAAGCCGTAATATTCATCGCCCCTCATGATCCCGGAAAAAGTGGAACCATCGGGCTGGGTAAAGGTTATTGGCCTGCGCCCGGCGTTGATGGCAAACGCATTTGTCGCCAACACCACTAAAGCCAAAACCAGTAACCACTTAGAGATGTTCTTCATGTGTCTCTCCTGATTTTATTATTTGGTTAATAATCATATTATTATTTTATTAAATATGCAATTTACATACCAGTTTTAAATATTTAAATCACACAATTAGTAACACGTTTATTTGCAAAATGTTAAAAATATAACATTTTTATAAAAAGACAAAACTTATATTTATAATTGTATGTTGATATGCAATATTTTACCGGTTATTTTATGACTAGATTGATTTGCAATGAGTTATAATAATGTATTTTTTGCACTTTGCGCTGATTTCTTTAAAATTCTGCAAATTCTGTTGTTGTTATCAGGTCTTGTTGAAAAAACAAAGATTTTACCACAAATAATGTAGGGGCAAATCAATAATTGCCCCTACATTTATCTCCATATATATTGAGAAAATAATGATGCTGTCCTCTTTTACTTGTTTCCCAGCTCCTTCTTGGCCTCCTCAGCCTTGATCTCCTCCTCTATCCTTCTGGTCAATTCCGGCAGCATCCCGGCCTCCACCATCTTGTCGAAGATCTCCAGCGAGCGGTCGTAGTGGGCCAAAGCCTCCTGGTTGGCGTAGACCTTCTTGGCCTTGTCCCCGGCTTCCACCGAATAAAAGAAGGCCGGCTCCCAGTTGTTGGCCCGGTAATAGTGATGGGCCAGCAGGCCGAAAGCCTCCTCTATCTTGTCCTGGTGGATCTCCTCCAGCTGGTCGCCGATGGTATTGTGCAGCTCGCGCCGCTTGGCAAAGGGCAGGCTTTCGTAGGCCACTTCCTGGGTCATGATGTGCTTGAACAGGTATCCGTCCTCGCCCTCCAGCAGCACCAGGTCAAAGCGGTTGAGGTCGGCCAGCACCGGCTTGATCTGCTCCTTCTTGGGGTAGATGCCGGACAGCAGGTTGAAATTGAACTCCCGGCCGATCACCGAAGCGAACTGCAGCACTTCCTTGGTCTCGTAGCTCAGGCGGTCCACCCTGCTCTTGATCACCCCCTGGACGGTATCGGGAATGTTGACGTTGCGGACCTCGGAATCTATCACCTGCCACTTGCCGTCCTTCTGGTCCACCACCTTCTGCTCGATCAGCGACTTGACCACCTCCTCCACGAAGAAAGGATTGCCCTGGGATTTTTTTAGGATCAGGGCCTCCAGCTCCGGGGGCATGCCCTCGATGGCCAAAAGCGAGCGCACCAGCTCCAGGCTTTCCTCCGGGGTCAGCTCTTTCAGATGGATGCCATGGTGGTAATCCTTGGCGGCGAACTCGTGCTGGGCATCCAGCGGGCGGTAGACCAGGCATAACAGGATGGCCTTCTCCCCGATGTTGCGGGCCAGGTAATTCAGCAATTCCATGGAGGCGCTGTCGGCCCAATGCAGATCTTCCAGGATCAGCATCAGCGGCTCCTGGGCCGCGCCCCATCCGGCCACGTCCAGCACCAGGTCGAACAGCCTTTGCTGGCGCAGCTTGGCGTCCAGCGATTTGGTCAGCTGGGTCTCGGGCATCTGGACCCCGGTGACCTCGCCCAGGATGGGGGCCCAGTCCTTGAGCTGGGGATCGATGATCTCCAGGGCCTTTTCGATCTTTTTGGCCTTTTCCTCCGGGCTGTCGGTCTTTTTAAGTCCCAGGTATGATTCCAGCAGTTCGGCCCAGGGCAGGTAGCTGATGGCCTGGCCGTATGACTGGCAGCTGCCGCCGAACAGGCTGTAGCCGTGCTCCATCCAGCGGCTGGTCAGGTCGCGGGTCAGCCGGGATTTGCCGATGCCGGCCTCGCCCACTATGGATACGATCTGCCCCTTGCCCAATAAGGTCTTTTCTACGGCCTGGCTTAAAAGTTCCCGTTCCTGGCCCCGTCCCACGATGGCCTTGGATTCGGAGATCCATTTGGCAAAGATGTCGTCCCCGCCCTCCTTTTTACCCGTGACCCTGAAGATGCTGATGGGGTGGACCTTGCCCTTGAACTGCCGCTGTCCCAGGGAATCGGCTTGGAACTTGCCCTTGCACTTACGGTGGGTGGCTTCCGTGACCAGCAGCTCCTCATCTTTGGCAGAGCCCATCAGCCGGGCGGCCAGGTTGACCTCGTCGCCCATGGCGGTGTACTCACGGCGGGACGCCGAGCCCACCGTTCCGGCGAAGACGTAGCCCGAGTTGATGCCGAACTTCTGGTGCATCCCGCCGTAGGAGAACTCCTGGTGGGAAAGCATCTCCAGCCCGCACAAGGCCGCCCGGATCTCGTCGTCCTCGTGGGACCGTGGGGCGCCGAACAGCACCAAGGCCCGCTGCCCGTTCTGGCCGGAATCTATCTTGTTGATGTGGCCGTCGTAGGATTTTACCGTCTGCTGCAGCACCTGAAAATAGTTCTGCAATTTGGCCACTGCGCTGGCGTCCTGGTCAAAATCCAGGCCGGAGAAATTCAGGAACAGCACGGTGGCCCTGGTATGCTCCCCGCTCTGGGCCCCGGACCTGGGATCGGTGACCAGCCGCTGGTAAAGCCAGGGAGGCAGAAAGGCGGCCAGGTCCATTATCTTCCGGGCCAGGTTTTCCGGATCGCTATCGGCTTCCTCTTTTTGGTCCAAGCCGGAAGGGACCGGACCTGCCAGTTCCTGCAAATGGTAGGAATCCTCGGATTTCCTTTCGGTTTTGGCCGAACCGGCCAAAGCCTGCTGCATGCCTCTGGAGATAAGGATCTGCCCGGCTTCGGCCTCATCCTCCAGCCGGGCGGCGGTGGCGGCCGATTGTCCGGCCAGCAGGTATTGCAGGCCATCATCGTGGTTTCCCACCTGGCAGGCGGTAAAGCTTCCGGTATGCAAAGCCAGGTGCAGGCCCACCGGGAAGGAACCGATGGAGGTCTTGACCTCGGCAAAATTCTTGACGAACTCGGCCATCTCCCAGGCCGCCTGGGCCGCCCGGCGCTCCTTGGAGGCGGTCTCGCCGGCAGCCGGTTCAAAGACGACGGTAATGGAATCCCCGCCAAAGCGGATCAGGTCGCCCCCGTACTTCAAGGTGATTTTTATCAGCGGGGAAAAATAGCTGTTGATGATGTTGGTGACCTCTTCGGCCCCTTCCTTGCCGGTGCGGGAAAGCCTCTCCGACAAGGTGGTGAATCCGGAGACATCGGCCAGCAGGATGGCGGCGGAAAGCTTTTCGCCCTTGATCAGCCCCGGCTCCCGGCCATGTAGCCCCCGCGGCAGATATGGCGACAAGGCCTGAAAAAGATGCTTGAGCTTGTCGGAAGCCTGCTTGGCCTCTTCTCCCGAAAGTTTTCCGCCTTCCAGTTTTTCGGCCGCGGGCTGGCCCAGATATTTTACCAGGCTGGCGTCGAGTTTCATCTATCAGAATCTCCCCAAAAATTTACTGTGATTTTGTATTGTATCAGTTAAAATTTGAAATTACAAGTATTTTTATAAAAAATATGCACGACTGGCCGCAACGGAGGGAAAGACATCAAATATCTTGACATCACGGCCCATTAATGGTTATAATTGTACACTAAGCGCGCCCGTAGCCCAACTGGATAGAGCAACGGACTACGAATCCGTAGGTTAGAGGTTCGAATCCTCTCGGGCGCACCATTTCCGGAACAAAGCCGCAGTTTTCACTGCGGCTTTTTATATTGTTTGCAGATTCCAAATGATCCATCTCAAACGCCAAGCCGGGCCAGTTTCTCGGCATACTCCACAGCCTGGGTCTGCCGTTGTAATTCGCGGTAGAGCGCCGCCGCCTGATCGCGGTGTTCCGGGCGCCGGCCTATGGCAAACAATGCGGCATGGATATCGGCCCGCAGCGCCTCGCCGGAAACCTCAGGCAGTAATAATTCCAACTGGGCGGCGGCGGCACCGGAATCAGTGAAAGCGGTTATGTCAGCGGCCAGCTTCCGGCATTTCAGCGCACCCGCAGTATCCCCGATCTCCGCCGCCAACGCCCGGGCTTCGGCCAGGGCCGTCTCCGCCCGCAGGGCATCGCCAACCGCGATGCTGGTCTCGGCCAGCTGGATCAAAAAATCCTTGAGGAAATAACGAATGCCCTGCCTGCGGGCGATGGCGATCGCCTGTTCAAAGTGGTCGGCGGCCATGAAGTAATCACCCAAGGCGGCGTGGATGATGCCCAGATGGTTCAGGCTGATGCTCAGACCCTTTTCATCGCCGATCTCCCGGGCGAACTTGATACGCTGCCCGGCCATTTCCTGAGCCACTGAATACTTGCCGAGCTGGGTATGCAGCAAGGTCATGTTGCCCAAAGCGGCGGCGCGCTGGAATTTGTCGCCTGCGGCGGCGGACAGCGTTGCCGCCCGCTGGAACGTCTCCATAGCCCGGCCGAATTCCCGCATATCGCAATAGACCACCCCGATGTTGCCGATCACCACTGCCTGCTGGGAGGCGCTGCCAATGCGTTCCAAAATCTCCAGCGCTTGCTGATAACGGACCAGCGATCCGGCGTAGTCGCCTCGAAGGCTCTCGCTGTTGGCGATGCTGTTTAGCGTGCCGGCCATACCGGCCTCATCCCCGGCCTGCCGGGAAAGCTCCAATGCCCGAAGATAATAATCCAACGCTTCGCCACTGGCACCCCGGCGCTGAAAAACATTGCCAGAATAGCGCATGGCGCAGGCCAAGCCTGGCTTGTCGCCCGATCGCGCACTGATCTCCGCCGCCCTTCCGAACAGTTCCAGTGCCTCGTCGCCCCCGCCCCGCAGCGAAAGCACCCAGCCCAGGTCATTCAGGCTCTGGGCTGCCAGAGCTGGTTCTGCCGCAGCCCATTCCACGTTGCGGCGGTAGACCGGCTCCGTCTCCTGCCAGCGGCCCATCAGCCACAGCACTTCCGCCTTGCGGCGGCAGACCTGATAGGGACGGAGAGCGGTACCATCGTTTATCCAGAACAGCGATGTTTTATATCTTTTGGTTGCAAACATACTGAGTGATCATTGTTGGTAACAATTGCGGAACTGATGGCAATCCCTTCAGTATGGAAATAACTATACAATACCGGGCTCCGGAAATCAAGCCCCTCTAACTTAGTGCAGGCATGACATGATGCCAGGATTGCTCCCAATGTGGTTTTTGGGAAGTAAAACAATAGCCGTTGCTTAATGCAGCGGCTATTGTTTTTAAATTACTTAAATTAGCGGACAAACCACCCTTGTAATGCTTGAAGCCTGCGCTTATTTTATCCTGACCGCTATGTTCAACATAACCGGACCGAAGTCCGTCTCCAGCGGCACGACCACAGTTTCCAATGCGGTGTTGGAGACCTCCATCTCCCTGCCGGTAAAAAGAGTGGGCGGGGTGATGTCCAGCTGGTGCCCCCGGTTGACCAGTTCCGAGACCGCCCGTCCGCCCACCATGTTGGCCAGTTCATTGATGGTGGAGGTGACCAGTTCGTCATATTCGGACATTTCCTGGCCGTTCATGCTGGAGGCCAGCTTGCAGGCGGTTTCGGGAGAGAGATCCATCACCATCCGCCCCTCGGCCTCTCCCAGGATCCCGATGATGCTGGCCACCCCCAGGGTGGAGATGGGCGAGGCTATCAGGGCCACGCTGCCCCGGCGGACCTTGGTCCCGGTGGCATCCTCCATCACCTTGACGGCGGCATCCACAAAGGGGTGGACGAAATCGCTTTTCATGTATTCATCCTCCTTCTTAAGCCGCATTGTGGACTATGTCAACCGCCTTCAAAAAATCCTCCTTTTGGAACGGCTTGAGGATGTAGTGCTTGGCGCCGATCTTCATGGCCTGGTCCACGATGTTGGCGTGTCCCATGGCGCTGACCACCAGCACCTTGGCCCGGCGGTTTATTTTGAACAATTCGGAGATGGCCTCAATGCCGCCCATGCTGGGCATGATGATGTCCATGGTCACTATCTCCGGATTCAGTTCCCGGTATTTGGCCAGGGCATCCTGCCCATTCTTGGCGTGCCCCACCACCTGATAACCGGTCTCATCCAGCATTTTGATCATCAGCCGGGCCACGAACTCGGAATCGTCCACCACCAGCACCTGGCATTTTTTTGTGTTCTTAACTTCGCTCATTTTTTCTCCTTTATGGATTTTTTAAATTTCTAAATGCATTTCATTTTCTTCATTTGTCCCCGGCCACCCAAAGCAATCCCTCCACCACCTGGGGGTCGAACTGTGTGCCGGCGCTTTTTTTGATCTCGTCCACCGCTTCCGGCAGCAGCCTGGTCTCCCGGTAGATCCTGGGCGACACCATGGCGTCAAAGGCGTCGGCCAGGGAAAGTATCCTGGCCTTGATGGGAATATCCTGGCCCTTAAGACCCTGGGGGTAACCCGTTCCGTCCCACCGCTCGTGGTGCGACCTGATGTCCGGGGCGATGTCATTAAGATGCCCGATGTTGGCCACGATATCGGCCCCCATCACCGGGTGCCTTTTGATCAGCTTCCATTCGGCCTCGGAAAGTTTTTTTCGTTTGTTGAGGATGTTGTCGGGAATGCCCAGCTTGCCGATGTCGTGCAGCAGGGCCGCTGTCTCCAGTCCGGCCAGATCGAATATCCCGTGCGACATCAGGTAGCCTTGGTTCATCCGCCCGGCGATCCTCTTGGCCATGGATGCCACCCTTTGGGAGTGTCCCCGCACATAGGGGTCGGCTATCTCCAGGGCGTTCACCAGCACGCTCAACAGCTGCTGCCCGGAATTGGTAAGTTCGTCCTGCAGCGAGAAGATGTTGTTGAGCTCGTGGGAGAGGGCGTTCTGCAGGCGGTCGATCTGCTCTTCGAACCGCTGTTTTTCCAGGCCGGCTATCCGGGCCTGCAGGTCGCGGCACCGGTCCAGGGTCATCCCGACGGAGAAACCCAGGGTGGTGGCGATGTCGCTGAATTTCAGGCAATCCCTTACTCCGTAATAAAGGGCGTGGTTCAAAGATTCAACCGTTATCTCATCATAGATCAGCACCACCGGACCCAGGGGAGTAAGGCTTTGGTAATCGGTGATAAGGTTCCAGATCTGCCGGGTGTGTTCACTTCCCACCCGCAGCAGCAGCACGTCATAATGGCCGGCCAGCAAGGCGGTGTGCGCCTCGCAAAACGTCCCGAGCTTAATGAGATCGTAATTCGCTGAAGGAAGGGTTTCATCGAACAAAGGCCACTCTGAAAGAGCCGGATCATATAAAAGGATTTTTATCATGTTATTTGAGGGTTATATGTTATTTTTGGAAATTGCTTCGTTATCGGGTTGTGACTCCGGACAGGTCAGGAACTCCAGTATTCTGGGGCCGATCCCTGACAGGGGCAGTTCTCGGCAGGCGGCCCCTATTTTGACAGCCTCGCCCGGCATGCCGTAGACCACCGAGCTGGCTTCGTCCTGGGCTATGGTATAAGCTCCCCTTTCCTTCATGGCCAGCAAGCCAGCCGCCCCGTCCACCCCCATGCCGGTCAGGATGACTCCGATGGCATTCTCCCCGGCCTGCTTGGCTGCCGTATGAAAGAGCACGTCCACGCTGGGGCGCTGGTGGTGGACCATGGGCCCGCTTTTGATCCTGACCTGGTAAAAAGCACCGCTGCGCTCCAGCACCATGTGGCGGCCGCCCGGGGCTATCAGGGCCCGCCCCGGCACCACCGCATCGCCGTCCTCGGCCTCCTTGACCTCGATGGGGCAGGTCGAATCCAGCCTCTGGGCAAAGGTGGCGGTAAAATGCTCCGGCATATGCTGGACTATCACCAGTCCGGGAATGTTGGCAGGAAGTTCCCTCAGCAAAGTTTCTATGGCAATGGTGCCCCCGGTTGAGGCTCCAATGGCAATGACCTTATGGGTCGTTTTAAGCGAAAAACTGTATTGACGGCCCCGGTCGGCCGCCCCGGCTGGTTCGGGCGGCGGGCTGGCGATCCGGGCCTTGGCGGCAGCCCTGATGGCATTGGCCAGTTGCCGCGAAATATCCGGCGAAGACAGGCTGGAGCCGGGCTTGCAGATCACGTCCACCGCCCCCAGCTCCAGAGCCCTGATGGCGTTCTGGCT
>Ga0315268_10002324_pt1 | contig 21547 bp, 25 predicted proteins | sample C1_top_MG_FD_204535 | JGI IMG/M metagenome (GOLD analysis project Ga0315268, IMG submission 204535) | Sediment microbial communities from Yellowstone Lake, YNP, Wyoming, USA - C1_top | ecosystem: Environmental > Aquatic > Freshwater > Lake > Sediment | place: USA: Wyoming | collected 2017-08-01 | reverse complement strand
CAGCGCCGCAGTCAGCACCAGGGCGCACCAGCGCGCGCCTGAGCGACTATCCAGTACCTGCATACTTGAGCTCTCCATCTCAGCCCTCGCCATCCCGACCAGCGGGTTAATGTCACATTGAGGCGGATTCTGTCGCGTAGCGGCGACCGGAAGATAAGCTCTAGTTCAGGTTTTCACCGGGCGGCGACCGGTGTCGGCGAGAAACGGGAAGCACGTCACAGAGCGCGGTACCATAGGCTGCGGCATTCCAATGGCACTTCAAGGGGAACTTCATGGTCTGGGTAGATATCGTCGGCTTGCTCGCGCTGGTCCAGTTGCTGGTTTTCGGCATGCTGGTGGGCAAAGCCCGCGGCAAATATGGCATCAAGGCCCCGGCCACTACCGGGCATCCCATTTTTGAGGCCTGGTTTCGGGTGCAGGCCAACACCGTTGAAATGCTGATCGCCTTTCTGCCCGCCCTGTGGTTGGCAGCCAAATACTGGTCGCCTGCTTATGCGGCCATCACCGGCGTGGTCTATCTGGTCGGCCGAACGCTGTTCGCGCAGGGATATGTCAAAGAGCCGAACAGGCGCGGCCCGGGCTTTAGCTTGTCCTTCATGGCCGTGGTCGTGCTGATCATTGCCGCCCTCATCGGCGCCATACGGGCACTGACTTGAAGAGACTTGAAAGAAAATCCCCAACAGGCGCTTAATGCAGCAGCATCAGGCTCCGTAAGCAGCTTGAGCACAGTGACAGGTGAATCATGCGGGTTTTGCTGGTTGAAGACGACGCGCAGCTGGGCAAAGCGATGCAGACCGGCCTGCAGCAGCAGGGGCATGCGGTCGACTGGGTACGCGATGGCGTAGCCGGAGAGAGCGCGGCGCTGACGGGCGAATACGCAGCGGTGCTGCTCGATCTTGGGCTGCCACGCCAGGGCGGCATGCCGATGCTGCAGAAGTTGCGCGCTGCCGGCTGCATGACCCCGGTGCTGATCATCACTTCGCGCGACGAAATACCGGATCGCATTCTGGGCCTGGACGCCGGCGCCGACGACTTCGTCATCAAGCCCTTCGATCTGCAGGAACTTGGCGCGCGGCTGCGCGCGGCGGTGCGCCGCTCGGTGGGTCGGGCCCAAACCCTGGTCGAACATGGCGCCTTGCAGGTCAATCCGGCGGCACGCAGCGTCGCGCTCGCTGGCGTTGATGTGCCGCTGACCACGCGTGAATTCACACTGTTGCTGCAGTTGCTCGAGAATCGCGGCCAGGTGCAGAGTCGCACCCAGCTGCAGGATGCACTTTATAGCTGGAGCAACGACATCGAGAGCAACGCGGTCGAAGTGCACGTGCATCATCTGCGCCGCAAGCTCGGTCGCGAGCTGATTCGCACCGTGCACGGCCATGGTTACATGATCGATGAGCTTCAGGCACCTGCTTCCACACACGCCACGGGCTGAGTCGGCCACCGCCGGTTGGTCGCTGCGCGGCCGCCTGCTGGCCTTGATGATAGCGGTCAGCTGCGCCCTGGTGGCCGCTGGCGCCGCAGCGATGTATTACACGGCGCGCACCACCAGCCAGCACCTGTTCGATGAATCGATGCGCCAGACGGGTGAGCTGCTGCTGGAACTGGCGCAGCACGAGATCGAAGAACACGGGCCAACGCTCGGCGAAGCGCTGCTGCGTGCGGAAACCCTGCCCGGGCCGTTCGCGTTTCGCTACCAGATATGGACGCCGGAATTGCGCTCGTCCTACCGCACGACGGATACACCATTAACGCCACTCATGCCGCTGACAGCCACCGGGTTCGGCTGGGCCAGCATTGACGGCGAGGCGTGGCGCAGTTTTGCCACCTGGAATCGCGGTCACACCCTGCTGTTGCAGATCGCCGAGTCGCTGCGCTATCGCCGCGAGCTGCCGCCGGCCTTCTTCTGGGGGCTGGTCACCACGCTGGCCATATTGCTGCCGCTGGGCAGTGCTTTGATCTGGTGGATCATTGCCCACAGCTTCCGTACCGTGCACACCACCGCGCAACAGGTCGCGGCGCGCACTGCCGGCGATTTGCAGCCCATCGATGCTCAGCATGTGCCGCAGGAAGTAGCCCCGTTGCTGACTGCGCTCAATCGTCTGCTGGGGCGCATGCGCGAAGCCCTCAACCTGGAACGCCACTTCACCGCCGACGCTGCCCACGAGCTGCGCACGCCGCTGGCAGCGATACGCGCCAACGCCCAGGTCATGCAGGGCGCGCGCAGCCCGGAGGAATTTTCGGGCGCCGCTGCTGAACTGCTCATTGGTGTCGATCGCAGTGGGCGGCTGATCGAGCAACTGCTGGCGCTGGCGCGGCTCGATACGGGCAGCGATGCCCGGCAGCGCTTCACCACTGTCGATCTGGCAACCCTGGTATGTGCGCAGGCCGAAGAGCAACAGCCGTTCGCGGCCCGCAGGCAGATACAGCTGGAAACGAACGCTGCTACGGCGATGGTGCAGGGCGATCGCGATCTGCTGGGCATTCTGCTGCGCAATCTTGCCGACAATGCCATCCGTTACTCACCGCCGCACTCGCGCGTGACCATCAGCTGCGCGCAGCGGCAGGACTGCGTCGAGCTGATGATCAAGGATCAGGGCGTGGGTGTGCGGCCCGAGGAGCGCGGGCGCATTTTCGAGCGCTTCTATAGAGTAAACGGCACCCAGGACTACGGCAGCGGGCTGGGCCTGTCGATTGTGCAACGCATCGCCGATCTGCACGGCGCGCATATCGAGGTCGGCAGCGGCGAGCAGGAGCGCGGCCTGGCCATTGTGTTGCGATTCCCGATCGCGGCCGGCAGCGACTTTACCGCCGCCTGAAAAACACCGACCATGGGCGGATGAGCGAGGCGCCGCCCCCACACTTCCGCACTGTCCGCTCCTACGTGCGGCGCAGCGGTCGCGTCACGGATTCGCAGGCACGCGCCCTGAGCGAATACTGGCCGCGCTTCGGGCTTGATTTCAAGTCGCAGACTGTCGATCTTGACGCACTGTTCGGGCGCGCCGCACCGCGCACCATGGAAATTGGCTTCGGCAATGGCGAGCAGCTGCTGGCGCGGGCCAGGGCTGAGCCAGAACGCGACTTCCTGGGCGTCGAAGTGCATCGCTCGGGCGTCGGGCAGTTGCTGAACGCGGCGGTGACGGGAGCGCTAAGCAACATTCGCGTCGCCTGTCACGATGCGATCGAGGTACTCAAGGCACAGATCGCAACCGCCACGCTCGATGAGGTGCAGATCCTGTTTCCCGATCCCTGGCCGAAAGAGCGCCATCACAAGCGCCGCCTGATCCAGCCCGAATTTGTCGAACTGCTGGCCACGCGCCTGCGCAGCGGCGGCCGCCTGTTGCTGGCGACCGACTGGGCGCCGTACGCCGAATACATGCAATTGATTCTGGACGCCAGTCCGTCCTTTGAACGCCTCGACACGGGCGCAACAGAGGCGCGCGCAGCGACGGCGCGTGCGCTAACGCGCTTCGAGCGCCGTGGAGTGCAACTTGGCCATGCGGTCAGCGATTTCTGTTACCGCCGCCGCGGCTGACGCATCGCAGCAGTGTACGCCGATATTGCGATAGTGTGAGCGGCTATCGCAAATGCGCTGGTTGGCGACACATTTCGCCCTTGTACGGCGCCGCACTCGGGCGCAACATCTGCCTGGAGGTGCCGCGATGAACGTGCAACAACCTGGCATAGGCGACTGGTACCGGCTACACGACAGTGAGCTGTTCGAAGTGGTCGCCATCGACGATACCGCAGGCACTGTGGAAGTGCAGTTCTTCGATGGCACGCTGGAGGAGTTCGAGCTGCACGATTGGCACACGCAGTGCGCCAGCGGCGCGATCCGCGATGCCGAACCACCGGAAGACTGGCATGGTTCAGTCGATGTCGAGCCTGAAGACGAGCGCAGTGGCATCGACCCTACGCAGGATGATCGCACTCTAAACGCCAGCAGCACCGGCGGTCTCGATCTGTTCGAAAACGCCTGAGGCGTCGGCGCCAGGGCCTGTTGCCTCAGGGCCTGGGGCTGCTGCCAGCCTGACGCTCCAGATGTTCCCAGCGCTCAAGTTTCTCATGTAACTCCAGTTCGATAGCCGCGGCACGCAGGCTATCGACACGCATGCTGGCGGCGTCGACCCGATGATATTCGCGCGCGCTCATGCGCTCGATCAGCGCCCGCTGTTCGGTCTCGAGGGCCACCAGCTGGTCGGGTAAGGCCGCGAGCTCGCGCGCATCCTTGTACGACAGCTTGGCGCGCGCCGGCTTTGCGGGTCTGGATGCATCCGCAGTACGCAGCAGCGCCGCGTTGCCGGCGCTGGCGGCGCTGGCGGCACCGCTGGCGATTGCCGAGCGCTGCGCCAGCCAGTCGCTGTAGCCGCCCACATATTCCTGCCAGCGGCCATCGCCCTGGGCCACCAGCGTCTGCGTCACAACGTTATCGACAAACACGCGATCGTGACTGACCAGCAGCAGTGTGCCCGCGAAGGACTGCAATGCCGATTCCAGCAGTTCCAGCGATTCGATATCCAGATCGTTGGTCGGCTCATCAAGCACCAGCACGTTGGCGGGTCGCGCAAACAGTCGCGCCAGCAACAGGCGATTGCGCTCGCCGCCGGAGAGTGCCCGTACCGGGGTGGCGGCGCGCTTGGCGGAAAAAAGGAAATCGCCAAGGTAACTGCTGATATGGCGGCGCTCGCCACCGATCTCCACCCAGTCGGAGCCGGCCGAGATGGTGTCGGCCACGGTTTGATCGAGATCGAGCTGCGCGCGCAGCTGATCGAAATAGGCCACCTGCAGATTGGTGCCGAGGCGCACGCTGCCGGCATCCGGCTGCGTCTCGCCAAGAATCAACCGCAGCAGCGTGGTCTTGCCGACGCCGTTCGGTCCCAGCAGCCCCAGCCGATCACCACGCATGAGGCGCAGGTTCAGATTGCTGACGATGGCGCGATCGCCAAAATATTTGCTGACGCCTTCGAGCTCGGCAACCAGCTTGCCCGAGCGTTCGCTGGCATCGATAGCGAGCCGCAGATTGCCAATGCGCTCGCGCCGCTCGGCGCGCGCCACGCGCAGCTGCTCGAGCCTGCGCACGCGACCCTCGTTGCGGGTGCGCCGCGCTTCGACGCCACGGCGAATCCAGACTTCTTCCTGCGCCCAGAATTTATCGAACTTGCGCTTGCCGACCGCTTCAGCCGCGAGTTCCGAGGCTTTCTGCAATTCATAGGCGGTGTAGTTGCCAGGGTAGCTGCGCAGCCAGCCCCGATCGAGCTCGAGTATGCGCGTGGCGACCCGATCCAGGAACCAGCGATCATGCGTGACGAACACCAGCGTCGGGCCTTTCGCCAGCAGTTCCTCGAGTTGCGCAATCGCTGTCAGATCCAGATGGTTGGTCGGCTCATCCAGCAACAGCAGATCCGGATCGAGTGCAAAGGCCAGCGCCAGCGCCGCGCGCTTGCGCTCGCCGCCGGAAGCCATGGCGGGATCCACCGAACTGTCGAGCCCCAGGCGCGTGGCGTATTCCACCAGTCGTGTTTCGGTGTGCCAGCGATAGCGGTCGTCGTCCAGCGACTCGAAATCGCCGCGTAGGCGCAGGCTTTCGAGCAGCGTCGCGGCCGGCGGCAGCAGCGGTTCCTGCTCGACGGTCGCGATACGCAGGTTTTCGCGGCGCTGCACGGCGCCGCTGTCGAGCGTAATACGGCCGGCAATGACATTGAGCAGGGTCGACTTGCCGGTGCCGTTGCGGCCAATCAGGCCGATGCGCTCACCTTCATTGAGCGTGCAGGAGGCCTGATCGAGTAGCGGCGTGAGTCCGTAGGCCAGTTCGGCGCCGAGCAGTGACAGCAGTGACATACCGGGATGTTACCGGCTTGGCGCCGGTTCGGTACTCTCCGCTAACAGCACCAGGCCGTCGACGACGCACACCGCAATGGGCCGCAGTGACCCGCCAACGCATGGTCCGGCCACGCACAAGCCCGTGGCTTTTTCGAAAATGGCGCCGTGCATGCAGCAGACAATCATCGTGCCGTCGTGACTCAGGAAGCGATCGGGCAGCAGATTCAGCGGCAGCGCACGATGTGGGCAGCGGTTGACATAGGCGCGCACGCCGGCGGCGGCACCACCTGCAGGGCCAAGGTCGAGCACAAAGCCCTTGAGCGGCCAGTCGCCGCCGCCGAGTCGAAACTCCCGGCAACCCGTCGCCCTCAGCTCCTCGAGCCGGCACAGCACGCGCTCCAGATCGATCTCAGCGCTGGACATCGAGTGCCGCAATGCGATCGCGCATCAACCACACCATGAACAGCCCGGGCAGGCCGACCAGGAAGGCGACCACGAAGTAGACACTCCAGCCACCGTGATCGGCCAGCCACCCCGCCGGGCCGCCGAGCAGATAGCGCGGCAGCAGCGCGAGCACCGAGAGCAGCGCGTATTGAAAGGCGCTGAAGCGTGCATTACACAGCGCCATGATCAGCGCGACCTCGGCAATATTGCCCATCGCCGCCGACAGGTTCTCGATGGCAGTTGCAGCGATCATGATCGGAAAGCTCTTGCCCACTGTCGCCAGCACGTAGAACGACAGGGTCGTCACAGTCTGCATGGCACCGAATAGCAGCATCGAGCGCAGCAGCCCGAGACGGATCATCCACAAGCCGCCCAGAATGCCACCGACAATAGCGCTGCTGGTGAGCACCGCTTTTGCCACCAGGCCGATCTCGGTCTTGCTGAAGCCGATGTCCATCAGAAACGGCGTGAACAGCTTGAGCGCCAGTGCGTTGCCGATCTTGAAGGTGACGATCACGCCGATCAGTCCCAATGCGCCCGGTGAGCCGAGCAGTTCGCGCAGCGGCGTCAGCACCGACTCGCGCAGTGAGCCCGGCGGCGGCGCCTGGTATGCAGGTTCCGGCGCGAACCAGGTGACCAGCGCAAAAACCGCCATCACAGCGGCCAGCACCAGAAAGGCCAGGCGCCAGCCAAAACGGTCGGCCATCACCAGTGCGGCGGCGAAGGCCAGCCAGGCACAGGCCCGGTAGCCCAGATTGTTGGCGGCGGCGGCGAGCCCGCGTTCATGCGGTAGCGACACGTCGGCCCGATAGGCGTCTATGACGATGTCCTGGGATGCGGAGAAGAACACCACGATCAAGGCGGTAACCGCGACCGCTGTCAGGGACACACTCGGGTTCTGCAGGGCGAACATGGCAATGGCCAGCGCCAGGCAAAGCTGGATGACGAACATCCAGCCACGTTTGCGACCGAGCAGGGGCAGCGGGAAGCGATCGAGCAGTGGCGCCCAGAGAAATTTCAGCAGATACGGTATGGCGACGTAACTGAGCAGACCGATCGTGGTATTGCTGGTGCCGGCATCCTTGAGCCAGGCCTGCAAGGCACTCTCGGTAATCTGGTTCGGAAACCCGGAGGCGGCGCCTAGCGCCATGATGACCAGCAGCTTGGGGCTGGAAAAGATCTCGCGCAGTCTGGGCTTGCTGGCCGGCATCGAGCTAGAACTCGTAATCCATGATCAGCGGTGCGTGATCGGAAAAGCGCTGGGCTTTGTAGATCTGCGCCGCGCGCGCAGCTCCAGCCAGCCCGGGCGAGGTGATCTGGTAATCAATGCGCCAACCCACGTTCTTCGCCCAGGCGGCGCCGCGATTTGACCACCAGGTGTATTGATCGGGCCCGGTGTTCACGCTGCGAAAGGCATCGATAAAACCCGCCTCATCGAACAGCGTGTCGAGCCAGGCGCGCTCCTCGGGCAGGAAGCCGGAGTTCTTCTGATTGGCCTTCCAGTTCCTGAGGTCAACGGCCCGGTGCGCGATATTCCAGTCGCCACACAAAATGGTGTGACGACGACGCCGGCGCAGAGCGCGCAGATGCGGCAGGAAAGCCTCGAGAAACCGGAACTTCGAGGCCTGGCGTTCCGGTCCCGACGAGCCCGAGGGCAGATAAAGCGAGACCACGGCAAAACCCGGAAACTGCGCCTCCAGATAGCGCCCTTCGCGATCGAATTCGTCCACACCAAAACCACGCACCACTCGTTCCGGCCGCGCTCTGGAATACAGCGCGACGCCTGCGTAACCGGGCCGTTCGGCTGGGTAATAAGCCGCGTGATAACCGGCCAGGCCGATCTCGTGGCCGGCGAATTGATCTTCACGGGCGCGCACTTCCTGCAGACAGATGACGTCGGCCTGCTGGCCGGCCAGCCAGGGAAACAGGCCTTTGCTGGCGGCCGAACGGATGCCGTTGACGTTCAGGGTGATGACACGCATGGCGACATGATAGCCTGCCGCGCATGCACGATTACCAGCGGGATTTTCTCGCCCTGGCGCTCGAACGCCAGGCCCTGCGATTTGGCGAATTCAAGCTCAAGTCGGGGCGCGTGAGTCCGTATTTTTTCAATGCCGGTCTGTTCAACGACGGTGCCTCGCTGGCCCGCCTCGGTCGCTGCTACGCGGCGGCGCTGGCGGCTTCGGGCCTGGCTTTCGATCAGCTGTTCGGCCCCGCCTACAAGGGCATTCCGCTGGTGGCCGCCTGCGCCATGGCTTATGCCGAACACCACGGGCGCAACCTCCCCTGGGCCTTCAATCGCAAGGAGGCCAAGGATCACGGCGAGGCGGGCCTGATTGTCGGCACAGCGCTGCAGGGACGCGTGGTGATTGTCGATGATGTGATTACCGCGGGCACCGCGGTGCGCGAATCCATCGAACTTATCCGCTCGCTGGGCGCCCAACCGGTAGCGGTGGCGTTGGCGCTGGATCGACAGGAGCGCGGACTGGGGGCGCAATCGGCCGTGCAGGAAGTGGCCGCACAGTTTGGGCTGCGTTGTGTAAGCATTCTCACCCTGGGCGGACTGATCGAGGCACTGGCGGCGCCGGGGCAGGCAGCCCTGGGGCCCGGCCAGCTGGCCGCACTGCGTGCTTATCGTGAGCAGTACGGTGTCGCAGATTAGCGCATTGGGGAGCACGTCACTTGCTCTGGATCGTGGGCCGTGGACAATGGAGCCTGCCGGATTGCCGGCGGAGTGGCTGACATAATGAAAGCGTCGTTGCGCATTGCCGGTTTGGTGCTGCTGTGGGCCGCCATAGCCGTACCCGCGTGGGCCACCGAAGCGGGCAGGAATCGCAACTATAGCTGGGTCGACAAGAACGGCGAGCGCCACTACGGCGATGCCGTGCCACCCGAATATGCGCAGGTCGAGCGGCGCGTGCTCAATGCCCAGGGCATCGAAGTGCAGGTTGTCGGGGCCCTCAAGAACGCGCAGCAACAGGCCGAGCAGCGCCAGCATGAGCAGGAGATCGCAAAGCGTGCGCAGCACGATCATTTTCTGCTCACCACCTATACCTCGACCAAGGATATCGAGCGCTTGCGCGACGAGCGGCTCAATCAGGTCGACGGCCAGATCAAGGCGACCAACGCTTATATTGATCTGCTGCAGACGCGGCTCAAAGCGCTGCAGGAACGCGCCATGCACTTCAAACCCTATAACACCAAGCCGGACGCACGGCGCATGCCTGATGATCTCACCGAAGAACTGGTGCGCGCGTCAAACGATGTGCGCACCCAGCGCCGGGCGCTGGAGAATCGCACCAGGGAGCAGGTAACTGTGCGCGCGCAGTTTGAAGCCGATATTGCGCGCTATCGCGAGTTGACCGCTAACTCAGCCAGCTGAGCTTCAGGATTTTCCACTGTGCCCGAAGCCGCCGGCACCGCGCTCCGAGGCGCTAAACTGCGCCACCACCTGCAACTCAACCTGCACCACGTTGATGAGCACCAGTTGGGCGATGCGCTCACCGGGTTGCACCGTATAGGCAACGCTGCTGCGGTTCCAGCACGAGACCATGAGTGGCCCCTGGTAATCGGAATCGATCAGCCCGACGAGATTTCCCAGTACCAGGCCGTGTTTGTGGCCGAGCCCGGAACGCGGCAGGATTACCGCCGCGAGCGCCGGGTCGGCAACATGGATGGCCAGGCCCGTCGATATCAGCTCCGCCTGGCCGGGCTGCAGTGTCAGCGGCGCCGCCACGCAGGCACGCAGATCGAGCCCCGCCGAGCCGCTGGTGGCATAGGCCGGTAGCGGAAAATCATTGCCGATGCGCGCATCGAGTATGCGCACCTGCAGCGCACGCCGCTGCGCCGCGCTCATTGACGATTGCTGGCTGGCAGTGCCAGCGGGGCGGCGCAGCCCGCTGTCGCCAGGCGCTCAGCAATCAGGGCCACCAGCGAGCGAGCCAGCTCGCGCTTGGGCGCCTGCGGCAACTCCACCCGGCCACCGCCGCGCGCCAGCACCAGCAGCGCGTTGTCATCGCAGTCGAAGGCCTTGCAACTGCTGACTTCGTTGGCGGCAATCATGTCGAGATTCTTGCGCAGCAGCTTTTCCAGGGCGTGCTGCTCAACGTTATCGGTCTCGGCTGCAAAACCGACCACGAAGGGTCGATCCGGGCGCGCGGCGACCGTCGCGAGGATGTCCGTGGTGCGCGTCATGGCGACACTCAGTTGTTCGTCGCGCTTCTTGATCTTGCGCGGCGCGATCTCGATGGGCCGGTAGTCGGCCACGGCGGCCGTGGCGATGAACACTGCCGTGCCGGTAAGTTCCTGTTGCACAGCCTCATACATCTGCTGCGCGCTCTCAACGTTGATGCGCCGCACACCGGCGGGCGTGTTCAGTGACACCGGCCCGCTCACCAGCACGACTTCGGCACCGGCGGCACGCATCGCCTGCGCCAACGCGAAGCCCATTTTTCCGGAACTGCGGTTGCTCACAAAGCGCACCGGATCGATGCACTCACGCGTCGGACCGGCAGTAATCAGTACGCGCTTGCCGCTGAGTGGACCTGGCTCGGTCAGCAGGGGCTCGATCAGATCGGCAATCTCCACGGCCTCGAGCATGCGACCAGGACCCACTTCACCACAGGCCTGATCACCACTGGCTGGCCCGAGCAGACGCACGCCACGACTCTTGAGCGTGGCGACATTGGCCTGGGTCGCGACGTTGAGCCACATCTGCTGATTCATTGCCGGCGCCACGACCAGTGGCGCAGTAGTCGCCAGGCACAGCGTGGCGAGCAGATCATCGGCGCGGCCACCGGCCAGGCGCGCGAGAAAATCAGCGCTGGCAGGCGCGACCAATACCAGATCGGCCCAGCGCGCCAGTTCGATATGGCCCATGGCCGCTTCGGCGGCCTGATCCCACAAACTCTCGCGCACCGGTCGGCCGGAGAGCGCCTGGAAAGTCATGGCAGTGACGAATTCGCGGGCAGCCGCAGTCATGACCACCTGCACCTCGGCGCCGCGCTCGATGAGACGGCGCACCAGTTCAGCGCTCTTGTAGGCGGCGATGCCACCGCTTACGCCCAGAATGACGTGTTTGCCACGCATGGGCACATTATCGGTCAATACGGCTGTTTCGTGCCATGCCCGGCTGATATGACGATCACACCCGCAGGCCATGTCGGGGAACAATGAGCGCCCGATCCATCACCAGATGTGAAGCGCCTCACATGAATCTGCAAGACTGGCCGGTGGCCGAACGCCCGCGCGAAAAACTGCTGGCCGCCGGCGCCGCTGCGCTCTCCAACGCCGAACTGCTGGCCCTGCTGCTGGGCGGCTCCGGCCTGCGCGGCAGCAATGTGGTGGACCTCGCCCGCTCGCTGCTGAGTGCCCATCATTCACTGCGGGAGCTGCTCAGCGCTGACCGGGCAACGTTGCTGGCGCTGCGCGGCCTGGGTTCGGCCGGGTACTGTCGTTTGCAGGCCGCGCTCGAACTGGCGCGCCGACACTACGCCGAGGCGCTGCGCACCGGCCCGCTGCTCGACTCCCCTGCTGCCACCCATCGCTTTCTCATCGCCCGCTTGCGCGATCAACCGTATGAGCTGTTTTGCTGTCTGCACCTCGACAACCGTCATCGACTGATCGCCTTCGATGAACTGTTTCGCGGCACGATAGATGGCGCGAGCGTGCATCCGCGTGAGGTGGTCAAGCAGGCCCTGGGTCGCAACGCTGCGGCAGTGATACTGGCGCACAACCATCCTTCGGGAGTGGCCGAACCCAGTCAGGCCGATGAACTCATCACGCGCCGGTTGCGTGAGGCGCTGGCACTGGTCGATATCCGCGTGCTCGATCATTGCATCGTGGGCGACAATGGCTGCCTGTCCTTTGCCGAGCGTGGCCTGCTGTAGATCGCGGCTGCGCTGCCCGCACGTGCCATTGACCTCATTCCGGCAATTCGGCATGGTGTGTAAATGATCACACGCGCGCACAAATCAATTGCACCGGCCCTGGCTACCATGGGTGTCCTGATCGGCGGCGCGGCTTTCGGCGCCGACGAAGAAATCCAGGTCTACATGGACGAAATCGGCAAGCCCGGCGAGTTCGGGGTCGACGTCCACACCAACTACGTGGCCAGCGGCGATCTGGTCACCGACTACCCCGGTAATCAGCCCTCGTTGCATAGACTGCGAATCACGCCCGAGTTTGCCTATGGCCTCACAGACAGCCTGGAACTGGGGCTGTACCTGCCACTCGCGACACTGGACCGGGACGGCCAGCTGGACCTGGGCGGCATCAAGTTTCGCCTGAAATACGTCGCGCCCAAGGCGCCGGCAGACCGTTGGTTCTGGGGCGCAAATCTTGAGCTCGGTCGCGTGAATCACAGTCTCGACGCGAACCCGGTGAACGGTGAGCTCAAAGGTATCGCCGGCACCCGTAGCGGCCCGTGGACGCTGGCCTTCAACGCCAATGTGGGTTTCAAGGTCTCGGGGCCCGAGCCGGCTCCGGCTACCCTCGAGCTGGCAACAAAACTGATGCACAGCATCGGTAACGGCGCATCCCTCGGTATCGAAAGCTTCAACGGCCTGGGCGAGCTGCGATCGCCAGGACACATGCACGAGAGTGAGCAGGCAGGCTATATCGTGCTGGATAAATCCATCGGGCGTTGGGAGCTGAACCTGGGCGCGGGCATGGGCTACGGAACGAGCCCGGACCGGCTGATCCTCAAGGCCATCATTGGCGTGCCTATAGACTGAGGCGCGCCGGGCTGGTATAAAGCCCGCCCTTCGCCCCTGCCTCGTGGCGGCGAAGCGCAATATCAAGTTATTGATTTACAAGGATTACTCTCATGTCGCGCGTCTGTCAGATCACCGGTAAGCGCCCCGTGTCGGGCAATACCGTCTCGCACGCCAATAATCGCGTGCGTCGCCGCTTCCTGCCGAACCTGCATACGCAGCGTTTCTGGCTGGAAGGCGAAAAGCGCTGGATCAGCCTGCGGGTGTCGGGCAATGGCCTGCGCACCATCGACAAGAACGGCATCGAAGCCGTGGTCGCCGAGCTTCGCGGCCGCGGCGAGCACGTCTGAAGTCATCTGAATTACAGGGCCTGCAGCCATGCGCGAAAAAGTCAAACTGCTCTCCTCAGCCGGTACCGGCCATTTTTACGTGGCGATGAAAAACAAGCGCCTGCATCCGGAAAAGATGGAGATGCTCAAATACGATCCGAAAGTGCGTAAGCACGTCGCCTACAAAGAAACCAAGATCAAGTAGCACCGGCGTCAGCACGGGCCGCAAGGACGGGCGCCGTGCCTGAGCTGCCTGAAGTCGAGACCACACGCCGCGGCATCAAACCGCATTTACTGGGCCGGCGCATACGCGCGGCGCACGTGCATGAAGCGCGACTGCGCTGGCCGGTCGCTCCCGATCTGCACCAGCTGCTGCGCGGGCAGCGCATTACGCGCGTTGCCCGGCGCGCCAAATATCTGCTGATCCACCTCACGCGCGGCACACTGATCCTGCATCTGGGCATGTCCGGATCATTGCGCGTGTTGCCACAACGCAGCCCGCGCAAGACCCACGATCATCTGGATATATGGCTCGATTCCGGCCAGGCGCTGCGCTTCAACGATCCGCGGCGCTTTGGCTGCTGCCTGTACACGAGTGACGATCCGCATATCCATCCGCTGCTCGCGCAGCTGGCGCCCGAACCGCTCGAGGGGCAATTCGATGGCGCCTATCTGCAGCGCGTTACCCGCAAGCGCCGCGTGGCCATCAAGACCCTGCTGCTCAACGGCCGGCTGATCACCGGAGTCGGCAATATTTACGCCAGCGAAGCACTGTTTCGCGCCCGTATTCGCCCGCGCCGCAGCGCGCGCTCGCTGAAACCCGCAGAGAGCACGCGCCTGGTAGCCGCTATACGCCGTGTGCTGGGTGCAGCGATACGCGCCGGTGGTACCACATTGCGCGACTACGTGAATGCCGAAGGCATGCCCGGCGAATTCGGCGTGAAACTCTACGTGTACGAGCGCGCCGGCCAGCCCTGCCGGCGCTGCCGCACGCCGGTGCGGCACATTACCCAGGGACAACGCTCCACGTATTACTGTCCGGAGTGCCAGCAATGAGTACAGCTGCCAGGGGTAAGGCGCCGGCCCGCGACAACATGGCCGCGCGGCGACGCGCGGCGATGCGCCGGCGTGAGCGCGCACTCGCCGCGCGCGATCCGGTGATGGCACGGCTCATCGACGCCGCCGGCCCCTGCACCATGGACGCGCGGCTGGAGCGCACGCCCTTTGAATCACTGGCCTCGAGCATTGCGCACCAGCAGCTCAACGGCGTGGTCGCTGCGCGCATACTTGCCCGCTTTGTGGCCCTGTACGCGCCGGCGGCATTTCCGGAACCCGCGGCAGTGCTGGCTACCGATGATGCCGCGCTGCGCGCCGCAGGCTTCTCGTTCGCAAAGATCCGCGCACTGCGCGACCTTGCCGAGAAGACGCAGAGCGGCGTGGTGCCCACGTCCGCGGAGCTGGTGGTGCTCGAGGACGCGCACATCATCGAGCGCCTGACGCAGGTGCGTGGCATCGGCCCATGGACCGTGCAGATGATGCTGATGTTCCAGCTCGGCCGACCCAGCGTGCTGCCGATTGACGATTTCGGCGTGCGCAACGGCTTTCGCCTGGCCTACGGGCTCAAGGGGCTGCCGACCCCGCGGGCACTGGCGGAATTCGGCGCACGCTGGCACCCGCATAGCTCGATGGCAGCCTGGTACCTGTGGCGTGCGGTTGATCTGTCGCGCGAGGGCAAGTTGCCGCGTGCGCCGCGCGCACCGCGGGTCGCGATTCAGAAGCAGCGCGTGCCTGCAGTGAAGTCCCGGTCGCGCAGACTGAAATCGCGCCTCAAGCCAAGCTAGCCTGCCAGGCTGCAGGCTGGATCAGGGCATTACTTGCGACACGCGATCAGGAACATGCGCCTGAACGGAAACAGCGTAATGCCACTGGCCAACACCGGGTAGGCGAGACGCAGGCGTCGCGCGTATTCGGCCTCGAATAACGGTCGATCAGGCGCCTCAAGGGCATCGAGTACTGGCTTGAGCCAGGTCCCCTTGGTCCATTCCTTGACCGGGTCACTGCCCGTCAACGCGTGCAGATATTCGGTTTCCCACAGCACTATCGACTGAGTAAACGGTTCCAGCAGTTGGTAGTAGTCAGACGGCGAGTCGACCGGGCTGGCACGCAGCAGCGGTTCAAGCCGGGATCGCCAGCTGCCCGCCCGGGCGGTTGCGGCGATGAGCGTATGCGATGGTGCGGAGAAGTTGTACGGCATCTGGACCGCAAGCACTCCGCCAGGCTGAAGGTACGAGAGCAGGCGTGGCAACAGTTCGTCGTGCCGGGGCAGCCAGTGCAACGCCGCATTCGAGAAAATCAGATCGGCAGTCGCTGGCGGTGTCCAGCCTGCCAGCTCCTGGCAGATCCAATCGACGCCGGGCTGCTCTTGTGCAGCTCGATCGATCATTGCCGCCGAACCATCAACGCCAGTAATGATTGCCTCAGGCCATCGATCCCGTAACAGGCGCGTCACGTTCCCGGCGCCACAGCCCAGATCGAAGATTTGCCGCGGTGCCGCCAGCGGAATCCGGGTCAGCAGATCGATCGCGGGCTGCAGCCTCTCATCAGAGAATCGCAGGTATTGATCGGGGTCCCAAACTGCCATACCTCGGATCCTGGAAGTTCGCTGACCGGGATTCAGTCATCCCGCTCGGGGTACGGCTTGCGGCGCGTGGCATCGATATCGGTTTCTATATCCGCCATGAGGGTCCTGATCGAGTCGAGCGCCTTGTTGATGTGTTCGAGCCGGACAGAAATTGCCCCGTTGCGGCGCTCGCTGTCGCGCTCCTTCACCAGATCCGCTGCCTTCATGTTCAGGAGCCGCAACTGCTCCTCGATTCTCATCAGCTGGCTGGCCACGACCCCCAGCGGCAGATCGATCGCGAGTTCCCAGTCAGTCGAGGACGGCTTGCTCACGCGAACGTCCGCACGGGTTGATGGCAGTCAGGCGAGCGCGTAAAGACACTCCACGAACGATGCGACCGCTCCGTCGAGACCCTGCACTTTCGGGTTTGACGAGTCGATCAGGTAGTACTCGTCCGGCGCATGCGCACCGGTGCCATGCCCCAGGCCGAACCCGCCCGCCGGCAGGCTCAGCGGCGCGTTGGTGAAGCGATAACCGGGCCAGGAGCCTGGGCTGCGCGGCAGCACTTGCGGCGCCGAGCCGAGTCTGCGATAGGTGCCGAGCACAGCCTTGATGTAGCCGCTGTCGGGATCTGTCTGCGTCGGATCATAGCCGCCAGTCATGTTGACCTCGATGTCGGCAAAGCCATGCTTCGCGAGGTGGGCCTTCAGCTTCGCAAGGGTATCGGCCGTGGTCATGTCCGGCACCAGGCGCATGTCGATCTTGGCAACCGCCCGGTGCGGCAGCACAGTCTTGCCGCCGGGGCCGGTATAACCACCGACCAGACCTTCGATGTTGATCGTCGGTTGCGAATAGAGTCGCAGCAGGGAATCCTGCCAGTTCAGATCATGCACCCAGCGATCCACGCCCAGCTGCTTCTTTACGACCTGTTCCGGCACCGTTGCGGCATAGGTCACGACCATCTGCTGCTGCGCCGCTGACAGCGGCTTGGCGTGCTCGAAGAATCCTGCAACGGCTGGCGTGTGGCCATCCTTCTCGACCAGTGTGTTCAGCGCCTGAATAAGGTGCCACGAAGGCGAATCCACCTGCGCCTCAAGGCTCGAGTGCACGTCCTTGCGCGGGCCGCGGCCCCATTTCTCGCCGCTCGAGACCAGCTCGAGTTCGACTATGCCCTTCGCACCCATGTCGACTTCCACGCTGCCGTCGCGCTCCTGGCTCGCTTCCGGCAGCATGACACCGACGCAGCCCTTGAGCTGCGCCAGCACTTCGGGATCCGACACCACCTCGCCAAAGTGTGGCGAACCGATTTCCTCCTCGCCCTCACTGACCAGCACCAGGTTCACCGGCAGTTTCTTGCCGGCGGCCTTGAACGCCAGCAGCGCGCTCAGGAAGGAATTCTGCGGGCCCTTCTGGTTTACGGCTCCGCGGCCCATGCAGACCGTGCCCAGGCCTTCTTTCTGAACCAGAGCGCCCGCGAGCGGCGGAGAGCTCCACTCCTCGGGCACGAACTGCTTGACGTCGTACATGAAATAGACCGCGACAGTCGTGCGCGCACCGGCATCGAGCTTGCCAAACACACCCGGCTTGCCCGAGGTGGGCAAGAGTTTCACACCGCTAAATCCGGCCTGGCGCGCGAGTTCCGCCATGCGCTCGGCGCCGGCAGGAAAATTGAGGTTTTCCGCGGCGATCGAGGGCAGCGCAATCCAGTCCTGCAGGCGCTTGAGATTCTCGGCGTGCATCTTCGGAATCTGCGCCAGCACCAGCGCCTTGTCGGCACTCTTGCCGGAGGCCGCAGCCAGCACCGCGGCTGGAGCCGCCGCCAGCAACGCCCCCGAGGCCGCGCCCTGCACGAACTCGCGTCGGCCAAAGGCCATATCCGGTGTGTCAGTCATGTCTGTCCCCTTCGTTCATGGTTTGCCAGAGCGCTGCGCGACTAGTCTACGACGCCAGCGCCTTCACCGCGCGGATCGGCGGCCGCTTCAACTACGCCAGTAGTGCGGTTCCAGATGATGGTCTGCAGATTGCCCCAGCGCCAGCTGCTGCTCACCAGCGTATCACCGCGTGCCTTGAGTGCGGCCACTTCGGTGTCGCTGAGCGCGCCGGGTTCGTAGCGCACCACATCGGGCAGATACTGATGATGAATGCGTGGCGCGGCGGCGATCTCGGCCGCGCTGTGTCCGTCGAGAAAATCGAGCGTGGCCAGCAGCACCATGCCGATGATCAGGCTGCCGCCCGGCGAACCGGTGATCATCATGCGATCGCCGGCATCCACAAAAGCTGGCGTGACCGAGGAGAGCATGCGCTTGCGGGGTGCGATAGCGTTGGCATCGGCGCCGACCAGGCCGTAACCATTGGGCACACCGGGCTTCATCGAGAAATCGTCCATCTCGTTGTTGAGAAACAGTCCGGTGCCCTTGATCATGCGGCCGGAACCGAAGCCGAAATTGAGCGTGATGGTCGCGGCCACGCGGTTGCCTTCGCGATCCAGTACGGAAAAGTGCGTGGTCTGCGGGCCCGCCGCGGCACCGGCACCGATGCCGGGCAGCGTGCTGCTCGGTGTCGCCCGGTCATCGCGGATCGAGGCGGCCAGCCCGGCGGCGTAGTCGGGGCTGGTCAGTCGCGCAATCGGCATGCTGACGAAATCAGGATCACCCAGATACATGGCACGATCACGATGCGCGCGGCGCATGGCCTCGATGATGAAGTGCTTGCGGGTGACGCCATCGCTCCTGCCCAGCGGCTGCTGCGCGAGAATATTCAGCGCTTCGATGAGCGCAATGCCACCGGAGCTGGGCGGCGGCGCCGACACCACGCGCGCACCGCGATACTGTCCGACGATCGGCGGGCGTTCGATCGCCTGGTACGCGGCCAGATCAGCCTCACTCCAGATGCCACCCTGGGCGCGTACGCCGGCGACGAGTTTTGCGGCCAGCTCGCCGTGATAGAAAGCGTCGAGCCCGTGCTGCGCCAGCTGTTCGAGCAACGAGGCCAGCTCCGGCTGGCGGATAACCGTGCCTACGGGCGGCACCGCACCGTGGCGCAGAAAATTACGCGCCACCTCGGGGTCGGCGGCAAACTGCGCGAGCCGCCGCTGCAGTGCTTCATGCAGATGCGCCGACAGCGGGAAACCCTTGCGCGCCAGGCGTATCGCCGGCGCCAGGCTCTGCGCGACCGGCAGTTTGCCGTAGCGGGCAGCGAGCAGTGCCATGCCGGCGGGCTCGCCAGGAATGCCGGCCCCCAGCGCGCTGTCGGTGGACAGCCCGGGCACCGGCTCGCCGTGTGCATCGAGAAACATGTCGCGCGTGGCCGCTGCCGGTGCGAATTCGCGTGCATCGATCGCCGTCTCGAAACCATCACTCTCGCGATGCAGGAGGTAGATGCCGCCGCCCGTGAGGCCGGAGCCCGTGGGTTCGACCACTGCCAGCGCGGCACTGATCGCCACCGCCGCGTCGAAAGCGTTGCCACCGGCGCGCAGCACTTCAAGCCCCGCGGCGCTCGCCGCCGGGTGCGCGCTCGACACCGCCGCGTGTGCCGGCGCCATCGGCGCTGGTGTTGGCACTGTTGCTGGCGCCGCCGCCAACGCGACGCTCACCAGTGCAGCGAGCAACATCCCCGGCACGGCGCCGGCGCGCGTTCTCATTTGGCTAACCGGCGCTTGAACGCCGCCAGCACCAATGGGTGCACGAATTCGCTCACGTTGCCGCCGAGCGTTGCGATCTCGCGCACCATCGACGAAGAGATAAACGTGTATTGCTCTTTGGGCGTGAGATAGACCGTCTCGATATCCGGGTTCAGGTGTCGCCCCATGTTGGCCAGCTGAAATTCAAATTCAAAATCGGCAACGGCACGCAAGCCGCGGACAATGACGCCGATGCCATTCCTGGCGGCGAACTCGACCGTCAGCCCCGTGTAGCCGACAACTTCAACGTTGCTGATATCGGCAAGCACCTTGCGCGCCAGGTCGACGCGCTCGTCGATATCGAACATGGGTACCTTGCTGGGGCTGGCGGCGATTGCCAGCACCACGCGATCGAAGACACCGGCGGCACGCCGCACCAGATCTTCATGACCACGGGTGATGGGATCGAAAGTGCCGGGATATACGGCATTGCGGTGGGTAGGCACAGCTCGCTCCTCTATGGGCGTTCGAACAGATCATAACCGACTGCGCCGGCCGTGCCGCCGCGCAAATGCTGCCAGTTGGCTGGCAGCCCGGTGAGCGGCGTGGCGCGTGGGTGTTCGATGTAGATGTGACTGCCAGACTTCAGCCAACCACCTGCCTCGAGCCGCGCAAAACTTGCTGCCAGGGCGCCGGCGGCAAAGGGCGGGTCGAGGAACACGAGATCGAAAGGCTGGGCCGCAGCGGCCAGAAATCGCAGCGCATCGGCAGTCACGAACTTCGCGGCCGTGGGCGGTGCACCCCATTCCAGCAGCAGCGTACGCAGGGCGTCGATCGCCTGGCGGTCGCTATCCACAAATACACACTCGGCGGCGCCCCGCGACAACGCTTCGAGGCCGAGCGCGCCGGCGCCAGCATAGAGATCGAGGCAGCGGCGCCCGGCCACGCGTCCCTGCAGCCAGTTGAAGAGCGTTTCACGCACGCGATCGCCGGTCGGGCGAATCGGACCCGGCGGAAAACGCCAGCGGCGCCCGCGCCAAAGGCCGGCAATAATACGCAGCTGGCGCGCCTGGGAATGTGGCCTGGTCATAGAGGCCGTTAGCCTACCTCATGGGCGTCACACGAGCAGCCGCCCGAGGCTACAATCGTCCCACGACTATCAACAAGGGACCTCCATGCCTGGCAGTAACGCCACTGCTGAATCGCCGGCCGCAGCGCCCCAGGGCTTTTTCGGGCGACTGCGCGCGCGCCTCAATCGCAGCAGTGCAAGCCTGGCGCAGGAGCTGCGCAATCTGCTGCGCGGCCGGCAGATCGACGCCGCGCTGCTCGAGGAGCTCGAGGAGCGGCTGCTGAGCGCCGATGTGGGCGTTACCGCCACCACTGAAATACTCGCCGAACTCCAGCAGCGCGTCGCGCGCCATGAAGTGAACGATGCCGAGTCGCTGCTGGCAGCGCTGCGTGCCCGGCTCACTGAAATTCTAAAGCCGTGCGAGCAGCCGCTGCAGATCACACGCGGCGAGCAGCCCTTCGTAGTGCTGATTGTCGGCGTCAATGGCTCGGGCAAGACCACCACCATCGGCAAGCTGGCGACGCAGCTGCGTGAGCAGGGCTTGTCGGTGATGCTGGCTGCGGGCGACACCTTTCGTGCCGCGGCTATCGAGCAGCTGGGAGTGTGGGCGGAGCGCAGCGGCGCACATTTCTCTGCACAGCAGACCGGTGCTGACCCGGGCGCCGTGCTCTACGATGGCTTGCAGGCGGCGCGCGCGCGCCACGTGGATGTACTGCTGGCCGACACGGCCGGCAGGTTGCACAGCCAGTCTCACCTGATGGATGAGTTGCGTAAAATCCGCCGCGTGCTGGCACGCATCGATGCTACGGCGCCACACGAAGTGCTGCTGGTGCTCGATGCCAACCAGGGACAGAACGCGCTGGCGCAGGCCGAGCAGTTTCACGCCGCAGTGGGCGTTACCGGGCTCGTCATCACCAAGCTCGACGGCACGGCGCG
>Ga0315268_10002323_pt1 | contig 21551 bp, 23 predicted proteins | sample C1_top_MG_FD_204535 | JGI IMG/M metagenome (GOLD analysis project Ga0315268, IMG submission 204535) | Sediment microbial communities from Yellowstone Lake, YNP, Wyoming, USA - C1_top | ecosystem: Environmental > Aquatic > Freshwater > Lake > Sediment | place: USA: Wyoming | collected 2017-08-01 | reverse complement strand
GTCACAGGTTCAATACTCCTCGGCATTCACCGCTTGACTATATCAGATCTTGACGTAACGGTCTACGGTTACAAAAGTGGCTTGGCAGTGAAAAGGGCGTTGATAGATGAATACTTCGTAAAGAACTCCAGAGTTAGACGATTTGAAGGCGCCACGCTAACGGGATGGTGCAAGAGCAAAACTGGTGCTCATTCCTTAACTTTCGATGAAGCACGGCAGATTTACAAACGCAAGTGGAACATTGGCGTGTTTGAAGACACCAGGTTTTCGGTGCACCCTGTCAAGCTGGAGGAAGAAATAGCTGAGGAGTACGCTGACAGGGTCTATGAACCGTTGGGACCTGTGGTTGTTGGCGCGGTGGTTCACCAGAATTCCGATTCCATGTTTCTCCCTGCCGTGTATCAAGTGCGCGAGGCTAAAGTAATCAAGGGACCACAACTGGCAGACATTGAAGAGATAGTGTCATTCGAGGGACTGTACGGAGACATTGCAGAGATTGGAGAAACCATACTCGTAAAAGGAAAGCTGGAAGAGGTAACAGAAAAAAAGAACAGGAGAAAATATCATAGAGTATTAGTTGGTTCTCCTGAAGGAAAAGGCGCCGAATACATCAAACTTTTGACGTGAAATCAGGCACGTTTGGAACCCCTTAGAGATTCAATGCGGAAACTTGGAGGGCGCGCGCTGGAATTTGAAGCTTCACAAGGGGAAATCAAGCAATATGAACAATGAAACAATAGACAGTTAGGTTACTGAAAGAGGAGCGGCTGGTGAGAACTGGAAGGGTCAAAAATTGTGGCTATTATGTTGTTCTTGTGAGCAAGGAACAGGATTAGACTATTCTATTTTTGGTCTTTTAACTTGAGAAATGGCAGGTTTTCTGTGTTTACTGTTTCTTCAGTTCGAAGTAACAGGTAATAGTCGAAAACCTTCTTCATGCGTCTCGGAGCAAGGTCGCTACTGAAAATCTTATACATTCTGATGAGCTGTGGTTGAATACGTAGAATGTCTGTTAGGGTGACTAAACCACATAACTTGTCTTTCTCCACTATTGGAAGCTTCTTAATCTTCTTTTGGCACATGATTTTTGTAGCATCTTCGATTCCAATATCAGGCCCCACCGATACAAGCGGTTGCGACATCACTTCAGCGACTTTAATGTCTCTAAGCTCTTTTGATTTAGCCAAGCAACGTTTCAAAAGGTCTCTTTCTGTAATTATCCCCACAGGTGCTCCTTTTTCCATTACAACCAAGCATCCAATTTCGCGTTCGTTCATCAGCTTTACAGCGTCTTCTATTGTTGCATCTTTCTTTGTTGTTATTACCTTATCGACCATGATATCTCTGGCTTCAAGTGACATTAAGATTCACAGATGAAGCTAATTGTGAATACAGAAGAAATGATTTATGAAAGTCCGATTATTATTTGAAATCTTCATCTAGCTTGCAGAAGAATCATTTAACGCTAGCTGAAAAGCCAAGCAAAACTACTCAAATCTCAAGAGCATGAATCCTATTACTCCGAAAAGACTCAGCTGCCGAACCTACTTGATTCACACTGCCTTAATGCCAGCATTACGGTTTCGCCCGCAACCTTTGACGGCAACTCCTCATCACTGCCTCAGTCTTCGAAGCTGAAATACAGCTTGTGTTTGTGTGTGTGCATAGAATTTCTATCCAACCAACCAACGTTATTTCGGATGGTGCGTTAGGGTTATGTCCAGCTTTCTCAAGGCTGCTTTGTTTTCCTTCCAGTGCAGTAATTGCAGAGCATCTTGGAAACTGCACCATCTATATTCACTGTGTTCTCTTCCGTCGAGCACTATCTCCTCCGAAGGAGAGACTTCCACGCCATAAACATATTCTTGATTTGGGTTAGGGTCTGAAAACTCAAAATAGAAAAGACCTTCTATCACGGCAACTATGTTTCTTACTCCTGTTTCCTCCATTATCTCTCTGCGTAACGCTTCTTCTAGGGTCTCTCCTTCTTCCACGCCCCCTGTCACAGGTTGCCAGAATCCATTTTTCTGAGGCAGGCGTTTTAGTAGCAGATATTCTATGCTTTGGTCATTTCTTCGAAAGATTATGGCTTCAACCTCTATTGGCAATCGCATGGAGTGAGAGATTACAGCTCAGATTAATATCTGTTCTCAAAATTTGTGTATGTTTTGGATAGAATTTCTATGCAGAAACTTGGCAGTAGGAGTATTAGTCTCTATCAACGTGAAACCCATCGAAAACCCACTATGTACATCTGAAGTGTCTTGTAAAAACCGTTCAACATCATAGTCGAGTCGCCAAAAGAACTAGAACACCGTGCACTTGGTGTTCAGCAACTTCTGAAAGAAGAAGGTATAAGTGGTTTGTTCCCTTCTTCTTTTGAAATTATTCTACAGCCCCCACGCCCAACAACGCAGGATGTTAGTGATACTAAGGACACGTCAACACTAACAAGCACACAAATTTCACAGCCTCAACCCACTCTGAAAGTTGTTGTGGCAAACCTATCAAAGTCAACAACAACTTCAAAACAGCCACAGCCGCACTTCATGCAGATGCAGCCCCGGAATCTTGCAGAAACCTGAAGAGGTTAGACCAGATTAAGCCACATTTTTGAGGGAATCTTTTTCAACTTGTCCAAGCGTAGGAAATCTGGCATTTTCGATCACGCTTAATCTGCCCCTTTTGCCAAGCCTCAGTTGATTTTCACCGTGAAACTTAGTCACACTTGCGTTTTCAATCTGAACAACTGAGTTGACTGAAACCAAATTGATTTTTTCATTCCACAAACACAGCTTGATGGCTCCAGTTTCGTCTGCTATTAGAGCGTTGGACACACGCGCATATTCACCAAATCGAGTGAACACCAGCACAGCTTTCGGAACGCCAAGAACTCGCGCTCTAAGGCTAACCCGTTTCATTCCACACTTTAGATCACCAATATGCTTAGGGCCTTCATCAGCATCTGGCTCCGAAATTCTTCGAAACAGGTGACCGCCAGTCGGCTCTTCTATCTTACCTCGTTGATCCAGAAAGTACTTTGGAACAAAAAACTGTGACACCACCTGATAACCGTTTGTTATGAGAAAAACATCGTGTTTCCTTGCTTTCTGGCGACACTGAATCGACAGTTTTCCACAGGAGACTTCATGGTTATCCCGCGCCGAAACTAATCCCTTAAAGAGCCTGTCAAAGCCGACCTCGTACTTAACTGAGAGAAAGTAGAGATACTCAGCGATTGATACCTTGTTTCTCATTTAATCAATCTCTGCTTTTTTGTTCCAGTTGCGTGAGCAACAAAGGGGTTGTTCCACATGATATGTGTTAATTCATTTATAAAGAAATGGGGAAAGTTAGTCTCGCATTGAACTCCTGTTTGCTACTCGATTTCGATTCTGTCAATTCTCGTCTTAGTCAAAGCCTGTATCCTCTCAAACTCTGACACTTCACCGTAGCTAACCAATGTTACTGCGGTCCCATCTCTTCCCACTCTTGCCGTTCGCCCTATTCTGTGAAAGTACATCAACGAGTCGAACGGCACATCATAGTTCAAGATGTGCGTAATGCCCTCGATATCCAATCCTCTTGCTGCGACGTCAGTAGCCACCAACAACTGAATGCGGTAATCTCTGAAAGCTTCAACTATTGCTTCTCTCTGCGCTTGGCTCAAATCCGCGTGTATCGCCTCCGCGTTGTAGCCGCAACGGCGCAATTTGTCGCTGAGGTGAGCTGTTCCAAGTCTGGTTCGACAGAACACAATGGCTCGTCTGATGTTTTCTCTATCTATCAGTCTGCGCAACACATCAAATTTGTCCCGTGGGTTCACCACGGTGTAGAGTTGGGTTATCTGTGGAAGCGCTATTTCGTCTTTGCTCACAAGTATTTTTTCGGGTTCAGTCATGTATCTATGAGAAATTCCCATAACCGACGAGTCAATGGTAGCGGAGAAGAGACTGATTTGGCGATTCATCGGCACTTTGCCGAGTATGTAATCGATGTCGTCTCTGAAACCCATGTCAAGCATCCTGTCGGCCTCATCCAACACAACAACCTTCACAGTGTTCAACCTGAGCGTTCCTCGTTTCAAATGATCTATCACTCGCCCAGGCGTACCCACAACCACTTGGACTCCCCGTTGTAGGGCAAATATCTGTTTTTGAATCGGCTCGCCTCCGTAGATGGCTATCGCCCTTAACGGTGTGTACTTACCGAAGTCGTTGATGTGATCAGCAACTTGTAGTGCCAGTTCGCGAGTGGGCACCAGCACTAGGCCCTGAACGTGCTTGTCGTTGCGTTGCAGCCGTTCAAGCATGGGGACGCCGAATGCAGCTGTCTTTCCCGTTCCAGTCTGCGCCTGTCCGATTACGTCTTTTCCTTCTAGAAGCGGGATAATAGCTTGCGCTTGTATTGGGAAGAGTTCTTCAAACTTTAGTTCTTTTATGCCCCTTTGAACTTCTGGACTAAGGGGTAAGTCCTCAAAACGTTGTAATATTTGCATATTTTTTCCTCCTTACATCACAAAATTACCATGATCAAAAAGAGATTTTCAGAACCTCTTTAGTCAACATGAATCTCGTGATAAACACCACACATACGGTGTCATCATATAAAAAGGTTTCTTGTGCAACGCAATAGGATTATGCAGGTGGACGCCATTTCATTCTTGTATCGTGAGGTAACCCTTATTTCTTAACCACGCTGTTTCATTTCTTCTGTATCGCCAGCAGATGTCGCCTCGAACATTCGACTGAAAATCCCAAGGAGAAACTAGGACGATGTCTCCCACACGGATCCAGACCCTTCTCTTCAATTTTCCACGAATTCGACAAAGACGTTCATTGCCATCTTGGCACTTTACCATGATTCGGTCAAAGCCCAACAATTTCACGGCGATTCCCAGCACGTCATTAGCAACTGGTAACTGAAGTCGCCCCATGTCGTCTTCGCTGACAACTTTTCGTTTACCCATTTCTTGTCACCTTTGAATTGAAGTAAGTGTTGCCGCCATTTCAGTATCTACCAGAAAAACCATGTTTTTCTGTGCCTTAGTCATGGGGCGAGCGGCTGAGCCGAACCTTGATACGCCGCGACTTATTTGGTTATGATGCCCTGAGCATCGTACCCCAACCTGCTTTTCATCCTCCGAAATCCAAACGACACGAGCTACTCTGCTGCACTGTGGACATTTCAATGAGTCGCCTATGTTAACTATCTCTTGCTCCCCCTCTCTTCTTGCTGTCCCCGTATGTTTTTCTTCTCGTTACCTTCCTCTGTGAACAATGAAATCGTGTTGATGATTTGCATTTCCTACAGTTAGTAACTATACCCGCTCTTAGACTACACAATCTCTTTTACCTCTTTGATACAATCTAGAAAAGGATTCAATTACTCAGTAGGACAAACCTACAGGATAATAGAAGACTTTTCAGAAATAGTGGGAGATAGACTCTTATAAAGAGCATGGTATAGCTTCAGGCAGTTGGCTCGTTGCCGCTAGTTCATATACGTTTTTATAAACGTTGAACGTTATCTATGCTTCTCACTGGTTAGTATCATGTGGCGATTGAGTCCATGACCAACTGGGAAGACTTCCTCTCTAAAAGCCCGATCGACTGGCTGCTTGAAAAAGAAGACCCTTCTATTCGCTACTTCACATTACTGGACCTTCTTGACAAGGAGGAAACCGACACCGAAGTCAAAAAGGCAAGAGCAGCAATCCCTAATTCCAGAGTTGTCTCGAAAATCCTCTTAAAACAACAACCCGAAGGCTACTGGGAAAGCCGAGAAAGCCCATATCATCCAAAATACAAGTCGACATACTGGCAAATCATGACGCTAGGACAATTGGGCATAGACAAAACAGATAAGAGAGTTCAAAAAGCCTGCGAATTCGTCTTCAACCTGCAATTACCCGAGGGCGGATTCTCATCCTACACCAGAGAAAGAGCACTACAAGAATACGAATGGATGCGAACTAGAACCCATCTGAAGCAAAAACTGCAGCCAGAACCAGAAACATGGGCGCAATTGCTGGTAACAGAACACCAATACTCCTGCTTGACTGGAAACATATGTGCAGCTATGTTGCGAATGGGCTACGTAGCAGACTCCAGACTCAAAAAAGCGCTAAACTGGCTCGTCAAAATACAAAACAGAGATGGCGGATGGCTCTGCCCATACTGGAAAGCCCACATCAAAGACACACACAGCTGCTTCTACGGAACAATATGCCCACTTGAAGCTTTCTCAGAGGTCCCACAAGGCCAGCGCACACGAGAAATGAAAAAAACAATCGAAAAAGGCGCCGAATTCCTGCTCATGCACCGCCTGCATAAGGCTGACCATCACGGCTACAAAATAATCAATCGGCAATGGCTGAAACTCAGTTTCCCATGGTTCTATGGATATCACATTTTAAGAGGACTGCTAGTTCTAACAAAACTGGGATATACCGGAGACGAACGCCTAACAGACGCCGTGGAACTCCTACTGCAAAAGCGCTGCCCTGATGGAACATGGCTTCTTGAAGGCGCTCCGACGGGGCGTATGCAAACAAACATTGAAACCATGGGAAAACCAAGCAAATGGGTAACGCTAAACGCGCTAAGAGTGATCAAGCGTCTTCACGAAACAGGCAACAAACAGTTACAAGAAGTATTGACCAAGTATAAAGAAAGGAATGGAAAAAAATGAGCACCCAAAAGCAGGGTTTTGAGGAAACCCTTCTAGAAAACGTGGTCCTGAAAGAAATCTGCGCTGGTTGTGCCGCCTGCGTACTTGTCTGTCCCTACGGCTGCCTCGAATATTTCGAAGAGAAGCCAAACTTGATCAAGAAGTGCGAGACGTGCGGCATATGCCCACGAGTGTGCCCTCGCTTTGAATTTTCTCAAACAGCTCTAGAAAAAATGGTTTTTGAAAGAGAGCGCAGGTCTGACGAAGAGTTTGGAATACATCGGCGTATGGCAATAGCACGAGCTACACAAGAGAACGTACGTCAAAGTTGCCAAGACGGCGGCGTTGTCTCCGCTCTCCTTATTCACGCGTTAAATAATGGAATCATCGACTCCGCAATTGTTTCAGCGACGAGTCAAACCAAGCCCCTGTTTCCAATACCGAAGCTTGTTTCAACTCCCCAAGAGGTCTTAGAATGCGCTGGAACGAGGTACACGTACTCCCCGAATCTTCTGGCACTGGGAGAAGCAATCAGACAAAAGAGAAAAAGTCTAGCATTCGTGAGCACACCATGTCAGATACAAGCCACTCGGAAGATTGAGGCGTTCCCCCTGAAAAAATACTCTAACCTAGTCAAATTTACCATCGGACTAATGTGCACGGAAAGCTTCACATACGTTGGGCTGATGCAAAAGCACATTCAAGAAACTCTCGGTGTCAACCTAAATGATGTTGTAAAAATAAACATCAAGGGTAAAGTGTTGGTCACCACCAAAACAGGAGAAATAAAAGCGGTACCTCTGCAAGAAGCCAAGCAGTACACGCGCAAAGGTTGCCTTCCATGTACAGATTTCTCTGCTGAACTTGCTGACATATCTGCAGGCGGATTAGGATTAAGCGGTTGGACATTCATAGTAATCCGCACAGACAAAGGTGAAGAGGTTTTTGACAGCGCCGAGAAAGCAGGAGCCGTACAAGTCCGCCCATTTGATGAAGAGAAAGGCGCCTTAGACCTGTTAATCAAATTGTCCAAGAAGAAGAGAAAGACCGGCTAAAAAGAGTTCATGTAGCAAACACGATTTGGACGTTTTTGTTGGTCCACTGGAAAATGCTTTTTTCCAACTCTTTTCTGAGGTACTCTGTTCTCTCCTGTAACTTTGCCTGCTCGACTTGTAGCGCCTTGTATCTTGAACTTGTGAGCTCATTTTCCTTTTGTAACTCTTTTAGCTGATTTTGAAGAAGTGTGAGTTGGTTTTGGAGTGCTGTTGTGTTGTCTGAGGTTAAGAGTTGTTTTCTCTGAGTAAGAGTTACCTTGCAGTCTTTTTGCAGTTGGTTTAGAGAATCCTTGTTTAGTATGTTGCCGATTTGGTCCTTAGCCTTTCGTATTCGTGTGCTTTTTAGCTTCAGTCTGTTCTGTGCTATGATAGTGTCTAGCCGTTGGAGGACACTCTTCAACACTGAGTATCCGTCTTCCTCAGTCGCCAACGCCATATAGGGGTCGCTGAGGTAGTCACCAAGCTTGGTCATTTCATCAAGCGGAACGGCCACCTCTCCTGTTCTTGCGAGGCTCTGAAGCTTGAAAAAAGGTTTCTGCAAATGACGGAGGCAATACTTGACGTTTTCTCTTAGTTCTTCAATTCTCTGATTTAGCTTCATCAGTTCTTTGAGTTCTGCTTCCTCTTGTATACTTACAGTCTTCTGCCGGGTTTTGGCTATCTCCTGTTCGAGGAATCCCATTCTTTCTTCAGTCGTTCTCTTGTTTTCTTGGCTTTTTTTGGTTTCGTTTATTGTTTGAATGAGTCTGTCAACCAGAGAGTTTGCGTCTTCAGCTGTCTTCACTTTTGAATACTTTGTCGTCAGAAAATCGCGAAGTTCTTTTGTTATGTCGTACAGTCTCTTGAGTGACACATCCAATCTTCGGCGATCAAAAATGAAATACGGTGAAATGTATGGATAAGCTCCGCGCCGAAGCTGCTCCGAGGAAGCAATTGCCTTTTCCAAATCGCCGCAGAACGCGTTAAGTCTCTCGTAGCCTAAACTGTCTGGAACCACGAGCGCCTTGATTGTTTCTGTGAGGTTTTGGGCGAACTTATTGGCGTTTCTTGCAAACCGATATGTTTTCGGATTGTTTTTGTTCAATTCTCCTTCGCTGTTCTCAAAGATTTTTTGACTGCTCTGTACTGTATCGTCTGTTCTTGCCTGGATCTCCTTCAGAACACTTGCTGCCTTATCCTTCAGCGGTCCATGGAGCAAGGCAGCTTCCTGGCGTAGCCATTCTTTTGCACTTGAGAGCTGAATCTGTAACGGCTGCGACATGACTTGACCTTATCTCCAAATAATAGAAATCACTATTTAATCTTCTGTTTGCAAGCCTTTCATGGCCTGTATCCATTCAAAACTGCGATTGCAAGAACAGCAGATGTCATATCCGCTGTTGTTCCTGGATTCAACTTGTGGGCCTTATCATGCAGCTTTTTATCTAAATCTGAGACGCTCTTTCTGCCCTTCTCCGTCGTCAAACCTCCAATCTCAAGTGTTGTTTTTGCCTGACTTGAAACCCATCCTGCCTTTTCTGGTCCAGCTTTCCTATTTATCAACGTATCTGGAACCTCAGATAGAATTTTCAAATAAGTGTGAACCGTCGCAATATTCACATTCTTTGTCTTTTCCAGCTCTTGCTTAAAAAATGGATAACCAAAATCAAAAGTGATATGGAAGTTGCTTGCCCATTCTGCAGAGACAGAATCCCAGGGCGAGGAAATCTCAAACACTTTGAAGAGATTCACTCCTTCTTCAAGGATTTTCTTTCGAGATTTGACATCAGTTACATCGAGCCGAGGAACATTACCAAGCCCTCCAGGTTGAGCCAAAGCTATGGCATCGTAGACGTCCACTGCATCTACAGATGTGGAAGATTCGCAAACACATTTCAGGTATGTCCGAAGCTTGCTCACTGAAAACGATCCGTTCTTTGCTAAAGTCAGTCCAGCAGCAGTTGCTATAGGCATTAGCAGGATGATTGAGCCCAATAGTGTGTTTCCGCCGTGTTGCCAAGCCAAAACATCCTTAACAGCGTTTCTAATAGTTTTCCCAATCCCAACTTGACTGAAAGCTGTTTCCTTCTTGAAAACGCGTACACCTTGCTCCGCAGTCTGCTTAAAGTGTGGCGCCACTGCAACAGCGGAGGCCAGAAAATGCTCGTAGCCTGTCTTTTGAAAGTCAGCGGTTCTGTGAACATTGCCGGGCTTGGGATAAGCGCTCACTTCTAAAAGCATGGCGAGTTGAAGACATTTAGAAACATAGGTGGCAATGTTGCTTGCAGTTTCGTGGGTCATGCAGTTTAGTTTCATTGCGCATCGTATATATGATAGGTATAGAAAATGTTATTAATGTTGTGTAGAAATTTACACAGCAAATCAAAAGTTTACACAGGGCATGTCTGTGAAGCTGTCTACTGTTGATATCGCACTAATGGCTGTCTTTGCGGCTTTGCAAGCTGTTCTGTCATTAATCCCGCTATCATTTACTATAGGTGTCTCTGGCGAAATAACATTAGGCGTTGTAGGTGGAGCTCTCATCGGCATCTTGCTTGGTCCCATAATAGGCGGATCAGCTGTGCTGATAGGTTCGTTAATCGGAGTTTTTCTGAATCCAGCGGGTGCAATCTTCGGTGTTTTCACCATATTTCCTCCGTTTTTTGGAGCAGTCGGTGCAGGTTGCGTGAAGATAAAAAGAGGTTACATCGCAGGAGCGATTATCCTTGTTTCCCTTCTTATTTTCTATGCTCACCCCTTCGGTCGTGAGGCCATCATATATCCTTGGCTTCACATTATTGCTATGGTAATTGCTTTCTCCCCACTCGCACAAAAAGCCGGTTCCACGTTCAGCTCCCCACAACTGGTAAAACCGATTTTTGGTATTACTGTTGCCTCTTTTGTAGGAGTTTTAACCGACCACATAACCGGCAGCGCGTTGGGGATATGGTATTTTTCACCATTTCTGACGCCCGACATATGGTATGGAATAATGTTTGTTTACCCAGTAGAGAGACTCGTTGCATTGATTATAACAGTTATCATCGCTGCACCGCTCTACTCCAGCTTACGAAGAGCCAGACTTCTCGATTTCCTCAGAAAGGACTTAAAATAAGCTGAAACAAAGCCCTTTGTGGTGAGCAATTTTGAACGTGGATGTACACCCTTATGTAGTGTTTCTTCCAACCGAACAAAAAAGCAGAATGTTAATAGCGATTTTTGGTTCCAAAGCCGCTGATGGTATTCTACGATTCTCGCTCAATCAAGGTGTTTCAAACAAAATCTATCAAAAAGATTTGATGAGAAAACTCAATTTCTCTAACAAGACAATCATCGAAAGCTTGAAGTCGTTAACAAAGCTTGGAGTTTTAACAGAAGATATGGAGAAAGTTGAGAAAGAAGGACGTATCATATGGGTTAAGGCCTATCAACTGTCAGACCTAGGAAAGTGGTTTGCTTTGTTACTTGCGGAAGAGAAAGATCTGTCTGAAAAGGAGAAGGCAGAAATATTGAAAAACATTTTTAGAAAATACGTACAATGGGTGAAGAATCTTTCAGAAAATCTACACCTGAACAAGGAAACCTTGGAAAAAATCTTCAAAGAAGAAATGAAATAGCAGATGGACTGGGTATGCATTTTTCATAACCCAGTTGCGTGCAGAGCACCATGGAGTTGTTAGAAGTGTGCATTACTTTCAAAATTGCGGTCAAAGAAAATTCAAGTTATAGGATACTTGAAACTTGGGATTCTTCTAAGGGCTAAGAGTAGTGGAACGCCGACTAGAAGTGAGACTATAACCACTTGGGCATCTTCTATGTAGGAGGAGATTGCCCCTGTCACAAATACATCGAGGACTATGTCGTCAGTCATGGCGAAGAGAGTGTACAATCCTACTGGGATTAGCATGAAGACTCGAGTTAAGGCGTCGGTTACCGTACCAATGAATGATATGGGAACAGAAATGGGCAAGCGCCCGACATTCTCATAGAGTTTTTTGCTTAATTTTGCTACCGGGTATATGAGAACAAAGGCTAGAATTATGTCGAGAATGGTCCATAGGGGGAGCCACCTGCCTAATGGATGGACGAAGTAAGCCGTTAACATAACCCCGTACATGATCATGACTGGTTTCCACTTTCCTTTAGCCAGAAAGCCCGAGGCCATAACTCCTAATGGTTCTGCCACTATCCCGAACATCCAAAAGTCAACAGGCTTAATCATCCTACCAACGATGCTGCCAATAATAGCAGCGGAGAAGCCTGCCCACGGCCCCAAAACCAACCCTTCAATTGGTACCAAATAGATTGCCCAATTTCGCCATAGGCCAAACGAAAGAAAATAAAGCACGGCGTGAAGAGCTGCAAAAACAGATGTTAAAGCAATTGTTCGGCTTGAAAGTTTCAATGCTCAGGCATCCTTATGTAATTTCTTAGATTGCTGTGTAATCTTATACACAACGTTTTAAGATTTTCTGTGCCGCTCATTTTTTCTCCAGTTTTTCAACGCATGAGCCAAGGTCTTCACAGTTTCTTCTGAATAGTTTTGGGGGTATCCAAACACAACGTGCTCAATCTTCGATTTAGATAGCACCGAGAGATACTTCCCAAGCTCGGTTAAGGGTTTACAGATGGAAAACAACTCAACGGTTTCATCTGGTATTTGGTCCATCACTTTTGCTAGGGTTGTGCCCGAGTCCAATCTTCTCTTTGCCTCAGCAATTTTATCGCGGAGGCCCAAGCTTTCTAAAACAGCTTCGGACGCTCCGAGAGCTACAATGGCACTGGAGACTCGCACAAGGTTGAAAATCTTTGGGTCAAAGTCCTGGTAAACATAGGAAGAAGAAAAAATGCCGAATTGGAAGTCTTTCCTCTTCACATGTCCAACCTTATCCACAGCCCATTCTATCGTGTTTGGGTGTGCATAGTTTAAGAGAACTCCATCGAAGAACTTGGATATTTCTAGCGTTTTTGGTCCTTGGGCACCTAACCATATTCTGCATCTTACTCTGTTCTTCCGAAGTATTTTCTCTATTTGATTCTTTGCGGTTAAGAGGTAGCTTATGACACCATCTGGATGGTACAGGTGGATTCCCACGCTTTTTAGCAAGTTTCTGTCGCCTGGTCCTATGCAAAGCTCAAATCTTTCCCCGTAGCCTTCAAACAGAGTTGAGACACTGTTAGCTATCTGAGCAGGAGTGTGAAGGAATACGCTAAGCAAACCTAAGCCAATCTGTATTTTCTTGGTGCTTGCGGCAACGGCGGAAGCAACGGCTGAGGCGTATAATTGCACCGGGGCATCAGGAACCCACACGCAATCGATAACCAGTCTTTCCGCCTCAACACACTTTCCAACGATATCAGACACGGTTTCATTAGCATTTACAGCCAATCCAAACTTCAAGAAAATCCACTCCAAGCCTGTCCTAGTTTCATTATGGCTTCTTCAAGGTTCACGCCATAAGGAGGGCCAAAGACCACCTCGTGGATGCCTAATCTCTCGAGGGAATGAAAGGTTTCACAGATTTGTTTGGCACTTCCGTGAACCGCAACCTCATTTATCAAATCACTAGTGACACGTAGGGCCGCCTTTTCGATACCAGATTGTTGGCAAACTGTCCTGATTTCACCAATTCGGTTAAGGTTGAGTTCAGCCATTTTCAGGACTTTATTCGGCGTATCGGCTAGAACAAAGGCAACTGTGCGCTTGACAAGGTTCAGGTCTGACTGCTTCTCAATCAGGATTGTTGGAACCCATACTACATAATGGAAACTTCGTGTCGATTCTTGGCTCTTTTCAACGCTGTTTCTAACCAGTCTAATTGCTTTTTCAAGGTAGGTTCTGGGTCCGCTCAGGATAATCCCGTCAGCTATCTCTCCAGCCAGTTTCAAAAGTTTGGGTCCGCGTACGCCAAAGAATATTGGAATTTTGCTTTCTAAGATGTGTCTTGTGTAGTAATTTTCAAGAGCGAAGGATTCACTCTTGAACAACAATTTTTCGCCTTTCCAAATTTTCCTTAGCAGCATTACAGCGTCGCGCAATACGTTCTTATGATTCTTGACAGTGATTCCGAGTCTTGCGAGGTCCTGAAGTCCGCCTATGCCTAATCCAAGTCTGAAACGCATGTCGCCGCCGACTTCGGTGAGGCTGACAGAAGCTCTCGCAATGGTAGAGATGTTCATCAGCAAAGGACTAGTAATGCCGATGCCCACGTTCACTTTTGGGTATTTAAGCAAAATAATTGATGCAACGGTGAAAACATCGTGGCGCAGACCAATATCGTCACCGATCCACACATTTCTCAAACCCGCTTCTTGCGCAAGTTTTATCACCTTTAAGATTAGCTTCAGTTGCATTCCACTGGTTACGCCAATGTCAACCTGCACGAGACACGCCTCACGAAAAACGTATCAGAAAGAAAATACATGAATTCTTCTCAAAAGGCTTTGGGAAAAACTACATGAAGGCACGTGAAGGCGATCTTATTGAAACCTTTGACGGAAACATATTCGACGTTAAAGGAATAGTTCATCCACGTGACAGAATAATCGCCTTTATTCGTTTCACTCCAGACTCAAAAGGCGAGAGGAAACGAGGCAATGTTCGCTACAAGAAGGTCTATCCTCTTAACGAACGCTACAAATTGCTGCAACAAGAGTTTCCGCAATACTTGGTTTTTGACTCGGTTTTCGGCGAGCAGTTGTGCGAGGTGCCAGCTGAAATCGTGAAGAAACACTATGAACCAGTCAAATATCTCAGCAAACTACGGCACAAACATGGTCTTCAAGAGTTGGAGAAGCAAACACTTGGGTTTGCGCAGCTGTTGAAAAGAAAGGCAGATGCCAAATGGGAGTCATTAGGTGTTTCGGGTTCACTTCTTGTTGGGCTGCAAACATCCGCCTCCGACATTGACCTCATAGTTTATGGTTCGGACGACTGTAGGAGCGTCCATGGTGCCCTAAGATCTTTGATTCGCAGCGAAGATAACCGTGTGAAATCATATAATCGGCGTCAATTGGGACCGTTGTTCGATTTTCGTTCGAAAGACACCGATATGGAATTCGAAGATTTTGTTCGAACAGAGCCCCGAAAGGTTTTGCAGGGAAAATTCCACCAGAGAGACTACTTTGTCCGATGCGTGAAAGAATGGAGCGAAATAGATGAGCAGTATGGCTCTGTTCGTTATGAACGAGTTGGAGAGGCCAAGGTAGCTGCGACCGTAGCTGATGATTCACAAATGATCTTCACTCCATGCACCTATCAAATCGAAAATGTAGAAACGCTTGAAGGCGAGAGGGTTGAGCCACTTCGTGAAATTGTTTCTTTCAGAGGAAGATTTTGTGAGCAGGCGAGAAATGGAGAAAGAGTTGTCGCTTGTGGCAAAGTTGAACGCGTGCAGAAACGCGATGAAACGGAATATTTTCGCCTGCTCTTAGGAAACAAGTCTTCAGACAGTATGATTCTAGCGTGATGTACCGTTGGTTTTGCCAGCGGTGAATCGGATTACGTCAGCTTTCCTAAGGTTTGAATCACTTGGTCTACGCTTCTATAGTCCCCGTCAAGCAATTTCTCCAATACTTCAGATGCTCGGACGCGCTCGTCTTTAGTCTTATCGATCAGTTTCCAACCTTGGTGTTGGATAAGTTCTTGTTTCTCACTTGGAAATCTAGCGTCTTCTCTCAGGACTTCTTCTAGTGATTTTAGTCCTATGGATTTGGTGGCCATTGGGAACGCGCCTGTCTGCTTGTACATTTTGAGTCTCCTAGCGTCCTTGTACATTCTTATGAAGTGGAAGCTGACCACAGTCTTTTTGTGGTCTTTGGATGATGCTCTTTCATCGATTCTCTTCAGCTCTTGATCTGTAGGCTGGTAGATGTTGTGCCAGCCTTTCCCGAATAATCTGGAATACAGTATGTCTGAGTGGTAAGCTGGTTCCTCATCTTTTGACAGGTCAATGCTGTGAATCATATTGTGATCGCGCATCATTTCGGCGAAATCAGAACTCAAACGTTGATTCGCGCCTCTGATTTCCAAAGCGATTATGACATCCTTTAGGTCTGCTGAAGACATGAAAGAACGTATCAAGGAGGCATTGTCTTTAGTCGGTTGAAACAAGGATGGAGTCTGCATATGTAGGATTTCTGCTCTCAAAGTTTTGCAGATGATTAGCATTTTTTCGAAGATACTCAATGCTTCTTCTCGCGGTTGGAACTGATATTTGTGAGTCACATCCCGATTGCACCTCACTGAAAACTCAAAATTCGGCGGAACCTGCCTTCTCCAAGATTCCACAGTTCTTAGATTAGGGATTTGATAGAAGGTTGAGTTTACCTCAACAAAATCAAACAGTTTCGAGTACGCAACTAGAGACCGAAGGCCAGGCATCTGGAAGTATGCCCATCCGCCGGTGCCGATCAAATAGTCAACCAATCCGTGAACTGCCTCTTTTCTTGCTGGGTAAATGTAGTTAAATGTTCCCAAACATAAGTTGCTTCCTTTAGGCGTTATTAATTTCACTTTTCTCCCTCTCAAACCATGATTTCATTTCTGGCTTCAGTTTACATGGACGCCTATTTTGCAGACATTGTTTTTTCTGTTGTCCTTTCGTTTCAACTTCCTAGACAGTGGACTCATTTCAACCGTAAGTTAAAAAGGGCAAGAACAACCAGTCAACCTACGAATTCGTAAATGACTGACTGGTGAGTCGATGACTTCGCAGCGTGAGGATTTAAGACAGCTTGTCGACAACGCCTCGAAAATGAGCCTTCAGGAATTCGTGCAGTTGATCGACAGAGTTACTGAGTTGTTGAGCAAGGAAGATGGACTTGTTGGAAATCAGAAGATCACTGGTCGATTAATTGAGGTGCCGCCTGAGGGTGAGGCAATCATCGTCGGTGACCTACACGGAGACTTCGAAAGTCTGACACAAATCTTGAAAAGCACCGATTTTCTGGATAAGGTTCAGCGGGGTAAGCAATCGCTGTTGGTTTTCTTGGGTGACTATGGAGATAGAGGCGTTTACTCACCAGAGGTTTACTATGTTGCTTTGAAGCTGAAGGAGGGGTTTCCAGAAAATGTGGTGCTGATGCGTGGGAACCATGAAGGCCCAGATGACCTCCTCGCGTCTCCTCATGACTTGCCCGATTATCTGCAAAATCGATTTGGTGAAGATTGGTCAATCGCTTATTTGAAGCTGAAAGAGCTTTTCAACCAGTTGTACAACGCAGTCATTATTCGAGAACGATTTGTAATGCTGCACGGCGGCGTGCCCAGTCAAGCAAAATCATTAGACGATCTGACATACGCACATCTTAAGCATCCTCATGAAAGCCATCTTGAGGAAATTCTTTGGAGCGACCCTGAAGAAGGCATCAAGGGAACCTATCCATCGCCTCGAGGCGCGGGAAAACTCTTCGGACCCGACATAACTACGCGCTTTCTCGAAATGCTCAATGTCAACGTCTTGATTAGAGGGCATCAACCTGCTGATGAGGGATTCAAAATAAATCACAATGGTCGAATCTTAACGTTGTTTTCAAGGAAAGGTGAACCATATCTTAACAGTCATGGTGCGTATTTGCAGTTCGAGTTATCGAGTCAGGTTGCCGACGTGTTTCAACTTCAACAGTTCGTGAAGGTGTTGTGAAGAGGTGAGTAATCATATCTTTTAGCGCATCTTTCTGCTGCATCCTAACCTGTTTCTGCGGAGTCCTATGATAATAGCAGTACACAGGGTTGCCTGCGCAGAAATGTTGGACATCAAAATCTGAAATCTCTCCGTCCATACCTTCCTCTAACATTCTGCGGCAAATTTTTCTACCCTCGATGTTGGAGAGGTATTGGCAACGCATTGTCGACCACGACTTGTAGTGCTGTTAAACAGTCATACAGTATGTCTTTTTTCAGACATATAGAAGATAAAATATGCTGTACGTCTCATATAAGTATTTCTTAAAGCATAACAGAGCATACCGTGACTATACCCAAATCGTTCAACAACAAACAAACTCTAAAGGCAACCACCACCAAATAATCCATACAATAGACACTGTGGAAGTGAAAAGACTGTGAAAATCGGCATAATCACTAGGAACCAAGACGCTTGGTGCTCCACACAATTACAACAAGCTCTGCAAAAACTGAACGTTGTTCCCGTGAGTTACAGCTTTTCACAATTGACTGCAAGAGTCAAAGTGAAGCCAGAGGTCATTTTAGACGGAACAAACATACTAGACGCCCTAGACGCCTTAATAATACGCCCGATTGGACGGGGCTCTTTGGAAGAAATCATTTATAGAATGGACTTGCTCCACAGGCTACAACACCTCGGCATGTTCATCGTCAATCCGCCCTTGTCGATTGAGCGTTCAGTTGACAAATACTATACGCTTGCGCTCATGGAGGAGCAAGGATTACCCGTTCCGCCTACAGTTGTCTGCGAAAAACCTGAAGAAGCAGTGAAGGCGTTTCATGAATTAGGGGGCGACATAGTGATCAAGCCCTTGTTTGGCTCGCGTGGAATCGGGTCAACCCGCGTGTCTGATCCGGATGTTGCTGAAAGACTGTTTAGAGCCATTGTTTTTTATCACGGCGTTCTCTACGTTCAGAAGTTCATTCCGCATGGTGGCTCTGACATACGCGCTTTTGTTGTGGGAGACAGAGTGATTGCGGCAATGCATAGGGTGATGCCTTCGAGCTGGAAGACCAATGTCAGTTTAGGAGCCAAACCCGTTGCTTTAAAACCCAGCGAAGAGGTGGAAAAGTTAGCCGTTAGAGCGACAGAGGTAATAGGCTGTAAGATTGCGGGTGTGGACATACTTGAAAGCGAAGAGGGGCCGGTCATTATCGAGCTTAACAGTCAACCAGGATGGAGAGGGTTGCAGTCTGTTGCCAAAGTAAATATTGCTGAGGAAATAGCACGCTTTGTTGTCTCCTCACTAAGAGACTAGTTCGGGAGCAGGTTCAGTTTGGTTAAGGTCGAAGTTTCGCGGATTGATATTTCCTCTCACAAGCTTGAACGTCGCATGGACTTCGTTGCAGAGGAGAAGCCGATGCACCTTTTCATCAACAATCGCCACTATGTGACGATTTTCTGCTCTCCAACATTACTGAAGGAGTTGGCGGTGGGCTATCTGCTCTCGGAAGGCGTCCTGAAGTCGGTTGACGAAATCGGTGAAATCCGATTGCTGCGGGGCGGAAAATGTCAAGTGCAGCTCAAGCAAGGAGTTAATGCTGAAAAACGAATCATAGCTTCGCAACCCTTTACAAGGCTGGTTCTTAGTGCCTGCGGCGCCCCACACTATTGGCCACTGTCAAAACTCATAGACAGACTGAACCTGCAAAAGCTACCAAAAGACTTCAAGGTTAACGCAGAAACCATCTCTGAATCGGTTAGGCGATTGAACACGTTGGCAGAAACGTTTCGCAAGACAGGTGGAGTACACGTTGCAGCGTTGTATTCAGCTGAAGGCGAGTTGTTAACGTTTGCGGAGGATGTTGGACGACACAACGCAGTCGACAAGGTAATAGGCGTTTACGCTCTGAAGAGGGGTGATTTTTCCCGATGTTTCCTTGCTTCTAGTGGTCGCCTTACAGGAGATATAGTGTTGAAGGCGGCTAGAATGCACATCCCTATTGTGGCTTCATTAGCGGCCGCTGTTGATTCTGGGATAGAAGTGTCTAAACGGACCAGACTGACTCTGATCGGTTTTGTTCGGGGACAGCGGATGAATGTATTCACGTTTCCCGAACGAGTCATAATCAATAGATAGGAACTCATTCAGATCAAGAAAATCGAGATCAGTTCAAAAGAGTTAAAGCCTAACTGAACTCTAAATCGTTCGGGAACAAGACAAAAAGAGGGTCTACTGATGGAGGAGTTTGAGGAGAAGTTCATTAAGCCAATCGTCAATGCTTCCTATCCTGGAACTTTGGCGGCTCTAAACCTGACAGTTTTGCAAGTCACTGGTCTGAGCGGTGCGGAACAGACCCCTCTTTCACTGAAATTCGCTCTATTGCTGGGGGCTACGACGTTTCTTTTGTCCGCGTTTTCGATTTTCTTTTACAGTATTTATCCGACTCGTAAGAAGCTTTGGACGAGTACTGCCATAATGTTTCTTATTGGTCTTTTCTGCTCCATCGTATCGGTGATGTTGTTGTTCATCATCTGAAATGAGGGCATGTTGCATTGTCTGATGCATGGATGGGGATGGCGGAAATAACACAGCTGTCTTAGTATGATGCAGGAATCGTGTGGGTTTGTGAAAATGAGGATGCTGGGCAGACGGGGCGCAAGTTTTAATTGACTACTCTTGCAATAGACAATTGAAATTGATGGTGATGTATGATGTCGGCTGAAGACGTTGTTATGGAGATTAAGAAGCCGCATTTCACGGTTAGGCTTCATGAAAGATCGTTGGAAGTGGATTTGAATGAGGGTGTTAGGAAGGAGTTGGAGGATGTTTTGGAGGCTAAGCATGTGCTTCGGGAGAGTTTGGGTTTTCTCTTTCAGACGATTGTTCCTCTGGATGTTGATTTGAAGGATATAGATTCTGTGAAAGTGGATAAGAAGGGTCAGGTGAAGGTGACAATTCCCTCCAGAAGAGACATTACTATACCGCTTAAGCCTAATGAGTCTAAGCGCTTGGTTGAGAAAATGAATGAATTAATCGCTCTGGAAAAGGAGAGGGTTTTGCGGGACGAGGAGGAGTCGAAGAAGACTAGGCGGGCTCTTGAGTCGAAAATTTCAGCTGCAAAGGCTGGTGCAGAATCGTTAGAAAGGATGGGGCGTTGAGCACAAGAAACCGATTGCGAAGTACAGATTATTTAAGTCTGTTTTTGTGATCGAACAACGAGTGTCAAGTTGTTCGCATTGTGGATACGGCACCTAAGATAATTGCTCTGACGATGAGTGAAACGCCGAGGAGCATTATTATTGCTGACCAGAATACGAACCATGTGGTCATTGCTGTCCATATCATTGCTGTTCGTATGGTGGATTCGATTAGTAGCCTGCGGATGAGGTAGCCGGCGCCTATCCAGAAGACGAGGTTTGACACGGATTCTGCTTTTTTGTTCCAAGGTGAGCCGGCGAAGAATCTGAGTGCTAAGATGACGATTTGGAAGAATCCGATCGCATAGCTAAGTTGTTCCACGGCTCGAAAGACTATTTGATGTAGCAGGGGACTGTGGGGGGCAAAGAAGTAGACTGCCGTGTTGGGAAGCCGTTCTAGACCGAAGTCGTTGATGAAGTCTACGGTTCTGTCAAATAGGTTCGGTGTTATGACGAAGATGACGCCGATGAGGAGAAAGAAGAAGCCTGCGGAAATTGCGCTGAATATTCCTTCCCTGTATCTTCTTGGGATTCCCCCATAGGTTTCGTTCAATGCTTTCACCTTAGATGCTGTATTCTATGCAACAGCATATAACGTTTGTTTTTGTTGTAGGCGGGTGTATGTTTTAAATACCAAAGAGTTCAACTAATGGAATGGAATAGAGCCAAGGTGAAAGCGCATGTCATATTGTCCGAAGTGTGGTTCAAAGGTTCGTGAAGCGATGAATTTCTGTCCGAAATGTGGCACTGGATTGAAAGCTGCGGCGCCTCCCACTGTGACGCCAGCTCCCGCTGCTCCAGCGGCGCCTGCGCCCGTTCCGGCACCTTACAGAGCTGAGAAGTCTGAGAGAGGGGAGAAACAAGAGAAGCAAGAGAAGGGAATGCGGAGTGAGAAGGAAGAGAAGCGTGAAAAGCAGGAGAAGGAGGAGAAGGGTGAACGCCGTGAGATGCGGCAGCTTTCGTATGTTGGTCCGCTTATCGGAGGTTTGTTTTTAGTTCTGGTTGGTTTCTTTCT
>Ga0315268_10002322_pt1 | contig 21553 bp, 18 predicted proteins | sample C1_top_MG_FD_204535 | JGI IMG/M metagenome (GOLD analysis project Ga0315268, IMG submission 204535) | Sediment microbial communities from Yellowstone Lake, YNP, Wyoming, USA - C1_top | ecosystem: Environmental > Aquatic > Freshwater > Lake > Sediment | place: USA: Wyoming | collected 2017-08-01 | reverse complement strand
ACCTTCGCTTTTATGTACGACAATGAATGCCATCGACGGTTTAAGATAATTTTCATTTTATTCTGGGGTATCCAATCAATATTTATTTTTAATAGTATTTATTCCGACAACAGTATGGTTCGTGAGATGGTAACTGAAGGTGCGTGGATATTTGGCGAGCAGGGAGGATATGCCATGATTGCTATGGTTTTGCCCTTACTATTTTGGCGTTCACTCAAAGAAGGCGGAGCCTTAAAACTGGTTCTATTCTTTTTTTGTGTTTTTATGTTAGTCACCATTTCCATCACATCATTCGCTACGCCTCTGGGAATGATACTATTGAGCATTCCACTAAGTTTGCTACTACTTATTGTGTTTCTTGGCGCTAGGCGGGGTCGTGTTCACGTTATAATAATTACTTTGATAATTATTTCAATATCCTTATTTGCTTACAGATTTACTCGTGATAACCCTCTCCTTGTCCAGGCTTATTACAGGTTAGACAATTTCCTAGAAGATCCGACGTCTGGTGGGTATTCAGGAGGGGATATCGAAGGATCCCGCTGGCTTCTGGCTGAAATTTCCCTACAAAGCTTTCAGGAGGATCCATTCTTTGGTATGGGGGGCGGGAGCACCCGTACCAGTCAACTTGTAGGTGGGCATTCGTCCTTATTGGATTCTTTAGGAGCTTATGGCTTGCTTGGTGGTGGAGGGGCATTCTGTGGCATGATTTTGTTTATGTTTAAAGCTTCAGTCATTCGTTTTCACCGAGAACGCAACTGGGAAACCTTGTTGGTCGTAGTTTCCTGCATTCTTCTGTTGGTCGGTGGCATTATTAATCCCTACTGGGAAGGGTTTCAGCCTTATTGCGTTCTTCTAATGACTCGGCCTTTGTTCGGAAAAAGCTTGGCACGTCAACAAATTTTTCCAAAATTGGATTCAGAAGACTTGTTGTGAAAGCTACCCCAATGTATACCGTGGTTATCTGTTCCTGCGATATCCATCTTGATGCGTTGCCACCACTATTTACGCTGTTCAGCCGCTATTGGCCGAATCTGAAGGGTGTGCCGATTGTACTTAATACGGAAACCGCCACATACCAGCACGATGGGTTTGATGTCGTCTTCCCCCAACTTTTCACGGACCATCCCTGTCCCTCCTCGGTCCCTTGGTCCAGGCGCTTACGAGAGACTTTGGTGCACGCGGTTCATACCGATTTGGTGCTGATCTATCTGGATGATTTTTACCTGCGAAGTCCCGTTAATACAGAGCGTCTAGAAATCTGCCTAAGATACATTGAAAACAAGAAAAATATTGCGAATATTCAACTATATACCTGCCCTCTCCCCTATACCTCGACAAAAGAATACCCTTGGCTGGTAAAGAGGGAAAAAAAATCCCCTTACCTGTTCAGTTTGCAGGCCGGTTTGTGGCGCAAGGGCCGTCTCCTCCACTTTCTGCGCGATCATGAAAGCCCTTGGTATTTCGAACGCTGGGGAACGATTCGGGGCCGTCGGTACCCGGATGATTTTTATGCTTTGATGACAGTTGATGGGCATCAGGCAATTTTCGATTATTGGCCTTCAATGCAAGGTTTAAGTAACAGTTTATGGCTCCCAAAAACACGAGAGTTGTTTATAAAAGAAGGCATTAAGTTTGATCTTTCCATCCGCGGTGTTATGCCTCTCGATTGGAAACCTCCACATAAACATAGAAATTGGTTCAAGACTGCTTGGAATATCTTTCGGTCATTGCGTCCCTGATTAAGCAGCGTATCGGGAAATTATATGCCTCCCCAACCGTTAGGGTCGTCTTGGGTATGGCGGGCGGCAATCTGCTGGCGACGCTGATCGGGATTCTCGGTTCACTGGTGCAAGCTCGTTACGTTACCCCCGCCGACCTTGGATACTTCCGCGGGTTCTCTATCGCCACGGGATATGCATTCTTTTTTCATCTTGGGATACTGGATGTGCTACAGAGGCTCTACCCCTACCATATTGGCCGGAAGGAAAATGGCCGGGCATTAGCTGTCGCTGAGGTTTCGCAATCTTGGATGGTGCTGGTTACAATCGTAGTGTCAGGGTGTTTTTTTGTTTTGGCGGTGCTTTCCCTGGCAAGTGGCAACTGGCGCGCCATGTTGGGATGGCTGGTTCAGGCCGTTGCTATGTCCGGTTTTATTTACGGAGGTTATCTGGGAGCGACCTATCGTTCCGGGCACGATTTTGTTTCGATTTCCAAGGGGTCGGTTTTTTCGAGCATATTCGGCCTGTTTATCTTGCCAATGTTTTTAGTTTGGCCGTATGTTGCCTTGGCAGTGCGCAGCTGTGCAGGCAGTTTGTTGAGTCTAGTGTATCTTCATGTGAATCGTCCACTTCGAATACCTTGGCGTTTCTCATGGAGAGAATGGTTTACTCTATTAAAACAAGGTTTTCCAATTTTTGTGGCTTCGTATGGTGCCGGTACGCTCTGGTCGGTTGTAGAGGCATCAATAATATTAAAAAAGCTTGGAACCGTATCGCTAGGCCTCTGGTCTCTAAGTTTCATGATACTTGAGATGGCAAACAAAGTTCCACAATCAGTTATTGCAGTTTATACTCCACGAATTATGGAAAGTATAGGCCGTACCGGTAGTGTTGCAGAGTGTTTGCGAGTTTTTGTGAAGCCGATGGCATGGGGTGTTCCAGTAACGTTTATAATGGTGCTTGGAAGTTATGGGGTGCTTCCCTTTGTTGTACCAATTTTAATGCCAAAATATATTGCGGCAATTCCAGCTATGTGTCTGATGCTACTGACCCTACCACTAATTATTCTTGAGATGCCATATTCATTGCAGGTTGCACTGGGTAAAATCTCCCAGCAGAATATCTCCGTGTACTTTGGCTTGGGCAGTTTTTTGGTACTTGCCTTCATTGCGGAAAAAATCGGAATGGGGTTGACCGGTGTCGTTGGAGCATCATTATTAGGAAGGTTTTTCAGAATTTTGACAACGTATTACTTTGTTTATAACCATTGGGTGGCTGAAAAATCCAACGGTCCAAAAACCAACTGAATAATGATAAATAAATATGTTAACTCTCTGTTGATGAACCAATCGGTCAGGAAATTGTTTCAGTATGCAGAAGCATGTAAGTACCTCGATAGGCGAGTATGGTCACACGAATCTGGAAATCAGCGCATCTATGAGATGGTTGTTTCATCTGATCCGCACGCTATCGGCAAGTTGGGTTCGGTAGAACTTGGGGCATTGCGTAAATATCTCGATACACGTGATCTCGGCGGTGCCGTTGAACTTACTGAAATTCATCGACAAGTTCTTTTTACGAACGCGGGTGTATTCCCAAACACCTATGAAACACTTGAAAGGTATGCACACCTGATTATTAAAGAAGTATTGCCGGAAATTTCTGGCATGGTTGTCTGGTTTAATATTGGTGAAGCTAATATTGTTAAGAGTTACTGCAGCAACTACACTTTGATTCGCTTAGGGAGTTTATCATCTTATCTGTGGAGTTTTCCTTGGACGAAAAGTTTGGCTGGAAAAAAAGTTCTGGTAGTTCACCCTTTTGTTGAAACGATTCGTCAGCAGTATTCTAAAAGATCGCATCTCTGGCCGAACAATCCTGAAATACTGCCGGACTTTGATCTTGATACCCTGCATGTTCCTATGTCACCGGCGTTGGTTCCTCCAAAACATAAAGATTGGTTTAAATCTTTGGACATATTGAAAGACGTAATGTCTAGTAAAAATTTTGATGTGGCATTGATTGGTGCTGGTGCCTATTCTCTACCACTTGTAGTTCATGCGAAAAAACTTGGGAGAAAAGGGATTCATACTGGTGGAGAAACGCAATTTTTCTTTGGTATAAAGGGTGGACGATGGGATAAGAATCCATTTTATAGCAAATATTACAACGAACACTGGATCAGGACATTGCCTGAAGAATCTCCTCCAAACAACATCATCGTAGAAGACGGATGCTACTGGTGATGTGTTGAAAACTTAAATATCATGAATATCGGAATTGTAACAACGTGGGCCGAAACAGGCGCTGGGCATGTTTCAAGGGCATATCAACAAGCATTTGAAGGGGAGCATGTAGTCTATATCTATGCTCGTGGAGCACAGTCGACTAGGAATGATCCCTTATGGGATCTACCAAATGTAACATGGGCGCCTTATCACCCCTGTTCTACTGGGATATTTGAAAAGCATTTCGCCAAATGGGTTAAGCGTTATTCCATTGATGCCCTACTTTTTAATGAGCAGCGTTACTGGCGCACTGTTGTCGTGGCACGTAAACTCGGGGTGTTGATTGGGGCTTATGTCGATTATTATACTGCCGACACGGTTGGTTTTTTTAATTTGTACGACTTCTTGATATCTAATACTAAACGACACTACATGGTTTTTAAAGATCACCCCCAATCCTGTTACTGCCCTTGGGGGACCCAGTTGCATATATATAAGCCCCAACCTCCTAAGAAAACCAGACCGGTTACATTTATTATCAGTGCTGGGATGTCCGGAGCCTATGCCCGCACCCAATCTTGGATGGACCGTAAAGGAGTGGGCTTGTCGATGCGGGTGTTCCAACGAGTACACGGAGACTCCAGGCTGATTGTTCTCAGTCAAATCCCACTATCCGAATGTCCTTATGATTGGCAACAAGCGGTAATCAATGATCGGCGAATTGATTTTCTGGTCGGCACATTTAATCCTGTTCCTTACACGCTCGGCGACGTATATGTCTATCCTTCTCGCCTTGATGGTATTGGGCTGACCCTACCCGAAGCACTAAGTTGCGGATTGCCAGCAATAACAACCAATTGTCCACCGATGAATGAGTTTGTAGAAGATGGTAGGAGTGGAAAGCTAATCGATGTTACAGAATTCCACAGTCGTCCGGACGGGTATTACTGGGCGGAAGCAATCTGTGATGAAGAGAGCCTATATAATGCTTTCCAGTATTATGTTCATCATCCCGATATTGTATTATCTCAAGGTGCTAATGCGCGATTACTTGCTGAAGAGAAACTTTCTTGGGAAATAAATTCCGCCTTTCTTTCGGAATGGATACGCAAGCAGGTCAAGTTAACTCAACGAACAGGTGTTGATCTAAAACATCTTGAGAGTTCCGCCCTAAAATATGACTGGGTAAAAAACGCGACACCAATTCAATCCATGCTTCTAAGTGCGAGATCGCTTTTGCATTATATGAGTAAAAGAATAACAGGGCTATAACCCTTCGAGTAAAGGCGTATGTGCGGTATCTGTGGAATAAGTGGCCGTGGCGCAAGTGAAACACGTGTCAGGCAGATGACCAAAGCGCTTGGTCGTCGCGGTCCGGACGGAAATGGTACTTGGCTTGATGCCGAAGCGGGTATTGCGCTGGGGCATACCCGTCTTTCAATTATTGACCTTTCCTCTGGTGGTCATCAGCCAATGTCGTATGCTGATGGTCGTTATCATATCGTTTTTAACGGTGAAATTTATAATTATGTTGAATTGCGACGGCAATTAAAAGATGATGGGGCTGTTTTTTTATCCCAAAGTGATACAGAAGTAATTCTTGCAGCCTTTAGGCGATGGGGGACTCAATGCCTCCAACGTCTGCGTGGCATGTTTGCTTTCGCATTGTGGGACAGAGATGAACGGCGCTTATATCTTGTACGTGACAGGTTGGGCATCAAACCGTTGCTGTTCGCGGAAACACCGTTGGGAATCATATTTGCGTCTGAGATTAAATCTTTACTCGCTTCTGGGATTGTTGATCCTGTCATAGAACCACAGGCAATTTTTGATTTGCTTGCTAATGGGTCAGTTTGCCAACCAGGCACGATACTACGCGGGGTACGCTCAATTGAACCAGGAACTTGCATTACTGTAGAGTCAAATGGAAAGAGAAAGACAGAAAAATTCTGGGATTTTTCAGAAGCCACCAGAAAATTACGGTCATCTCTGGTAAATATTACATACAAAGAAGCGCAAATAATGGTTCGAGAAAAACTTGAAGAGGCGTGCCGTTATCACTTGGTTGCGGATGTTCCTGTAGGAAGCTTCCTAAGTGGAGGACTAGACTCAACATCCATTACTGCTCTTATGTCTCTTTACATGCCTACCAAGGTAAAAAGTTTTTCCATCGGATTTGAGCAGAAATCAGGTGTATCCGATGAGCTATATGCTGCCCGGCAAGTCGCGAAACATATCGGTTGTGAGCATACCGAAGCAATTCTTACGACCAATGACATTATGGATTCCTTTGATGATCTTATTCGAACAATTGATCAGCCGAGTTATGACGGTGCAAATATATATTTTGTCAGCAAAGCAGCATCGAAATATGTTAGCGTTGCATTGTCCGGTTTGGGTGGAGATGAAATGTTTTTTGGATATCCGCACTTCACATCCCTTTATAAAGCTGCTCAGCAAAAAGTCCGGTTTACAGACCACATGTATCGAATCATTAATGACCTTCGTCCAAATCGTTTTACTAACATATCAGCTTTGCGTTGCCAGAGTCTTCCACAGCGATATGCAGGCGTGCGACGTATCCTAAATGATAATGCGATCGTAAAGGCGCTTTCTCAAACAATGAATGCACATTTTTCCTTCAACTTCATGGAAGCATATATTCAATCCTTCATTGATGAATCTCTTCCCTCTCTTGACCAGACAGTCCTTGTGGAGTGCCGGCACTACCTTCGCAACACCCTGTTGCGAGATGCAGATGTGATGAGCATGGGACATGGCATTGAAGTGCGACCGGTAATGCTTGATAATATATTAGTTGAACATGTATCGGCATTACCTCAGGAAATTAAAGTTAAAAATGGTTGGCATAAGGCTCTACTAATTGATTCCATTCGCGATCTGTTGCCACCAGATATCTTAAATCGTCCGAAAAAAGGATTCGAGTTGCCTCTGGGGTATTGGCTACGGACAGTGCTCAGGCAGCGGTTTTTCGACTGCATTGAGAGTCCGACATCTAAACTGATATTTAATAAAAACTTTTTGGATAAATGTAAAGAAAATATTTATAATACAGGGATGACACCTCTTTCATGGACAATATTAATATTAGTCTCGTGGATAAAAGAATATAACTGTGTAATTTCGGATTAGGACCGAGTTATTATATAATATATATTAACGTAAGTATAGTGAAAATAATTTGTTTATACTGAATCTTATAATCCAATCCTATCGATTTAGATTGGAGAATTCCAATTGTCCGTATGGTCTTGAGTATCTGCCATGAAGATATTATGGCTCAGCAATAAGGTTTTATCTAAAAAAGATAATGGTTCAACCGGCACTTGGCTTGACGCCATGGCACAGGGACTTGTTGATTCTGACCAGGTTGTATTGGGAAATATTTCAATGGGGCCTGTGAAAAAAATGACTCGCCAAGACTATGGGCCAGTTTCCCAGTGGATAGTACCTTCTACAAGAAAATTTAATCATTATGGACTACCTGATGCCTATATCGTTGAAAATATCATTAAGACTATTGAAGAGTTTTCACCTGACTTGGTCCATGTATGGGGAACCGAGAGTTACTGGGGAATACTAAGTGCTACCAAAATGATTAATCTAGTTACATTACTTGAAATGCAAGGATTAAAACTTGCCATTTCAAAGGTATATAGTGGAGGCCTTTCATTTTCTGAACAGATGGCATGTGTAGGATTCAAAGAGTTGGTTCTGCAGAGATGTATTTGGAATAGCCAGAAGGAATGTGAACGATGGGGGGAACAAGAAAGATCTATTATTTTAGGCCATCAATTTATTACAACTCAATCACGCTGGATGGAGTCGCAGGTAAAGGCGCTCAATCGAAATTCGAGAATTTTTCATACGGACAGAATCCTTCGGGAGGCGTTTTATAACAGTCAACCTTGGCAGTATTCTGGAAACCCTGTGATTTTCTGTTCGGCGGCATATCCATCACCATTTAAGGGCTTACATGTTGCAATCAGAGCAACAGCAATCTTGAAACAACGGTTTCCAAATGTTGAGTTACGCATTGCTGGGGCACACCAAAATATTGGAGTTCGCCGCGACGGATACATTGCATGGATTTGCAATGCGATTGAACAAGCCGGGATTGGATCGAATGTATTGTGGCTTGGAGCGTTATCGGCAGATAAAATTGTAGCTGAGCTAACAAAATGCAGTGCGATTGTAATACCCACTTATATTGAAAGTTATTGCCTTGCCTTGGCGGAAGCGATGATGCTTGGTGTGCCTACAGTTGTTTCCTACACAGGAGGGACCTCGTGGTTGGCGACAGATGAGGTTTCGGCACTTTATTTTCCGCCCGGCGATGAAGCGATGTGCGCATTTCAGTTGGAAAGAATTTTAGAAGATAAAGAACTTTCGAACTGTTTATCAACTGCTGCAAGAAAATTCGCAAAACAACGACACAACCCAAATGCGGTGGTAATGAACCAATTGAAAATTTACCGGCAAGTAATTTCAGAGGGAGCGGGTTGCTAATATTTTTTCATGATTGCGTATTCCGCCGCAATCGGCCACCTTTCCGAGGGAATTCGTCGACTGTGGTAACGGTCCTATTCCGGCCATTTTTACAGACGGTCGGTAGGTAGTGATCGGAACGACCTTTATCAGTTGTAGATTTACCGGCTGGTGATCACTACAGGGGCAGGTCAAATAGGTACTTTTTCTAAAAATATCGTGTTACCCCATGGACCCTCTTACCCCAAAGTGCTGATCTGTTCCCTGTCCAGAATCAATAGTCACGACACATTCAACAACAGCTTACTTTTAAGAAACCTCTTCGCCGAATGGCCACGCGAGCACTTGGCCCAGATCTATAGCGGCGGTAGCAACGGTGATGAGGGGTTTTGTGACCAACAGTATCAGATCGGCCTTCATGATCGCCGGTTCGGCAGACTCTTTTTCAAGTTGAAGGGGGAATATGCCGATGCGTCGCTCTCCGCCTTTTCAATCGAGCCTGTTCGTGACGCTGCACAGAGGTCATCACAACATGCTCTATTGAAGCAGCGTGCCGGTCGATATCTTATGGATTCTGGCCTTTACGAACTAATTTTTAAGATGCGTCCATCGCAACGGTTGCTTGAGTGGGCTGAAGCGTTTGATCCGGATATCATCATGGCGCAGGGCTACAATCTTTCGTTCACCCTATTGCCTTTATTACTTAAAAAGCGGTTGAAAAAACCGTTGGCTTACTATTGTTCCGATGATTGGCCGTCCTACCTCTATGTATCACGCGACGGCCTGAGCGCATTGACCGCGCCATTGATGTGCCGAATAGTCAACCGTTCGACTAACCAACTGCTTGCCGAAACCGATGTGCCGTTCTCATTTAATGACATGATGGGCGAAGAATACGAACGGCGCTATGGCAAAATCTTTACGACCCTGATGCACTGCGATGATCCAGAACGATTCCGTCTTGCCGATCCGATCCGCCTGCACCCTCCCGAGATAAAGTCGATCATTACAACCGGTGTCTTCGACAATTTGCGCTGGCCGCTGCTCCTTGATCTTGACGAGGCTTGTCAGCGCCTGAATGATATGGGTATCCCCATGCGAGCAACAGTCCTCACGACACGGATCACCGAAGAAGGATATCTTAGGGTGAAATCGTGTCGGTTCGTTGACTTAAGAGATGACCCAGGGCATGAGCTATTGCCGTCCTATCTCAAGGGCGCGGACCTGCTCTATCTGCCGGAAACCTTCGACCCAGATATTGCCCGAAGTTATCGATATTCCATATCGACCAAGGCTCATCTTTTCATGTTCACCCAGAGGCCGATCCTTGTTTACGGCCATCCAGTGAACGGCTTGGTTAATTATGCGAAGCGTGAAGGATGGGCATGCGTTGTCGATGAAAGGAATATAGATCTGCTCAAGGATTCTATTAGATCTCTATTGCTAAATGAGGCAGAACGCGAAGAGAAGATTCAAGTGGCGAGCAATGTCGTCATGCGTAACAACGATTGCAGAAAGGTTCGAGCATTGCTTCTTTCAAAGATGACGTTGTATTGTCGTAAACCATCTCGTAAATATACTGAATAGTGATAATTCCTGTGCGCATTCTTCAGGTCAGCAACATCATCAGTCACCATCAGGTCCCCTTGGCGCGACAGTTCGTAAAAATGGTTGGGGCGGAAAACTTTCGATTTGCTGCGACTGAGCCGCCGGATAGGGAACGGGAGAAGCTCGGATGGAACAGTCAGGAAAATGAGCCGTGGATCTTGCGCGCAGGAGAAAATGAGGGAGATCGAAAGATTTTTGAGCAGTGGTGGGATGAGGCCGATGTTGTCATTTGCGGGGAACGACGGTTTCGCCGAATGCGGGATCGTCTCTACGTTGAGAAGTTGACATTTCACATGTCGGAACGCTGGTGGAAACCACCGATCGGCATGGCGCGATTAATGCACCCCCGCTTTGCATTGATGGCGGCTCACTTTGTCGGAATGGCAAAGTCTCCTTTTTTTCACCACCTGCCAATGGGAGGATTTGCAGCGGATGACATGAGGCGGATCGCCGCATTTCAAGGAAGGATGTGGCAATGGGGATACCTTACGGAATTACCGGATCCTCTGCCGACATGTGACAGGGTCGGCGATGGGTTGCGTGTACTATGGGCAGGGCGGATGCTGGCATGGAAACGAGTGGACACGCTGATTCGTGCATTTTCCAGACTGCAACATGAGTGCCCGTTGGCGACTTTGACAATGATTGGAGACGGTCCGATTCGAAATCGGCTTGAACGATTGGCAGAGAAATTGCTCGCTGTGGGAAGCTATCGGTTTATGCTTCCCATGCCGGCATCGGTGATTCTTGATCTAATGGGGCAGCAGCACATTTACGTGCTCCCGAGTAATGGCTATGAGGGGTGGGGGGCGGTTGTTAACGAAGCAATGTCTGCGGGGTGCGCCGTTGTTGCCAGCGCAACAACGGGAGCCGCAAAGTCGATGATCCATCACCAAAAAAATGGCCTATTCTTCCTACCCGGGGACTGGCAGGGACTTAGCGAATTGCTTTGCTTGCTCGGCAGGGATGAGAAATTTCGTCTACAGATCGCACAGGAAGGACAGCTTACCATTACAAAATGTTGGTCACCTGCCGTAGCAGCAGAACGTTTTCTTTCGCTAAGTGATGCCTTGTTGACGAAACGACCGGTCCCTTTATTTAGTGATGGGCCGTTGGCCCCGGCTTGGAGATAGTGCCCCAATGAACGTTGCTATTCTTGTCCCTATCCGTGTTGGCGGGAGTGGAGGTTTTGTCAAACACCTCAGTGAGGTAGTCCCTCGCTGGGAACTCAGCGATCGAATCGACAAAATAAGCATTTTTGCCCCGGCGGGGACGCTTGACGCGTTGGGAACTCTCGGTGTTGACCTGGTTCAGGTACCGCGTAATGACTACCGCACAGGGTTCCTTCGGATGGGGGAACTTGTAAAAGCTGGGGGTTATGATGTTGTCCTCAATTCAACTGCACGTCCGGTCAAGCTTAATGGCTCCCCCCTTGTCACGATGGTGCAGAATATCGAACCTATTCAAACTCCAACCTATACCATGCCATATCTCTGGCGATTGCGTCTCTGGGCGCTTCGCCGGGAACATGCTATCGCCTGCCGACAGGCCACTCGCGTGCTGGCCGTGAGCAATTACGTCAAGAATGAAGTTTGTCGGCGATTCCAATTACGACAAGAGAAAGTTGATGTTGTCTACCATGGCTTTAATCCATCTGAAGTGGCAACTGTACGCAAACCTGATATAAATATTCCGGATCGTGATTTCCTCTTCAGTGCCGGGAGCATCGTACCCTATAGAGGTTTTGAAGACATCCTTCGAGCGCTTGGGGAAATCCGCTCAAAAGGAGTACTTGTCCCTTGCGTGGTGTTGGCCGGCAGCAGATCCGATCCTGCGAGGTCCTACGAGCAATCATTAAGAAAACTTGCAAAAACCGTTCATATTACTGACAGAATTATCTGGGCTGGGCAGCTACAGAGGGAAGAAATGTCGTGGTGTTTTAATAATGCCAGACTATTTATTCAAACTAGCCGTGCGGAATCATTTTCGAATATTCAACTAGAGGCAATAGGCCATGGATGTTTATGCGTAAGCGGCAATAACCCTCCCATGCCTGAGATATTAGCTGATGCGGCCAGTTACTACCCTTTGGGTGATACATGTGCTCTCGCATCGGAAATACAAAATGTCCTGAAAATGGACAAAAAAGAGGATGGCATCCGGCGAGACAGGGCGCGGCAGCGAGCTTCGTTTTTCTCCTGGGACAAAACTGCTGAGCAGACGCTGGATGCTTTGGAACGTGCCATTCAAGACTTCATGGAAAGGAAAATATAAATGTTTAGTGGGAAAACATTATTAATCACCGGCGGCACTGGATCCTTCGGCAACGCTGTCCTTCGCCGTTTTCTTGATACAGAAATAAAGGAAATCCGTGTCTTCAGCCGTGACGAAAAGAAGCAGGAAGACATGCGAATCAACCTGGCCAATACTAAGGTTAAGTTCTATATTGGCAATGTTCGGGACTATGACAGCCTTCTCTACGCCATGGAAGGTGTCGATTACGTCTTCCAGGCCGCCGCCCTGAAGCAGGTTCCCTCCTGCGAGTTCTATCCGTTGGAAGCCGTCAAGACCAACGTCCTCGGTGCCGAAAACGTCCTCAACGCTGCCGTCGCCAAAGGAGTCGAACGGGTCATCGCCCTGAGCACAGACAAGGCGGTCTATCCGATTAATGCCATGGGTTTCTCCAAGGCCATGATGGAGAAAATCGTGGTCGCCAAATCCCGCTTCGTCGATCCGAGCAAGACCACCCTCTGTTGCACCCGCTACGGCAACGTCATGGTTTCACGCGGTTCGGTCATCCCCCTGTTCATCAAACAGATCAAGGAGGGGAAACCGCTAACCGTCACCGATCCCAACATGACCCGGTTTCTGATGTCCCTGGACGATGCCGTCGACCTGGTGCTGTATGCCTACCGGCATGGCCTACAGGGCGACATCTTCGTGCAGAAAGCTCCCGCCTCGACCATTGGCGACCTTGCCCGGGCGCTGGTGGAACTGTTCGATACTGTTAATGAGATCAAGGTCATCGGCACCCGCCATGGCGAAAAGCTCCATGAGACCCTGCTGACCCGCGAGGAGATGGCCCACGCCCAGGACCTTGGCGGCTATTACAGGATCCCCGCCGATAATCGCGACCTGAACTACAACAAGTATTTCGTTGAAGGGGAAGAAGAGCATTCCCTGGCCGAGGACTACAACTCGAACAATACCGAACGCCTCGGCATTCCCCAAATCAAGGAAAAGCTGCTCGGCCTGGAACTGGTACGGAATGAACTGGCGGAGTGGCAGGAGAAATGAAAACGGTTCTGATAACCGGCGCAGCTGGTTTTGTCGGCAAGAACTTGGTCGCTGCATTGAAGCGCCGCGACGATGTGCGGCTTATTCTGTTCGACGTGAATACCGATCCGGCTGTCTTGGATACCGGCTTGGCCGAAGCCGATCTCATCTATCACCTGGCCGGAGTCAACCGCCCCAAGGACGTGAGCGAGTTCGTGACCGGAAATACCGGCCTGACCGAGCAGATGCTGGCCTGCCTCGCGGAACTGGGTCGCACCCCGACCTTCATCCTTTCCTCCTCGGCCCAGGCCGAACTTGACAACCCCTACGGGAAGAGCAAAAAGGCCGCCGAGGACGCAGTGTTGAAGTTCAATAAAGAGACCAGTGCGCCGGTCTGCATCTACCGACTACCAGGGGTTTTCGGCAAGTGGTCGCGGCCCAATTACAACACCGTGGTTGCCACCTTCTGCCACAACATCGCCCGAGGACTTGACATCACCATCAACGACCCGAACCGCAAAATGGAGCTGGTGTACATCGACGATGTGGTGGCCGCCTTCCTGCGGCATCTCGATGGCGCCCTCGATCCTGCCCGGCAACGCTACAGCGTGGGGCGGACCTTCCGGGTCACCCTGGGCGAACTGGCCGAGCGGATTCGCCGGCTGCACGCCATCCGCGAGACGCTGACGGTCCCCGACTTGGGCGACGACCTCATGAAGTGCCTGCACGCGACCTACCTGTCGTTCCTCCCCGAAGACGGCTTCGACTATCCGGTCAAGCTCAACACCGACAACCGGGGCTGGCTCTTCGATCTGATCAAATCCGAGCACTTCGGACAGATCTTTGTCTCAAAGACTCTGCCCGGGATCACCCGGGGCAATCACTACCACGACACAAAGGTGGAGAAGTTCTGCGTCATCCAGGGGCAAGGGGTGATCCGCTTCCGGCAGATCGATTCCAACCGGATCCTCGAGTACCCGGTGGACGACCAGGCGATCAAGGTGATGGACATTCCCCCCGGGTACACCCACTCGATCGAGAACACCGGGGAAGGGGAGATGATCTGCCTGTTCTGGGCTAACCAGATCTTCGCTCCCGAGAGGCCGGACACATTCTTCAATCCAGTGATCAAACAAGGGTGAAGGGGAGGTTTCGGTGAAAAGAATGAAAGTCATGACGGTCGTCGGCACCCGCCCGGAGATCATCCGCCTGTCCCGGGTGATGGCGGTTCTCGACAAGTACACCGATCACATCCTGGTACACACCGGCCAGAACTACGACCACGAGCTCAACGAGGTCTTCTTCTCCGACCTGGAGATCCGCAAGCCGGACCATTTCCTGAACGCCGCCGGCGCCAACGCCGCCGAGACGATCGGCAACACCATCATCAAGCTCGACCCGGTGCTGGCGGAGGTGCAGCCGGAGGCGATGTTGATCCTCGGCGATACCAACAGCTGCCTGGCGGCGATCCCCGCCAAGCGCCGAAAGATCCCGATCTTTCACATGGAGGCGGGCAATCGATGCTTCGATGAACGGGTGCCGGAGGAGACCAACCGCAAGATCGTCGACCATATTGCCGACATCAACCTGACCTACAGCGACATCGCCCGCGAGTACCTGCTGCGGGAAGGGTTGCCGCCGGACCGGGTGATCAAGACCGGCAGCCCGATGTTCGAGGTGCTGAACCACTACGCCCCAAAGATCGACGCTTCGGACGTTCTGACCCGGCTCGGGCTGCGGCCGCTCGACTACTTCGTGGTCAGCGCCCACCGCGAGGAGAATATCGAGTCGGACCGGAATTTCGGCAACTTGGTGAAGATCCTGAACGGACTGGCGGAAAACTATGGCAAGCGGGTGATCGTCTCCACTCATCCGCGCACCCGCAACCGGGTGAACAAGTTGGGCGTGACCTTTCACGAGCGGGTGGAACTTCTCAAACCGCTCGGATTTTGCGACTATATCCATTTGCAGAGGAATGCCCTCGCCGTGTTGTCCGACAGCGGCACGATCAGCGAAGAGTCCTCGATCCTCAACTTCCCGGCGCTGAACCTCCGCGAGGCCCACGAGCGGCCCGAAGGGATGGAAGAGGCGGCGGTGATGATGGCCGGGTTGGAAGTGGAGCGGGTGTTTCAGGGACTGGCGATCCTGGCCGACCAGAAACGGGGTGTCGAGCGCACCCTCAGAGCCGTTGCGGATTACTCCGTGCCGAACGTGTCGGAGAAGGTGGTACGGATCATCCTCAGTTATACAGATTATGTGAACTGGAACGTGTGGAAGAAGCAGATCTGCCACTAGATGCGCATACTGCTTCTGACCCAGCTATTCCAACCGGAGCCAAACCACCTTAAGGGACTGACGTTCGCAAAGGAACTGGCTAAGCGGGGGCACGAGGTCGAAGTCCTAACCGGCTTCCCCAATTACCCCGGCGGGGTCGTGTATCCCGGCTATAAAGTTCGCTTCCGGACCCGCGAAACGATGGAAGGGATCTCAGTGACACGCGTCGCCCTTTATCCCAGCCACGACGAATCGGGGTTTCGACGCTTCCTCTGCTACGCGAGTTTCGCCGCATCGGCGTCCCTGCTCGGGCCGTTCTTGGTGAAACGTCCGGACGTCATTCATGTTTATCAGGGCCCTGCGACCCTTGCCTTTCCTGCGATCGTCTTACGGTTATGGCACAGAACGCCCTTTGTCCTCGATGTCCAGGACCTCTGGCCCGATAGTGTCGTTTCTTCCGACATGTTGAAGTTCCCGGGGGGTGTTCCACTGCTTGAGCGTTGGTGCCGGCTTTCGTATCGGTTTGCGTCTCGGGTCGTCGTGCTCTCAGAGGGGTACAAGGCTGTTCTTGAGGAGCGGGGATGCGAGGGAGGGAAGGTAGACGTTGTTCGAAACTGGTGTGATGAGAGTCAATTCCGGAGAGTTGTTAGAGACCCGGCTGTCGAGGAAAGGCTCTCCTTGGCAGGGCATTTCAATGTGTTGTTCGCAGGGACGATGGGAAAGGTCCAGGCCTTGGATGCCGTAATCCACGCGGCGGCACTACTGAAAGGGACACACCCGGATGTGCAGTTTGTCTTCGTCGGCGGTGGTGTGGACGTGGACAGGCTCAAGGGACTTGCCGCAGAGAAAAAAGCGTCGAATGTCCGGTTCGTGCCGAGGCAGCCAGCTTCGGAAATCGGAGGAGTCCTCGCAGTTGCTGATGCTCTGCTTATTCACCTTAAGGATGATGGCTTGGGGCGGATCGGTATTCCTCAGAAAACGCAGGCCTATCTAGCGGCGGGGAAGCCGATCGTCATGGCCATGCGTGGCGAGGCCTCAGACCTGGTACATCGGGCGGGAGCCGGAATCTTGTGTCAACCAGAAAATCCAGAGAGTATCGCCGAAGCGGTCCGGAGACTACGCGCGATGTCGTTGCAGGAGCGAGCGTTTCTTGGGGAAAACGGTCGTCGGTTTTATGAGGAGGAGCTCTCCTTCCGAGTCGGAGTGATCCGAATGGAAACGATCCTCCGGAATGCCTCAGAAGCCTTCGGCTGATCGGATAAGCACTCCACACAAGCATACAGGTACGAGCGCATTTCGCTTATTACTCGAGGAATTATAGGGGATGAAATTGACCGGACCTGAGACAATAACAATTCGTTTAGCCACGAATAATGATATCGAAAAAATGGCAGATTTACATTGCTCCTCCTTTGGGCCAGAAGACCATGTTCCGGTTTTGTTAGGAAGGAATTATATAAAAGCAATGTATCGTTGGAAGGTTAACGGCAAGGAAGCCTATACACTTGTTGCCGAGTCGCATGGCCTAATAGTAGGTTTAGTTGCTGTATGTGATCGATCTTTTACTTTGCCAATGTTCAAGGCATGTTTTCCCGAGTTCATAAAAAGTATTATTAAGAAACCTTCAATTTTATTTGATAGATCACTTTGGAGAAGGTTCTTTCGTCGTTCGGATAATTCGAATAACCGTGGCGAACACTCTGAAAATCAATCCGGAATAGCGCAAATGATCATTGGGGTAGTGGATTCGGCTTTCCGTGGCAGAGGCGTTTTCGCCGAACTTATAGAATCAACGAAAGCGGTTAGTAAGTCTCGAGGGAGTAAGGCCATCCGGGCAGGTATTTATAAAAATAATTCATCCAGCCGAAGAGTATTTATTAAATCGGGATGGATTGAATTGCCGGCCCCGGAAGCATCTGACACCGTATTCTACGTTGCTAATCTTGCGGGATAGCGAGCCACGGATGAAGACGTTGTATCTACCGTTTGCCCTGCCCGAAATCGGTGAGGAAGAGATTGCCGAGGTCGTGGACACTTTGCGCTCCGGTTGGCTGACGACGGGGCCGAAGGCCAAGCGGTTCGAGGAAGAGTTCGGGGCCTTCATTGGCGGTGGAGTGGAAGTGATCGCGGTGAATTCCGCGACCGCAGGTCTGCATCTTGCGCTTGAAGCGATCGGAGTTGGTCCCGGGGATGAAGTCATCACCACGCCGTACACGTTCACGGCCACTGCGGAAGTAGTCCGTTATCTGGGGGCGGACCCGGTGTTCGTGGACATCGACCCGGCGACGATGAACATTGACCCTGCCGGTATTGAGGCGGCCGTGACGGGGCGCACGAAGGCAATCCTGCCGGTCCACTTCGGCGGACTGGCATGCGACATGGAGGCGATCCTCGGCATTGCTCACAAGCACGGACTCAAGGTCGTCGAGGATGCCGCCCATGCCTTGCCGACAGTGTACCGTGGCCGGCTGGTCGGTACGCTGGAGAGCGACGTGACCGTTTTCAGTTTCTACGCAACGAAGACGATCACCACCGGGGAAGGCGGCATGATCGTGACGAAGGATCCGCGGGTAGCCGACCGTTGCCGGGTCATGCGGCTGCATGGGATCAGCGTCGACGCGTTCGACCGGTATACGTCTCCCAAGGCGTCCTGGTATTACGAGGTGGTGGCTCCGGGCTACAAGTACAACATGACGGACCTGGCGGCTTCGCTGGGGATCCACCAACTTCGAAAAGCTCACGCCTTCCAGGCACGCCGCGCAGAGCTAGCGGCGCGGTACGACGAAGCGTTCGAGGGCCTGCCGCTGACTCGCCCGCCTGATGCACCGGCAAGGGATGTCCATGCGTGGCATCTGTACGTCGTTCGTCTTCAGGATGAGGCGGGGGTCTCCCGTGACCGGTTCATTGAGCAGATGGCGGATAATGGGATCGGGTGCAGCGTGCACTTCATCCCGTTGCACCTGCACCCGTACTGGCGGGATCGGTATGGATTGAGGCCTGAGGACTTTCCAAACGCCCTGCGCGCGTATCAGCGGGCGGTCAGCCTGCCTTTGTATACCCGCATGCGTCGGGAGGACCAGGAACGAGTGATCGATGCGGTCCGCGGCATCCTTGGATGAGAGGCAAGCATTTCTTTGATCTTGTCTGCTCCCTCGCGGGACTTGTTTTCCTTTCCCCACTCTTTGTTGTAATTGCTGTGTGGATCCGCATCGATTCCGCCGGGCCCGTCTTCTTTCGCCAAGTCCGGGTCGGCCGTTACGGCCGCCCGTTCAGGATATTCAAATTCCGGACAATGTACGCAGACGTTGAGGCGAGAGGACGAAAGATTACCGTGGGAGACGATCCCCGCATCACTCGGGCAGGCCGTTTCCTGCGAAAGTTCAAACTCGACGAACTACCGCAACTGTTCAATGTATTAAAAGGGGAGATGAGTCTGGTAGGTCCCAGGCCCGAGATGCCCCGTTACGTGGAGTTCTACCCTGAGGAAATCCGTATGCTGGTCCTGTCCATCCGCCCCGGTATCACCGACTTCGCATCGATCCTGTACAAGGACGAAAGCACTGTGCTTGCCGGTGCTGCAGACCCCGAGGCGACGTATGTGAACGTGGTACTTCCGGAGAAATTGAAGCATTATGTTCGCTATGTTTCTGAAAGGACGCTTTGGTTGGACTTCAAGATAATTCTGCTGACCCTATTGGAGATAATCCGACGGGGAAAACCCGAGAACAGGATCAAACCGTAAGCACCTCGTGTTGCCGTTCGCCAATTTCATCCTGGATACGACGTTCACGCTCTTCCGGCGGCTGCTTTGGCGGGAGAAGTGGTACCAGGCCCACCGCAGTCACTTCTACCAGAGGATGACCGACCTCGGGATGACCCACGGGAAAGTCACCTCCATCGAACTGCTCGTGGTGGTCGCTTCCTGTGCCGCCGCCGCGGTCTGCATCCCGGCCGGTCCTGCGGTGCGGATCGCTTTGGTGGTTTCCGTGGTCGCGGGGATCGCCTGCGGAGGCCTTTGGATATGGGGACAGACGTAAACCAATCGCCCCCCGACGAGCTGCGCTCGTCATGCGCGAAAGCCCCCCTCCCGGGGGCTTTCGGATTTTGGGGGGCCTCCGGCACGGTGGCGACGGATCGGTTGTTGATACGACGGGGAAGGGGAAGGGGGTCGAAAATGGCCCATTTCTCGCTTGCGGTTATTAACCAAATTATGGTATTACGTTAAATGAATTAGTTATAATTCGTTTAATGCGATGAGGGGCAAGTATGTACATTGAGCAGCAGCAGCTCGAAAACCTCCGGCGTCTCGCCGCACCCGGCAAGGTGGTCGTCATCTACGGAGCGCGACGCACGGGCAAGACCACGCTGCTGAAGGAGTTCCTGAAAGGGACGGACGTCCCGCATCTCCTGGTCAGCGGCGAAGACATCGCCGTGCAAGGGTATCTCTCCAGCCGCTCGATCGAAAAGCTCAAGGCGTTCATCGGAACGGCCTCCATGTTGGTCGTCGACGAAGCCCAGAAAGTACCCGACATCGGACTCAATCTGAAACTGATCGTCGACCACATCCCCGGAACCACGGTCGTCGCGACCGGATCGTCCGCATTCGACTTGGCGCGCAGCGTGGGGGAGCCGCTCACCGGAAGGAAATTCACGCTGAATCTTTTTCCGCTGGCTCAGATGGAGATCGGGCGGATCGAGCAACGGCACGAAACCGACGCAAACCTTGAGAACCGACTCGTCTTCGGCGCCTACCCGGAAATCGTGCTGATGAAGGATAACCGGGGACGGGAACAATATCTAAAGGAAATCGTGTCTTCCTATCTTTACAAGGACATCCTCGAACTGGACGGCGTCCGCCATTCCGCCAAGATCAGCCGCCTGCTTCAACTCATCGCGTTCCAGATCGGCAAGGAAGTCTCCTACCCCGAGTTGGCAACGAACCTTGGGCTGAACCGCAATACGGTCGAGCGGTACCTGGATCTCCTGGAAAAGGCTTTTGTCATCCGGAAACTGATCGGCTTCAGCCGCAATCTTCGCACGGAGGTCACCAGGAACTGCCGCTACTGTTTCCTCGACAACGGAATCCGGAACGCGCTTATCAACAACTTCAACCCCCTGGAGTTGCGAGATGACGTCGGGGGGTTATGGGAGAACTACCTGATCGTCGAGCGCATGAAGAGGCAGGAATACATCGGGCCGTCGGCGAACAATTTCTTCTGGCGGACGTATTCCAGAAACGAGGTAGACCTCGTCGAGGAGCGGGATGGACGGCTCTTCGGCTACGAAATGAAGTGGGGAAAAGCGAGGCCGCGACCGCCCGGAGAGTGGCGGAACGCCTATCCGGACGCTTCCTGGGAGGTCATCACCCGCGACAATTATCTGTCCTTCATTGCATGAACCCGCCCCCGGCGAGATGCGTTCGTCATGCGCGAAAGCCCCCTCCCGGGGGCTTTTGCACTTACGGCAGAAGTCACACACTGGAAGGTAGACTTGTTGTTTAAGGTAAATAGTCCTTGCAGAAAATACGCACATAGTGTATTTATACCTTTATGAAACGCACCGTCACTGATTTTTTAAACCGCTGGAAAACGTCCGTAAACCGCAAACCCCTGATTCTCAGGGGCGCCCGGCAGGTCGGCAAGACCTATATCCTGAAGGAATTCGGTGGAGCGGCTTTTCCCCGTTATCATTATGTCAATTTTGAAAAGGATGAAAAGCTGGAGCGGATATTCGAGCAGGATCTGAAACCGGATCGCATCCTCGACGAATTGCAGTTTTATCTCGATCGGCCCATCGACCGTCGCCTTGATCTGGTCATCCTCGATGAGATCCAGCGCAGCTCCAAGGCGCTGACCAGCCTGAAATATTTCTCCGAGGAGATGCCGGAGATGGCTCTGTGCGCCGCCGGTTCCCTCCTGGGCGTGGCGCTGCAACCGG